>Ga0180215_1002437_pt1 | contig 18721 bp, 21 predicted proteins | sample eDN3rd37CBELigBY_FD_128871 | JGI IMG/M metagenome (GOLD analysis project Ga0180215, IMG submission 128871) | Enriched backyard soil microbial communities from Emeryville, California, USA - eDNA 3rd pass 37_C BE-Lig BY (version 2) (version 2) | ecosystem: Environmental > Terrestrial > Soil >... | reverse complement strand
GCGGCGCTCGGCCTCCGCCCGCGCCGCGGCGGCGCCCTCGCGCTCGGCGGCGATCTCGCGCGCGACCTGCTCGTCGCGCTCGGCGAGGCGCCGGCGCGCGACGCCGACCTCGTCGGCGAGCTGCGAGCGCGTGACGTGCAGCTCGCGGCGCAGCGCGTTGACGGTGCGGGCGAGGCGCACCTCGAGCGTCGCGTCGCCGACGTCGTCGGGCGCCGGCAGCTCGAGCAGCGGCCCGCGCCCGAGCGACAGCGCGAACGTCGTGGCGTCGTCCACGGCGAGCTCGAGCGGCGCGGCGAACGACGCCCGCAGCACCCCGTCCGCGTCCCCGTCGGGCTCGACGATCGCCGGGAGCTCGATCGCCTCCACCGGCCCCTCGAGCAGCAGCACGGGCCGCCCGGCGACGGGCGCGGCCGGTCGCCCCTCCAGCTCGATGACGGCGACGGCGCCGCTCGCCGGCGTGAGCTGGAAGCGGATGAGCTCGAACGTCGCGTGCACGACTACGGCGGCGGCCGGTCGCCCGGGGGCGACTCGCCGCGGTCGTCGTCGAGCAGCTCGTCGACGTCGAGCGCCTGCGTGCGCTCGCGCTCGTCCTCCGTCACGGCGGTGTCGTCGTCGTGGCGGCGGTCGACCGCCGGGACCCGGCGGCGGACGTCGCGCCCTGCGACCGTGACGGTCACGGAGATCCGCGCCGCCGCGAGCAGCCCCCCGGCGAGGATGAGCACGGAGGCGGCGAGGGCGATCCAGGCGCCGGTCGCGAGGTCGGCGCCCTCCGTCTGCGGCGGCCCCTGCAGGAGCGTGATGCCGACGGCGGCGACGGCGATCCCGCCGAGCACGGGCAGCAGCCGGGGGTCGATGTCGGCGGCCGGGCGCCACCCGAGCCGGCCGGCGGCGAGCATCGCGGCGGCGACCGCCACGCCGCCGAGCAGCAGGTCGAGCGTCTCGAACGTGTCCCAACCGGAGGCCTCCGGCTCGTACCAGGCGAGGAAGAGGCTCAGGAACAGCGCGACCGCGCCGACGGCGGCGATGACGGGCCCGGCATCGATCCTGTGCGGCATGTCGGCGGCCTCCTGGACGTCGTGACGCACCGCATGGTGGCAGGACGGCGCCGTGCGGCGCGCACGTCGTGGCGGCCGAGCGCTCCACTACCCTCCGCGCCGATGAGCGGCAAGGACTTCGTCGGCGACCCGGGGAGCGGGCGAGCGTGAGCGAGCAGCGGCGCATGGCGCTGCGCGGCCTGCACCACGTCACGGCGATCTGCCGCGACCTGGAGCGCACGACCGCCTTCTACCGCGACCTGCTCGGCCTGGCGCTCGTGCGCCGCCAGCGCAGCGACGACGATCCCGACGCGCGCCACTTCTGGTTCGGCACCGAGGGCGGGCCGGCCGGCAGCCTCGTCTCGTTCCTCGAGTACGGCGAGATGGACGAGGGGCGCGTCGGCGTCGGGTCGACGCACCACTTCGCGTTCGTCATCGAGACAGCGGACGAGCTCGCCGCGTGGCGGGACTACCTGCGCGGCAACGGCGTCGAGTGCTCGGAGATCTTCGACCGCGGCGGGTTCCGCTCGATCTACTTCCGCGACCCGGACGGCCACATCCTCGAGATCGCCACCCGCGGGTCGGGCCTGTCGGGCGGGTAGCGGGGAGGGTGGCGCCGGCGGCCTCCATGGCCACCGGCCTCCTCCGTTCTGCGCGAGCTAGGCGCCCCGCGCCGTCACGATCCGCTCGTCGCGGCGCTCCCGTGTGCGGCCCCCACGGCCCTGGCGTTCCAGCATCTCGGCGAGGGCATGGCGCTGGCGCTGCGTCATCGAGCCGACCGTCTTGGTCTCCGACATCGGAATGCCGGCCAGGAAGTTGCGGCACCGGGTGTGACCCCAGCGACGCTGGCTCATGAGCAGGTCGGCGACAGCCATGCTGTCTGCCTCCCAGGGGCACGTGAGGATGACCTCGCTCGCGCTGATCTCCCCCGCAGCGATCCGGCGCTTCAGCTCGGCCCGCGCGAGGCGAACCTCGTTGGCGCGCTGGAGTGCCTGCATGTGCTGCGGCGCAGGGGCGATCGTCGCTGTCGCGTTCATCTGTCCTCCCGCTGCCCGGCCCATCCTGTGCCGGGCAACCTTCGTGGGTTGGCGGTTCTCACGCGCGCCGACCCTCCGGTGCCCTCTGGCGGAAAACCCCGCACGGCTGGCGGCCGGCTCTCTCTCCCCGCCGACCGCCGCGGATCATCCGCCCCAGCAGGTCCGTCGCGCGCCTCGCAAGCTAAGCAGGCTTCACACCCCGGTCAACGCCCTGCGGAGGAACTCGTGCGCTCAGAGCGAACATTTCGTGCCCTGGCCGTTGGTCGACAAGCTGGCAGAACGCTGCACCGCCCCCCGGACCGTCGGGGCGGCGTCAGGAGGGCAGCGGACCGTGTTCGGACTCGAACGCGGTCTTGACGTCGGTGAAGATGTCGAGCGCCCGGTCGAGCACCGCGTGGTCGTGCGTCGCCATGACGCTCGTGCGCAGCAGCGCGCCGCCCGGCGGGACCGCCGGATGCAGCGCGACGTTGACGAAGACGCCCGCGTCCCACAGCGCCTTCCACAACAGCGCGGCCTTCCAGTCGTCCTCGACGAGCACGGGCACGATCGGCGTCACGATGTCGCCGGGCGCCTCGCCCTCGACGACCTTGAAGCCCCGCTCGCGCAGGCCCTCGCTCCAGTGGCGCGCGTTGTCGAGCACGCGCGCGAACAGCTCCGGCCCCTCGTCGGAGGTGATGATCCGCAGCGCGGCGAGCGCCGCGCCGAGCGAGGCGGGCACGTTGGACGCCGTGAACAGGAACGCCCGGCTCTGCAGCTTGAGGAAGTCGACGACGTCGGCGGGGCCGGCCAGGAAGCCGCCGCACGACGCCAGGGACTTCGAGAACGTCCCCATCCGCAGGTCGACGTCCGCCTCGACGCCGTGCAGCTCGGTCGCGCCCGCGCCGCGGGCGCCGAGCACGCCGGCGCCGTGCGCCTCGTCGACCATGAGCCGCGCGCCGTGGCGCTTGCAGAGCGCGACGATCTCCGGCAGCGGAGCCACGTCGCCCTCCATGGAGAAGACGCCGTCGACGACCACGAGCACCCCGCCGCCGTCCTGCGCCGCGCGCTCCAGGCTCTTGTCGAGCTTGTCGAGGCGCCCGTGGCGGAACGCGCGCAGCTTCGCGCGGCTCAGCAGGCAGCCGTCGAGGATCGACGCGTGGTCGGCGGAGTCCGCGATCACGGTGTCGCCGGCGTCCAGCAGGGCGCCGAGCGTCCCGACGTTCGTCTGGTGGCCGGTCGTGAAGACGATGGCCGCCTCGGTGCCCATCCACGCCGCGAGCTCCTCCTCGAGCGTGAGGTGCAGCGGCGTGGTGCCGTTGAGCAGCCGCGAGCCCGTCAGCCCCGGGCCGTAGCGGTCCAGCGCCTCGTGCGCGGCCCGCACGACGCGCGGGTCGCTCGTGAGGCCGAGGTAGTTGTTGGAGCCGAGCATGATCCGCTCGGCGCCCTCCATCTCGACCACGGGCAGCGCCGGTGACTCGACGACCCGGAAGTACGGCACGAGGTCGTGCTGGCGGGCCGCGCGGAGCTGTTCGAGGCGCTCGTTCGCGCGTACCTTGGCGAAGACGTCCGTAGTCGTGTCAGCCATGTAGGGTCCGGCGCCGTGTCCGTGGAGGTCCGCCCCGTGCAGACGCGGCGGGACGTGAACGAGTTCATCGAGCTCCCGTTCCGCCTGCATGCTACTTCCCCGCAGTGGATCCCACCGCTGCGGCTGGAGCGCCATGCGTTCCTCAGCCGTCGCTTCAACCCGTTCTTCAAGCACGGCGACGCCCAGCTGTTCCTCGCCGAGCGCAGCGGCCGGATCGTGGGCCGCATCAGCGCCCAGGTCGACCACGCCTACAACGCGTTCCACGGCAGCCGGACCGGGATGTTCGGCTTCCTGGAGCTCGAGGACGATCCGGAGGTGCTCGCGGCGATGCTGCAGGCCGCCGAGGGCTGGCTGCGCCGCCGCGGCTGCGACCACATGATCGGCCCGATGGACTTCACGATGAACGACGAGAGCGGCGTCGTCATCGAGGGCCACGACCGCGAGCCGATGATCCGCCAGCCCTGGCACCCGCCGTATTACCAGCGGCTGTGCGAGGAGGTGGGCCTGGAGAAGGCGGTCGACCTGCTCATGTGGGAGCTGCACATCGAGGACCGGGCGTCCGTGCGCCCGATCATCTTCGAGATGGCCCAGCGCGCCCGCGAGCGCCACGGCATGACGCTGCGGCACATGACGCGCCGCTCCCTGCGCCGCGACCTCGACCTCTTCGCCGAGGTCTACAATGCCGCGTGGAAGAACAACTGGGGCTTCGTGCCGTACTCGAAGGAGGACCTCGACGCGTACGCGCTCGAGCTGCAGCTCGTGTTCGACCCGAAGTGGTTCATGGTGGTGGAGACGCGCGACGGCGACGTCGCGGGCGTGGCCATGTCGCCGCTGGACGTCAACCAGGTGCTCAAGCGGATGCAGGGCAGCCTCCTGCCGACCGGGTGGCTGGACTACCTGCGCCGCGGCTCGATCATCGACCGCATCCGCGTCGGGTTCCTCGGCGTCAAGCCGGAGTACGAGCGCACCGGCGCCGCCGCGATGCTCTACGTCGAGCACTACGACGAGGCGATCGGCGCCCGCCAGCACTGGGCCGAGGCGGGGTGGATCCTCGAGGGCAACCCGATCAACCGCGCGATGGCCGCGCTCGGCGCCCGCGTGACGAAGCGCTACCGCGTCTACGAGCGGCCGCTCGTGACCGCGGTGGTCGCGCGCTGACGCTGCGGGGGTGCGGACGATCCGCCTGAGCCGCGCGGTAGGGTGCACGGGGTGACCGACGACGAGGCCCCCGAGGTCGACGCGCTTCCCGTCCTCGCGGAGGAGTCGGCGATCGAGCCGCAGCGCGCGCCGGCGCCCATCGCCGTGCAGGCGGCGGTCGTGGCGGCGACGAGCTTCGCGGCGGGCGTCGCGACCATCGCGGTCGTGCGCAGCCACCCGCTGCGCCGCCTGTCGCGCCGTCGCCGGCGTCGCGACATCGGCCGTGTCGTGGCGAGCCGCTCGTTCCTCGTGGACGTGCACGTGCTCGACAGCCGCAAATAGCGCACGGCCGCCTTCGCCCCGACCGGTGGCGGGCGTAGGGTCCGCCGCCCATGGCCGCGCAGGTCGAGACCCGCGTCGAGGTGCGCCCCGCATCGCCCTTCCGCCTGCCCGGCGGCGGGCTGGACGGCGTCGCGCGCCGCCGCGGCGGCGTGCTCGAGCGCCTGCTGCACGTCCGCGGGCAGGCCGTCGTGCTGCGCGCCGCCCAGCCCGCGCACGACCGCGTGGTGCTCGGCGCGTGGGCGCCGACGCGCGAGGCCGCCGAGGAGGGCCTGCGGCGGCTGCGCTTCGGCCTGGGCGTCGACGACGATCTCCGGCCGTTCCTGCGCGCGTTCCGCGACGACCCGTGGATCGGCCCGTCGGTGCGCCGCGCGCCCTGGATCCGCCCGCCGCGGCGGCCGCTGCCGTTCGAGGCGCTCGCGTGGGCGATCTGCGAGCAGCTCATCGAGTTCGAGCGCGCGACGGCGATCGAGCGGCGCATCGTGTGGCGCCTCGGCCGGCGCTGCCCACGGACCGGGCTGCGCGACCTGCCCGACGCCGCGACGCTCGCGGGCGTCGCGCCCGCGCGGCTGCAGTCGCTCGACCTCGCGCTGAGCCGCGCGGTGGCGCTGCGGCGCTGCGCGCACGAGGTCGCCACCGGCCGCGTCGACCTCGACGACCCCGACCATGAGCGCGCGTGGGCGCGGCTGCGCAGGATCCCAGGCGTGGGGCAGTGGACGATCGACATGCTCGCCCAGCAGGGGCAGGGCCGCCACGACGTGTTCCCGGCGGGGGACCTCGGCTTCCTGAAGCTCGTGGGGCGGCGCCTCAGCGGCGGGGACCCGTACGCGCGGGCGACGGAGGAGCAGGTCCGCGAGGTGTTCGCGCCCTATGGGCGCTGGGCCGGCGTCGCCGCAGCGCACGCGCTGCGCGTCGGGCGCTTACGCTCCGCAGGGCGACCCATCGAGGCGGCCGCGGCGTAGACCATTCGCAGCAGGAGGGGTCAGATGGCGACCAGCAGGATCAACCACGTCAGCGTCAGCGCGACCGACCTGGCCGCGTCGACGGAGTTCTACATGCGCCTGCTCGGCGTGGAGCGCATCCCCACGCCCGACTTCGGGGTCGAGGTGCAGTGGCTCGCCTGCGGCGACACGCAGCTGCACCTGTTCTCCAGCGACCTCGAGCCGACGCGCTTGCACCACTTCGGCGTCGAGGTGGACGTCGACCGGCTCGCGGCCGCCTACCGGATGGCCAAGGAGGAGGGGATCCTCGAGAGCGAGGCGTTCGGGCACCATCTCATCGAGCTGCCCGGCGACGTCGCGCAGATGTACCTGCGCGACCCGTCGGGGAACCTGATCGAGCTCGACGCCCCGGGTGCGAGCGCCCTCCCCGAGGACATGCGCGCGGACATCAGGGTGCTGGCGGAGATGCGCCCGCAGGAGGGCGAGCGCGCCGCCGCCCGCCTGTACGTCGGGGCGGACCGCCGGGCGGTGGAGTCCGTCTAGGACCGGCCCAGGATCGCCTCGACGGTGCGTGCGGCGGTCATGCCGCTCTCGATCGCCCCGTCGATGAACCCGGCCCAGCCGCTCGCGTAGTCCGAGCCGGCGAGCACCATGCGGCCCTCGGGGCGCTGCAGCTCTGCGAGCGACGCCGTGAGCTGCCCGGCGCGCTGCATGGGCCAGGTCTCGCCGGCGAGCGGGTCGGCGACCCAGTCGTGGGACGCGACCTCGGCGACCTCCGCGTCGGGGATGAGGCGACGGACCTGCTCCTCCACGGCGGCGACGTCCGTGAGATCGATCCGCGCGGCGTCGGGCCCGAAGCCGACGACGAGCGTGTCACCGCCCTCGTGGTACTCGGCCTGGAGGAACGTGATCGGCCAGTCCGCGCCGCCGAGGGCGACGAACGGCTCGCGCTCCCCGCGCAGCCGGATCCAGGGCTTGCAGCCCTTCGAGACCTGGCCGGCCGCGATCGCCGCGCGCTTGCCGTCCGAGAGCGGGACGTCGATCGCGCCGAGGGCATGGAGCGGGACGGTGACGACGACCGCGCCGGCGGACAGCTCCGCGCCGTCGGCGAGGGTCACGACCACCCCGTCCTCGTCGTCCGAGATCCGCGCGACCGCGGCCCCCAGCCGCAGCTCGGCCTCGCCGTCGGCGGCGATCGCCTCGGCGAGCGCGCGCGTCCCCGCGCGGAGCTTGAAGCTCGCGCACGCCTCGAACATGAGCGGCCAGCTCCCGGAGGCCAGCGCGCACCAGCGCAGCGCCTGGGTGTACGCGGCGTCCGCGACCGGGCCGTTGAAGTTCAGCGTCCAGAACGCGGCGAGCAGCTCGCGCTGGTCCGCGGGGAGGTCGAGGCCCGCGATCCGCTCGGCGACGGTCAGCCGGTCGACCTCGGCGAGGCCTGGTTGCGCCAGCGGCTCGTACGGATTGGGGAACCAGATGCGCGCGTCGGCCAGGAGCGCCTCGTTGCCCGGGTCGAGGAGCGCGAGCAGCGCGTCCGCGGGGCCCTCCCGCCGTGCGCCGTCCGCCCACCAGTACGCGCGCTGTGGCTCCGGGCTGGCGACGACCTGCAGGCCGTAGCGGGTGATCTCCGCCCACACGTGGGGCTGCGCCCAGTGCACCCAGGTCCCGCCGAGCTCGAGCGCGCGCCCGAGGCGCTCCGTGGTCCACGTGCGGCCGCCGATTCGGTCGCGCGCCTCGACCACGAGCACGGAGCGCCCGCGGCGTGAGAGCTCCCGCGCCGCGGTGAGGCCGGCGAAGCCGGCGCCGACGACGATGACGTCGCTCATCCCATGACGAAGAACTTCTTGAACGGCGCCCGCGTCCGCCAGGTGGCGGTGAACCCGTCCGGGAAGTTGGCGACGGTGCCGGGACGCAGAGCGATCCGCGCGCCGTCGGGGGTCTCGAGGTCCGCCTCACCCTCGAGGACGTGGAGGGTCTCGCCGCCCTGGGAGGCGTAGGGGATCTCGGCCCCCTCCTCCGGGCCGATCCGCCAGAGGCCGGACGCCGGGGTGAGCCAGTGGACCTCGCCGATCGCCACGCCGGGCGCGGGCTCGTAGGGCTCCCACGTGTCGGCGTCGACGGTGCTCAGGGCGTGTGTGAGCGTGGACATGGCCTCTCTCCTCGGTCTAGCTCTCCGGGTAGGTCGTCTCGTTCAGCACCGTCGCCCGCGAGCTGAACGGCAGGTGCACGAGCGCGTCGGGCGCCGGGTCCCAGCCGAACATCCGGCCCAGCGAGCGCATATGGCGCAGGTCGATGAGCAGGACCGCCTCGACCGGCATGACCGCCTCGGTCCAGAAGAACAGGAACAGGTCCTCGGCGATCTCCCAGGTCCGCGTCCGCTCGGTGTCCGCGAGCCCCTGCTCGGCGCCGCGGATGCAGTGCCAGGTGAACGTCCCGCCGTTGAGATAGATGTGCTCGTAGTGATCGCGGTCGCTGTAGCGGTAGAGGATCCGCTTCCCGACGAGCCCTGTCGACGGCGGATGTGGCGGCGCGGCGGCGTCGCCGACGGCGGCGTGGGCGAAGGCGGTCCGCGCCCGGGTCTCGCCGTCGCGGTCGAAGAGGGTCGAGGTCGCCACCGTCGCGCGCCCCGTTCCGAGGTCGAGGGCGATCGTGGTGTTCTCCGCGGACCTCCCCTCCCCACTGAGTATGTCGACGAGGAAGATGCCGGGCCGCGCCTCGATCGCCGTGTAGGCGTCGATCCGGCCGCCGCCGCGGCGCAGCCTCCGCGCGTCGATGAACTCGAGGGCGACCGGCCGCCCGTCGTCGAGCCGAAGCGTGAGCTCGCGTCCTGCGAGCGCGTCCGTGGGCGGAAGCTCCGGCTCGCCGAAGGACTCGACCATCGCCGTCAGGTCGGGCCACTCCTCGACGGGGACGTACCCCTGGCCCCGGACGGACTCCGTGCTCATCAGGCGAGGTCCGCGCTGTAGTTCTTGCGCCCGCGGCCGCCCCAGGCCCATCCGGCCGCCGCGGCGATCGGGATGAGGACGAGCAGCCACCTGGCGACGCCGCCCTGCCCCCCGAGCAGCGTCGTGTAGTTGTCGATGGCCAGGTAGCCGACCACGACGAAGCCGATGAGCGCCGCGGCCGGGGCGAGCCTCGTGTGCACGGGCCGCGTGTCGACCTTCGTCCGCAGGAAGAAGGCGATGATCGCGACGCACGTCAGCACGAGGACGGCGATCAGGCTCACCGTCCCGAGCGAGAGCAGCCAGGCGTAGAGCGTCGTGATCGGGTCGGCGCCGGCGATGAGGAACCCGGCGATCACGATGCCCACGACGACGCCGACGGCGAGCGCGGCGCGCGCGGGCGAGCCGGTCCTCCGATCCGCCACCCCGAGCTGCGCGGGGAGCGTGCCCGCACGTCCGAGCGCGAACACGTAGCGGGCGAACATGTTGTGGAAGCCGATGAGCATCGCGATGAAGCTCGTCACCACCAGGACCTCCAGGACCGAGCTCAGCCACGAGCCGACCTCCGCGTCGGCGATCGCGAACACGAAGCCCGCGGGGTCCTGCGCCGCGACGGCGCCCACGTCGTCGAGGCCGACGGAGTTGCTCAACGCCCAGGTGGTCAGCGCGTAGAAGCCGCCGATGAACGCGATCGCGACGTATGCGGCGCGCGGGATCGTCCGGCGCGGGTTCCTGGCCTCCTCGGAGAAGACGACGGTCGCCTCGAAGCCGGTGAAGCACGCGACGCAGAACAGGAACGCGATCCCCAGCCCCGGCCCGAACACGAGGTCGGGGTCGAAGCCCGCGAAGGAGCCGCCGGACGCGCCGCCCCCTCCTCCCACGATCGCCACGTCGAGAATCACGATCGCGGCGATCTCCAGAAGCAGGAGGGTCCCGAGGGTGCGGAGGCTCACGTCGATGCCGCGGTACGCCATCGCGGTCACGAGGGCCAGCGTCAGGAAGAGCCAGATCCAGGCGGGGAGGTCGAGGCCGAGCTTGTCCTGGATGGTCGCCTGGGCGAACACGCTGTACTGGCCCCAGAGCGCGCACTGCAGCGCGACGTAGGTCAGCAGCGCCAGACCGGCCGCGGCGGTCGCGGCCCGCGTGCCGAGCCCGCCCGCGACGTAGGCGACGAAACCGCCCGCGTTGCTGATGTGGCGGCTCATGGCCACGTAGCCGACGCTGAAGACGGCGAAGAGCAGGCCCGCGAGCACGAACGTCGCGGGCGCGGCTGCTCCGTTGCTCGCGAAGACGAAGGGGGAGCCGCCGACGATCGCCGCCATCGGCGCCACCGCCGCGACGACGAAGAACGCGACGGCCATCACACCGAGGCGCTCCGGGCGCAGCCCGGGAACCGCTGGGGGCTCGGCCGCGATGTTGGCCCCGGGGCCCCCGACGGTGGCACCGGACGGCGTCGCGACGACGAACTCGTTGCCCTTCGTGATCTCTCCCATGGGGGCAACTATGCAGTCGCATAGTTAACGGTGTCAAGCCCGAACCGCCCCCGCGCCGTACCCTCGGGTCCGTGGCCGCCACGGACCGCCCAGCCCAGGGGACCGCGCGACCGGCGCGCGGCGCCGGTCGTCAGGCGCTCATCGACGCGACCATCCGCGTGGCGCGCCGGGACGGGCTCGACGCCGTGAGCTTCCGCGCGGTGGCCCGCGAGGCCGGCGTGACGAACGGGCTGATCGTGCATCACTTCGGGACGCGCGCCGCCCTCCTGCGGGAGGCCCTTGGCGCCGCCGCGCGCGCGTCGATCGACGTCTCCGTGCTCGAGCCGGCCGAGGGCGATCCGCTGCGCATCGCGTCACGGCTCAGCGAGCGGGTGTCGGACGGGGCCGACGACGAGCTGTTCCAGTTCCAGCTCGTGCTGGAGGCGATCCGTCGCGGCGACCATCTCGACGACGCCCGTGCGACATACCAGGCCTACCTCGACGCCACCGCCCATGCCCTGGAGCACGCCGGCATCCATCGCTCGCCGGCGTTCACCAGGCTCGTCTTCGCCGCCCTCGACGGCCTTGCCCTGCAGCAGCTGCTCTTCGGCGAGCCGGAGCGCACCGACGCGGCGCTTGAGGAGCTCTACGAGATCCTCGAACGCGTCGCGCGCGACCAGCGCGTCTAGCCCGCGCCGAACGGCCCGGCGTCCTCGGGCACGTCGACGGCGAGCTCGCGCAGCGCCTCCGGCGGCACGATGTCGAGCGCGCGCTCGTGCGTGGAGGCGAGGACGACGAACGCGGCGACGCCCGCCTCGTACGCGCGCAGCCAGTTCGCCGCCGTCACGCACCAGCGGTCGCCCGGCCGCAGCCCGGGGAACCGGTACAGCGGCATCGGCGTGCTGAGGTCGTTGCCGATGCTGCGCTGATGCTCGAGGAACTCGGCCGTGACGACGGCGCAGATCGTGTGGCTGCCGACGTCCTCCGGGCCGGTCGTGCACGAGCCGTCGCGGAAGAAGCCCGTCACCGGATCGGTGCCGCAGGGCTCCAGAGGGCCGCCGAGGACGTTGCGGTCGCTCATCAGCGTGGCGCCATGATCTCGTGCTCCACGACGCTCGGCGCCGTGACCGGCGGCTCGAGCACCGCGTCCAGGACGTCGTCCAGCCGCGCCTCCTCGAGCACGCGCCGCGCGTCCTGGATGCCGTCGCCGTCGTCGACGAGCTCGTGGAGGTTCGCGGGCCAGCGCACGAGGCGGATCATGCCATCGGCGATCTCGATGCCGGTGATGTCCCCGTCGGGGAACGAGCAGCAGCCGGTGTTGAAGTAGCACGGCGGCGACACCGTCAGCACCGCCTCCGGCCGGCGCACGCTCGTGCGCGCGTACTCCAGCTCGGCGCGCAGCCGCGCCGCCTCGGCCGCGTCGCCGGCGGCGACGGCCTCTGCGAGGAGCCGCTCCAGCTCGCCGATCGGCCGGGTGGGGGGCGGTGCGGGCGTCCCGCGCGCGAAGACGGGCCGGTGGGTGTGGCCCGCGACGAGGACGATCCCCGGCTCCTGGGTGCGCGCCCACTCGTACATCGCGCGGTCGTGCTTCGCGCGCACGTCGTACTCGTTGGCGGGCGTCGTCGCGGAGAACCCGAATCGGCGCTGCAGGGGCCGCCAGATCCACCGGACCGCCAGGCGCGACGCCCAGCCGAACCGGTCGCTCTCCACCGTCCCCTGATGGCCGTGGAGGAACAGCAGCTTGCCGGCCTGCTTGCCCGGGCGCTCGATTATGAGCTCGAGCGCCTCGTGCACCTCGAGCCTCCCGAAGACGGGCCACAGGTGCGAGCGCACGGCGGACGCGTGGCGCCAGTCGTCGTCGTGGTTGCCCCAGAAGCGCTCGAGGCCGCCGCGGGTGCGGAACTGCGCCTCGAGATCGAGCACCGCGCGGTAGCGCTCCAGCACGGTCTGGGGGCGCTCCTCCCAGAGCTCCTCGGCGTCGCCGAGCACGAACAGGCGGTAGCCGGACTCCAGGTACCAGCCGAGCGCCGCGGTGTAGGCGTGCTCGCAGCGGCGGAAGTCGTCCGCCTTGTCGCCCGCGCCCTTGTGGTGGTCGGAGAACACGACGATCCGCCCCGTCCCCGGGTCGAAGCGCTCGGTGTCCGCCTCCCTGCGCGCGCGGTCGAGGCCCTCCCGGATCTGCTCGAGGTACTTCGGGTCAAGGGGCACGGGCGCCACGTCGCTCATCGCTGCCTCCGGGAGATGCCGATGCGGTCGGTGAAGGGGGAGTCGAAGACGCCGCTGTCGTTCATGCGCTCGTACGTGCGCAGCCAGTCCGCCCACCGCGGGTACAGGGCGGCGACGCCGGGGCCGAGGACGTTGAACTGGCCCCAGTGCGGGCGCGCGGCGAACTCCTCGCCGAGGCGCCGCTCGTACTCGGCCAGCAGCTCGCGGCCGCCACGGGTCTCGGCGACGAGGATCAGCTCGATCATCATCGTCGGGCGGTCGTGCATCATCGACGCGTACGCGCGCGAGGGCGCCACGAACCGCAGCGACAGCGGCGAGGTGTGAAACAGCTTGCGGCGGTCGGCCAGCTCAGCGGCGATCTCGAGGATGCGGTCGACACAGCGCAGGTGCGCGTCGCCCTCCACGGGCACCGCGAGCTCGCTCGACAGCGCGGGCAGGTGGTTCGCCGCGCCGATGTTGAAGACGCGGTACGAGACCTGTGTGTAGTTGTCGTCCTCCATACGGCGCAGCGTCCGCCCGAACTGCGTGCGCAGCAGGGACGGCACGAACCGCGCGCCGAGGCGCAGGAGCACCCACACGAGCGGGATCGAGGCCTGCATCTCGATGAGCGGGTGGCGCTCGCCGTCGCCGGCCGAGAGCGCCGTCGGCTCGGGGACCTCCGTGCGCGTCGTCTGCAGCAGCTCGTGGCGCCCGTCGCCGCGCGGGTAGGGATTGAGGAACAGCTCCAGGTGCTCCTCGCGCGCGAGCGCCTCGTCCAGGCCTCCGCGCACCTCCTCCCACGTGCGCACGACCCGGCGCTCGGACAGCCAGAAGCGCGGCCGGACCTCGAGCACGAGCGAGTCGACGATCCCCATGCAGCCCATCGCGCAGATCGCCGCTGCGAACGCGTCGTCGTCCTGGACGAGCTCGCCCGCGAACGTGCCCGGCGCGGTGATCCCGCCCGTCGGCTCGACCCGGACGAGCCGCCCGCCCGCCACGACGAGGTCGATGGAGCGCACGTCGTCGGGGAAGGGGCCGAACGCCAGGCCGGAGCCGTGCGTCGAGGTGGCGACGACCCCGGCGATCGCCTGGCCGTCGTAGCCGCCCATGTTGCGCAGCCCGAGGCCGCGCGCGTCGAGCGCCGCGTTGAGGTCGCGGATCCGGGTGCCGCCGCGCACCCGCACGAGACGCTCGCCCGGCGCCTCGAGCAGGCCGGTCATGCGGTCGGTCTCGACGAGGATGCCGTCGGTGAGCGCGACGTCCGACCAGGCGTGCCCCGCGCCGACCGGGCGGATCGTCGCGCCGTCGCGCTCGGCGTCGCGCACGAGCTGCTGCACGTGCTCCGTGGTCGCCGGATGCTCGATCCGCAGGGGCCGGCAGGACTGGTCGCCTGCGTGGTTGCGCCAGACGAGCCGCCGGCGCGCGCGCTTGCGGTCCACGCCGGGACCCTACCGGCGGGCGTACGCTTCGCGCATGTGCCGCAACATCCGTGAGCTCCACAACTTCCAACCGCCGGCGACCGAGGACGAGATCCGCGCCGCAGCGCTGCAGTACGTCCGCAAGGTCAGCGGCTCCACGAAGCCGTCGAAGGCCAACGAGGCGGCGTTCTGGCGTGCGGTGGACCGGGTCGCGGCGGCGACGTCGGACCTCCTCGACGAGCTCGTGACCAGCGCGCCCCCGAAGGACCGCGAGGTCGAGGCGGCCAAGCGGCGCGCGCGCTCGCAGCGGCGCTTCGCCGCGTAGCTACCGGCCCAGCACGCGGATCACGCCCTCGGCGCGCGCGGGCACGTCGCCCAGGCGCCGGCGCACGTCGGCGAGCCCGGCGCGCAGCTCGGCGTCGCCGACCTCCACGGGCATCATCGAGTCCTGCAGGTCGGCGAGGATCTGGTCGGCGTGCGCGGCATCGTCGGCGGCGCGCTCGACGAGCGCCCGGACCGGCTGCGGCGCCGGCCGGTCGGCGGGCTCGAAGCGCTGCGCGGGCAGCCCGTGGCGCGACGCGAACCCGGCGTGTGCGCGGGTCGCCGCGGCGTAGGCGCCCTGCAGCGGGCGGAACAGCTCCTCCTCGAGGCGGTCGGCCATGTGCTCGTCGAGGGCGTCGTAGGCCTCGCCGATCGCGGCGATCGCGCGCGCGAGCTCGCCGACGGCCAGCGCCACCTCCTCGAGCAGCTCGCGCCGGGCGTCCGACGCGGCGAAGGACATCACCGGGCCAAGCATAGGATCGGGCGATCCCTCGGAATCTCGTCAACCTCAACGGCGTCGAGAAGGGCTACGCCGCGCGCACGGTGCTCGGAGGCATCACGCTCGGCGTGGCCGAGGGCGACCGGATCGGCGTCGTGGGGCGAAACGGCGACGGCAAGTCGACGCTGCTGCGGCTCATCGCGGGCGCCGAGGAGCCCGACGCCGGGGCGGTCACGCGCACGCGCGGCACGGGCGTGGCGCTGCTCGGGCAGGCCGACGACCTCGATGCGCAGCGGACGGTCCGCGAGGAGCTCGTCGGCGGCCGCGCGGACCACGAGTGGGCCGGCGACGCGGCGTTTCGCTCCGTGCTCGACGGCCTGCTCGGCGGCGTCGCGCTGACGCGCTTCCCCGAGGGGCTCGACACCCGCGTCGGGACGCTGTCGGGCGGCGAGCGGCGCCGGGTCGCGCTCGCGCGCACGCTGCTCGACGGGCCCGAGCTGCTCCTGCTCGACGAGCCGACGAACCACCTCGACGTGGAGGGCGTCGACTGGCTCGCCCGGCATCTCGCGGCGCGCCGAGGATCGCTGCTCGTCGTCACGCACGACCGCTGGTTCCTGGACGCCGTGTGCACGGCGACGTGGGAGGTGGCCGACGGGTCCGTCCACGAATACGAGGGCGGCTACGCCGCCTACGTGCTGGCGAGGGCCGAGCGCGACCGGATCGCCGCCGTGCGCGACGAGCGCCGCCGGATGCTCGTGCGCAAGGAGCTCGCCTGGCTGCGCCGCGGGCCGCCGGCGCGGACGTCGAAGCCGAAGTTCCGCATCGAGGCGGCCAGCGCGCTCATCGCCGGCGAGCCGGAGCCGCGCGACCGCGCCGAGCTCCTGCGCTTCGCGGGCGCGCGGCTGGGCACGAAGGTGCTCGAGGCCGTGGACGCCTCCGTGTCACTCGGCGGGAGGCGCATCCTGCGGCGCGTCACGTGGCGGCTCGGGCCGGGCGACCGCGTCGCGCTCGTGGGGGTCAACGGGTCGGGCAAGACGACGCTCGTGCGGCTGCTCGCCGGGCAGGTCGCGCCCGACGAGGGCCACGTCGAGCGCGGCGAGACCGTCCGCCTCGCGTTCCTCTCGCAGGACGCCGCGGAGGTGCCCGAGCACCTGCGGGTCATCGAGGCGCTCGAGGAGGTGCGCGGCCGCGCGACGCTCGCCGACGGGACGGAGCTGACGGCGGGGACGCTGGCGGAGCGCTTCGGCTTTCGCGGCGAGCGCGGGCGCACGCTCGTGCGCGACCTCTCCGGCGGCGAGCGGCGCCGCCTGGCGCTCATGCGGCTCATGATGGAGGGGCCGAACGTCCTCGTCCTCGACGAGCCGACGAACGACCTCGACATCGACACGCTCACCGCGCTCGAGGACCTGCTCGACGCGTGGCCGGGCACGCTCGTCGTCGTCAGCCACGACCGCTACTTCGTCGAGCGCGTCTGCGACGACGTCTACGCCCTCGGCGACGACGGCGCGCTGCGCCACCTGCCCGGCGGCATCGACCAGTACCTGCGCGAGCGCGCGCCGGCGTCGGCGGCCGCGGCCGCTGACGTGCGGGAGCCGGGACGCGTGGACGGCCCCGCGCGCGGCGCGGTGCTGCGCGCGGCCCGCAAGGAGCTCGCGCGCGTCGAGCGGGCGCTCGAGCGCACCGGCGAGCGCGAGGCCGCGCTGCAGGCGGAGATGGCAGCGAGCGCGACCGACCACGAGCGCCTGGCCGCGCTCGACGCGGAGCTGCGCGAGCGCCGCGCCGAGCGCGAGCGGCTGGAAGCGCGGTGGCTGGAGCTGTCGGAGGTGGTGGAGGGGTAGACCCCTAGATCCCCTCGCCCGGCAGGAACTCGTTCGTGAACGCCCGCTGGACGACCATCGCGTCCTTCAGCTGGCCCTGCTCCTCCATCCAGCGCGCGAAGCGCTCCCACTCCGCCGGCTCCATCCAGCCGAACGGCTTGCCCTCCTTGGGCTGCAGCACGGGCAGCGTCGCGCGCAGCTGCGCCTCCTGGGTCGCGCGGTCGAGGTCCGGGTTGGCCTCCAGCAGCGGGTCCAGGCCGGCGTCCGGGTCGTCGGCGAGCTGGTCCGTCGCGCGCCCGAGCGCCTGGACGAAGCGGCGGATGGTGGCCCCCTCCTCGCGGACGGTCTCCTCGCGCGCGACGATGACGAGCTCGTCGTACGTCGGGATGCCGAGGTCCTCGAGGTGCAGGATCTCCGGCTTGCGCTTGCGGCGCTGCAGCTCGACGCCCTCGACGTTCCAGAACGCGCCGAGCGTCGCGTCGACCTTCCCCGACAGCATCGTCGGCGTCAGGTTGAAGCCGACGTTGACGATGTCGACCGTGTCCTCCGGCACGCCCGCCTCCGCGAGGATCGTCTTCAGGTAGGCGGTCTGGTACGGGATGCCGGCGGTCCCGACCCGCTTGCCGCGCAGCTGCGAGGGCTTGGTGATCCGGTTCTTGCCCACCGACATGAGCGACGTGAGCGGCCGGTTGGCGAGCGCCGCGACGGCCATGACCTTCACGCCCTGCTCGCGGGCGAGGAGCAGGTCGGGCTCGTAGGAGATCGCGAGGTCGGCGCGCCCGGCGGCGAGGAGCTTGAGCACGGACGCCGGGTCGCTGGGCGTCTGCAGCCGCACGTTGAGGCCGGCGCGCTCGAACTGGCCGCCCCCGAGCGCCGCGTACAGCCCGGCGTGGTCGACGTTGGGCAGGTAGTCGAGGAGCACGGCGACGTCCTTGGCGGCGTCGGAGCCGGCCGTGGGCTCCTCGCGCTCCCCGCACGCGGCGAGCGCGGCGCAGGCGAGCAGCGCGAGCAGCAGCGGTGTCAGGCGGCGTGGTGTCACGTGGGCGGTCCTCCGTGTCGGGGGTTCAGCCACCGCTCGGCGGCGGACAGCAGGTAGAAGAGGGCGACGGCGAGCGCGGCGAGGATCGCCACGGCGGCGTAGGCGCGCGCGGTCTGCAGCTGCGGGATCGACTGCAGGATGAGGTGGCCCAGGCCGGAGCTGGATCCGGCGTACTCGGCGAACACGGCGGCGATCACGGAGACCGCGACCGCGATCTTCGCCCCGCTGAGCGCGGCGGGCGCCGCGGCCGGCAGCTCGGCGAAGCGGAACGCCTGCCAGCGCGTCGCGTCCATCGTCCGCAGCACCTTGCGCAGGTCCTCGTCGACGCCGCGCAGCGCGTCGAGCGTCGTCACGACGATGGGAAAGAACGAGATCAGCGCGATGATCGCCACCTTCGGGCCCAGCCCGAACCCGAGCCACACGAGCAGCAGCGGCGCGATGACGACGACGGGCAGCGCCTGCGATGCGACCAGCAGCGGGTAGATCGCGCGGCGCGCCGTCCGGCTGAAGTGCAGGCCGACGGCGAGGCCGAACCCGACCACGAGCGCCGCGACCAGCCCCACGGCGACCTCGCTCGCCGTGACGAGCAGGTTGTCCCACAGCAACTGGCGGTCGCGGCCGATCGCGTCGGCGATCTGCGTGGGGGCGGGGAGGATGAGGTCGTCGACCGCGCCGGAGCGCGCGTAGGCCTCCCAGGCGGCGAGCAGGCCGATGACGAGCAGCGCGGCCGTCACGAGGCGACGAGCTCCTCCGTCGCGCGCTCACGCAGCGCGACCAGCTCCGGGTCCGTCCGCGACCGCGGGCGCGGCAGCGTCACCTCGAGCGTCGCGCGCACCGTGGCGGGCCGCGGCGACAGGACGCACACCCGGTCGGCGAGCACGAGCGCCTCCTCGACGTCATGCGTCACGAGCAGGACGGTGCGCGGCTCGGCGCGCAGCGCGTCGGCCAGCCACGCCTGCAGCTCCTGGCGGGTGAGCGCGTCGAGGGCGGCGAACGGCTCGTCGAGGCACAGGACCGGC
>Ga0180215_1002436_pt1 | contig 18723 bp, 17 predicted proteins | sample eDN3rd37CBELigBY_FD_128871 | JGI IMG/M metagenome (GOLD analysis project Ga0180215, IMG submission 128871) | Enriched backyard soil microbial communities from Emeryville, California, USA - eDNA 3rd pass 37_C BE-Lig BY (version 2) (version 2) | ecosystem: Environmental > Terrestrial > Soil >... | reverse complement strand
TCCACGGCCCCGTCGGAGACCGTAGCGGACGGGGCGGTCGCAGGCGGCGGCTCGGGCGACTCCTTCTGACGCGGCGGGGCCCCGGCCGGGACCCAGGCCGAGATCACGGTCCCGTCCCCCGGCTCGGACTCGCCGCTCAGGTCCCCGCCCGCCAGCCGCGCGCGCTCGCGCATGCCGGCCAGGCCGAAGGAGCCGATGGTGGCCAGCTCCTCCGGGTCGTCGGGGGCCTCGAAGCCGCTGCCGTCGTCGGCGATCGTCAGCACGACGCGGTCGCCGAGCCGGCGCAGGTGGATGTCGACCCGCGACGCGTGCGCGTAGCGCTCGACGTTGGCCAGCGCCTCCTTGAGGATCCAGCGCAGCTCGCGCAGCGCGAGCGTCGGCAGCGGGCCGACGTCGTCCAGCGCCCCGCCGACCGCGATCCCGGTCCGCTCGGCCCAGCGCGCCGCCTCCGAGCGGATCGCGGTCGGCAGCGGCAGCTCGGCGTCGTCGCGGCCGCGCAGGCCGCTGAGCAGCTCGCGCGCCTCCTGGGCCGCCGTGCGGGCGTCCTCGGCCAGCTTGCGCGCGTCGGCCTCCGCCCCGACCGGGTCGACCCGGATCCGGCGCGAGAGCGCCAGCGCCGAGAAGCCGATCCCGTGCACGGTCTTGGCCAGCGAGTCGTGCATGTCGCGCGCCAGCCGCTCGCGCTCCTCCTGGGCGGCGAGCATCCGCTCCTGGTCGGCCAAGGCCGCCTCGGCCGCGGCCTGGCGGTCCAGCAGCCGCCGCGCGCCCGCGCCGGCGACGGCCACGATCGGGTACAGCGCCGGCAGCACCACCAGCGAGCGGAAGTCGTCGACGGCCTCGTCGAACGGCGCGCGCAGGTGGATCGCGTAGGCGTAGACGACGATCAGCATCACCGAGAACAGCGCCGCCCCGGGGTAGCCGTAGACCAGCCCGCCGAGCAGCGCCGTGGCCAGCGTGAAGAAGAAGAACGGGCTGTCGACGCCGGTCAGGAACAGGATCAGCGCCGCCAGCACCAGCTCGCCCGCCAGATACGACGGATGGCGCACGATCGCCGGGCCGACGCGCTCCCAGCGCAGGATCGGGACCAGCGAGGCGATCGCGGCGATGCAGATCGCGGTCGCCGTCAGCGTGCGGTGCTCCTCCTGGCTGAGCGACAGGAGGGTGATCAGCAGGATGCCCGCGCGGACGTTGAGGATCAGGCGGCAGGCTGAGGCCAGCCACCCGCCGGCGCCGTCGGCGCCCCGTCCCTCGAGCCTATCCGCCAAACGGGCTCTCCGCTCCGGTGCCGAAGTACACGGACAACAACATCAGGATCATCGATCCCGGGACGATCAGCGTCGTCACCAGCAGGCTGACGCGCGGGCCCGCCCGCTGCGCCTGGCGGCGGGCGTTCTGGTAGGCCAGCCGGCGCATGTCGGCGGCGATGTCGTTGAGCGCCTCCGCGAGCGGGACGCCGAGCTCCTCGGCCTGCAGCTGGGCGGCGACGAACGACTTCAGCGACTCCGAGCGGTTGCGCTCGCGCAGCCCCAGGAACGCCTCGCGGCGGTCCTGGCCGAGCTCGATCTGGCGCAGCACGGTGAGCATCTCCTCCGACGCCGGCCCCGGGATCGCCTCGGCCACGCGCCGCAGCGCGTAGCGGTAGCCGAGCCCGGCGCGCACGCTGACGGCGAGGATGTCGAGGAAGTCCGGGAGCATCCGCTCGATCGCCTCCTGGCGCAGCCGCCCGGCGCGCGAGAGCCAGACGTCGGGGCCGAAGTAGCCCATCAGCGCGAACAGCACGATGAAGACCGGCGACGCGCCCAGCAGCACGAGCACGCCGGCCAGGCCGGGGCCGGCGAGGATCGCCAGCGACGCCTTCAGGCCGATGAAGCGCTGCACGGTCAGCCCGCCGGGCCGGCCCGCGTAGTCGAGCCGCTTCTCGAGCGCCGCGCGCCGCCCCGTGCGCAGGCCCGCCGCCAGCCGCGGCCCGAGCCGCGCGGCCAACCGCTCGACGAGCTGCGCGATCAGCGAGCGGCGCTGCGTGACCTCGCGCGCGCCGATGCTCGCCCCGAGCCGCTCGACCGGCCCGCGGTCGCGCAGCATCGGGATCGCGACCAGGCCGAGCGCGACGAAGAAGGCCGCCATGCCCCCGAGCAGCGCCGGCATCAGATGTCCACCCGCGTCGTCCGGCGGATCAGCACGAACGCGATCGCCCACAGCACGCCCGCGACCACGATCCCCGCGATCCCGAGCGGCGAGGACGTCATCGCCTGGGTGGCGCCGGGCGAGATCGCGTTGATCAGCAGGATCGTGCCGACGCCCATCGCGGCCACGACGTAGGACGTGTACACGACCCCCGACAGCAGCGTGGTGATCTCGCGCCGCAGCTCCTTGCGCGACTCGAGCGTCTGCGCCAGCTCGCCCAGCGCGCGCACGGTGTCGCCGCCCGCGCGCTGCTGGATCGCGATCGTCGACATCAGCACGGCCACCTCGCGCGACGGCAGCCGCTCGCGCAGCGCCTCCAGCGCCTCCTCGGCGGGCCGGCCGACCTTCATCTCCTCGACCGCGCGCCGCAGCTCGGCGCCCGCGGGGTCGGCGAGCTCGCGCGAGGCCATGCGCACGGCCTGCGGCATCGAGAGCCCGGCCTGCGTGCCGTTGGCCAGCATGCGCGCGATCTCGGGCAGCTGGGCGACGAAGAGGTCGCGGCGGTTGCCGCGGCGGCGCTCGATGATCGCGCGCACGACCGCGACCGTGGCCGCGACGGCGGCGATCGCGGCGACGACCGGCGCCAGCAGCACCGAGAACACGAAGTAGCCCGCGATCGCGGCCACCAGCGCGATCCCGAGCAGCTCGGCGGGCAGCAGCTTGACGCCCGCGCCCGCCAGCCAGGCGCCGAGCCGCCGGCCGGGCTGGGTGCGGCGCAACCGCGCGTCGAGCGCGCGCACGATGCTGCGCCCGCCGCCCTCGTCGAGGCCGATGCGCCCGCGCGCGGCGAGCTCGGCGCGGCGGCTGCCGCCGGCCAGCAGCTGCCAGAGGCCGAGCAGCCCGAGCGCGCCGGAGAGCACGAGCAGCAGCAGCGCGAGCGACGCGGAGCTCATCAGTCGGCCTCGCGCACGGGGGCCTCGCCGGCGAACACGTCCGGCACCGCCTCGCCCGCGAGCATCGCCCGGCGCAGCACGGCGGCCGGCAGCGCGCGGTGCTCGAAGCGGCCGTGGACCTTGCGGTCGACCCCGACGGGCTCGGACACGAACTCCATCACCGACGACAGCCGGAACGCCTCGCGGCGCGTGGAGGCGACGACGGCGATCTCGCTCAGCCGCCGGCGGCCGTCGGCGTAGCGGTCGACCTGCACGATCACGTCGATCGCCGAGTTGATCTGGTCGCGCAGCGCCTCGAAGGGGATCTGCAGCTCGCTCATCGAGGCCAGCGTCGACAGGCGGTGGATGGCGTCGTCGCAGGAGTTGGCGTGCAGGGTCACGAGCGAGCCCTCGTGGCCCGTGTTGAGCGCCTGCAGCATGTCCACGGTCTCGGCGCCGCGGACCTCGCCGACGATGATGCGGTCCGGGCGCATGCGCAGCGAGTTGCGCACGAGGTCGCGGATCGTGACCTCGCCCTTGCCCTCGACGTTGGCGGGGCGCGCCTCGAGCGTGACCACGTGCGGCTGCTGCAGGCGCAGCTCCGCGTTGTCCTCGACGGTGATGATGCGCTCGCTCTCGGGCACCGCGGACGAGAGCGCGTTCAGCAGCGTCGTCTTGCCCGCGCCCGTGCCGCCGCTGATGACGATGTTCAGCCGCGCCCGCACGAGCGCCCGCAGCAGCCCGGCCGTCGGCTCGTCCATCGACCCGATCCGCACCAGCTCGTCGATCGTGAACAGCCGCGGGAAGCGGCGGATCGTCATCGTCGGGCCCTTGAGCGCGAGCGGCGGGATGATCACGTTCACGCGCTCGCCGCTCGGCAGGCGCGCGTCGACCATCGGGCTGGACTCGTCCACGCGCCGGTTGACGGTGGAGACGATCCGGTCGATCGTCTGGAACAGCTGCGCCTCGTCGCTGAAGGAGATGTCCGCGCGCTCGATCCGGCCCGCGCGCTCGACGTAGATCTCGTCGGTGCCGTTGACCATGATCTCGGTCACGGTGTCGTCGGCCAGCAGCGGCTCGAGCACGCCCAGGCCGACGGCCTCGTCGACCACGCGCCGGATCAGCCGCGCGCGCTCGGCGGTCGTGAGCACCGGCCCCTCGCGCGAGACCATGCGCCCGACCACGCGCTCCAGCCGCGCGCGCTTCTGCTCCTCCGAGAGGACGGCGATCTCGTTGAGGTCGACCTCCTCGAGCAGGCGCTGCCGGTAGTAGGCCACGCCGTCGGCGGAGCCGTTGCTGCCGTGCCCGCGGTCGGCGACGATGCGATCCCTCAGCCCCATGCCATCACCCCGGCAGTATGGCGCTGCGGGTGGCGCGCAGGCGATCGTCGCCGAGGCCCGGGACCACGATCGGGATCCGCACGCTGACCTCGGCCCGCTCCCCCGCGACGTTGACCCGCAGGCCCTTGCGCAGCGCGTTGGAGACCGCCCAGCGCGCCGCCTTCTCCGAGTCGCCGCCGCGGGCCTCGACGCGGCTCGCGGTGCGCGCGGCGTTGGCGGCCTGGTCGACCGACCACGCGGCCAGCAGCAGCTGCCACACGACCAGCGCGCACAGCAGCATCCACCACAGCATCCCGAGCAGCTCGGCCGAGGCCTGCCCGCGCTGGTCGCTGAGGAGGCGGCGCAGCATCAGCTCTTCTGGCGGTTGGGCAAGGCTTCGTCCTCCACGGAGGTGTCCGCGGTCGCGCCGACGCGGATCGGCAGCTTGAGCTGCGGCAGCAGCGCCGGGACCTTCAGGCGCACCGAGACCGTGACCTCGCCGCGCTTGTGGATCAGCGCCGAGCTGCGCCACGCCTTCGGCAGGTCCTCGCGCGCCACCTTGCGGTACGGCGGGTTCTTCCCCGTGTCGCTGGCGTCGACGGCGAGCTGGCGCGCGCCGGCGTTGGCGGCGTGGCCCGCGAACGTGTAGGTCAGGCCCGTCAGCGCGATCTGCCAGAGCCCGAGGATGATGACGATCAGGACCGGCAGCAGCCCCATGAACTCGGCCGTGCTCTGGCCGCGCTCGCCGCCGAGCCGGGCCAGCAGGCCGCGCGGCTCCTCGTCGCGCGCCGGCGCCTCCTCGGCGTGCGGGACGATGTCGAGCTCGACCGCCAGCGACTCGTAGGCCGCGCGCAGCTTGGAGTCCTCCAGCCGGTTCGGCGCGCCCGTGTTGACCGCGGCCTCGAGCGCGTTGAAGTCGGCCGGGATCGTCGTCTGGGTCATCGTCTCGCCGACGACCTTGCGGGCCAGGTCGGGCTGGATCTCGCGCTTGCGCGACGCGCGGTTGAGCACGACCCGCACGTCCTCGTCCTCGCGCACGCTGATGCGCTTCCAGAGGTCGCGCATGCGGCGCACCCCGCGCAGCGCGAGCACGTCCGGGGTCGTGACCACGACCACGTGGCTGGCCATCTCGGCGGCGATCGCGGTCGCCTCGGTGGCGACCGCGCCGATGTCGACGATCGTCAGCGCGTGGCGCGCCTTGACCGCGGCCAGCACGTTGCGGGCGACGGCCGAGTCGACGTCCTCCGCGCGCTCGCCCTCCTCGGGCGCGAGCAGCAGGCGGAAGCCGTCCTTGTGCGTGTACAGCGTCTCCTGCAGGTGACGGACGGAGATCTCGTGCGCGACCTCGACCAGGTCGACCACGCTGCGCCGGTGCGGCGTGTCCAGCAGGGCCCGGAAGTCGCCCTTCTGGAGGTCGAAGTCGACCAGGCAGATCGGCCGCCCGGGCGCCATCCGCGCCGCGGCCAGGCCGAGGTGCAGCGCCGTGGTGGTCGTGCCGACGCCGCCCTTGGCGCCCGCGACCGCGAGCATCTGGCCGCCGAGCGCGGCGCCCGCGGACTCCTCGCCCGCGACGCGGTCGCGCATCGTGCGCGACCACTGGGCGGCGGCGCGCACGCTGGACTCGAAGGACTCGAGCGACAGCGGCAGCTGGACGACGTCGCGCAGGCCGGCCTGCATGGCCGCGCGCAGCAGGCCCGGCGAGTCGTCGGCGGCGAGCAGGATCAGGCCGATCTCGGGGTAGGAGGCGGCGAGGTCGCGCGCCAGCTCGAGCACGGGCGTGCCGCCGATCGCGTCGTGCAGCAGGACGACGTCGACGTCGAGGCGGCGCATGGCGCGGTGGATCTCGTCCAGCTCCGCGGCGACGTCCACGACCTCCATCTCCGCCTCGCGGGCCTGCGCGGCCGCGCGGCGGGCGGTCTCGTCGTCGGCGACGGCGATCAGCAGCCGCGCGCTCATTTCAGGCCGTCCTCGCCCTTCTTGGGGTCCTCGCCGCGGAAGATCGTCTCCTCCAGCGTGCGCGACGGGTCGTCGCCGCGCGGCAGCAGGCCGAGCCGCACGTCGGCGGCGAACGTCTGCGCGTGCGCGACCTTGATCTCCTGCTTCTTGGTCAGCGCGAACGTGACCGGGATCACCTCGCTCGGGTCCTGCGCGGCCTCCTGGGCGCCGTTGCCGCCCTTCAGCCGCGGCTGGCCGACCGCGATCACCCGCGCGCCGGGCACGATCACGATCGAGCGCGCCTCGCGGGGCTTCTTGCCCGTCTGCGCGTCGCCGGGCTCGGCGGCGTAGGAGGCGATCACGTCGACCTCGCGGCCCGGCTCGATCTTGCCGGCCACGCCCGTGGAGGCGTCGACCAGGATCGCGACCTCGCGCTCGCCCGGCCTGACCTCGGGCGGCGTCGTGAGCATGCCCTCCTGCAGGATCGAGTTGCGCTGCAGGTCGGCGGCGGCGACGACGCCCACGAGCTGCGTGCGGTCGGTCAGCGCCGCGCGCGGCACCCAGCGCCGCGGGACGGTCTTCTCGGCGACCATGTCATCCGTGATCATCTGGTTGGCGGCCGCGGGCCGCTTGAGCTCGAGGACGACGATCTTCTCGCCGACCTGGGTCTCGATCTCGGATACGTAGTTGGCGACGATCGCGAACACGCCGATCAGCCCTGCTCCCGCCAGGGCCAGCAACAACACGGCACGCCGCTGTCGAGGATTCATCCGCTTCCCTGCTCTCCAGTAATGGTGTGACCGCCCGAAAGATAGGCGCTGCCCGGGACTCCCGACAGGTCCCACGGACAAGTTGAGTCCTGGTCCCGGGCCCAAGATGGGACCCTGGACCCACGAGTGCCCCGAAGTCCGGAGTTACATTCTGGCGCGTGCATTGGCGGCGCCAGGAAGGCCAGATGATCCCGCTGCTCATGGTCGCCATGCTGGGCGTGCTGAGCGTCGGGATGGTCTTCTTCCAGATCGGCCGCGCCGCGGTCTTCTCCACCGAGGCGCAGACCGCCGCGGACGCCGCCGCGCTGGCCGCGGTCAAGGACGTGCGCGCGCAGCTGATGGAGCAGGTGGCCGCGACCGGCACCTCCGACCTGGCGCTGATCAACCCGCTGCGGGTGCGCGCGGCGGCCGCGAGCTACGCGCAGCGCAACGGCGGCCACGTGACCCGGCTCGAGCGGCGCGGCGTGGACGTGAAGGTGTGGGTGTCCACGAACGCCAAGCTCGGCCGCCAGGCCCGCGAGCTCGGCGAGCAGGACCGCCGCGGCGAGGCCCGCGCCCGCGCCCGGCTGGACCTGATCCCGATCCCGGGCTTCAGCGCCGGCAACCTCGGCGGGATCGTCACGGGCGGCGTCAAGCGGATCTCCGACAAGACCTGGGAGAAGCTCGCCGACGACATCAACCGGCCGCCGCAGTGCGGGACCAGCGCGGCCACCAACGACCTCGTCAAGCTCTCCAAGGTGCTGGCCGCGCACGGCTTCACGGTCTCCGAGAACGCCGAGTTCGGCGACAACCCGGCGCCCGGCGTGCACTCCAAGACGGGCTACCACTACCGCTGCCGCAACTCGGCGGCGATCGACCTCAACGTCTACGGCGCGGACGAGCCGTCGGCGATCGACGGGATCATCGCGCAGGTGCAGAAGCTCGGTTTCCGCACGATCTGGCGCGCCGAGGGCCACTGGGACCACGCCCACATCGACCTCGCCAACTCGGGCTCGATGGGCGCCGGCTTCGGCGGCGGCGCGGTCGGCGCGCTCGAGGAGACGATGCTCGACGTCAAGCTGATCGACTGGGACGCGGCCTACGTCGAGTTCTTCAACTTCGGCGGCGGGGGCGGCGGCACCTACGGCGGGCCGCCCGACCCGAACGTCGCGCGCACGATCTGCCGCGTGCTGGACCGCTACAACGCGTCGCCGAAGGTGCGGCTGGCCGCGTTCGAGGCCGCGATCGTGGAGTCCGGCGTGCACAACCTCAACTACGGCGATCGCGACTCGCTCGGCGTCTTCCAGCAGCGGCCCTCGCAGGGGTGGGGAACGCCGGCGCAGATTCTCAACGTCGACTACGCCGCGACGCAGTTCATCACCCGCGCCATCCGCGGCAACCAGAGCCTGAGCGCCGGGCAGCTCGCGCAGTCCGTGCAGCGCTCCGCGTTCCCGGAGCGCTATGACCAGGTGGCGATGCAGGCCTACGCGTTGCTGGAGCGCTACTGCTGATGCGGCGCCTGGCGCTCGTCTGGCTCGTGTTCGCGTTCGCGGGCTGCGGCGTGCTCGACGACGAGGGGCCGGCGCTGACCAAGCAGCCCGACCCGGCGATCTACGGGCCCACCGAGGCGGTCCCGGGCGAGCAGCTGGAGTTCGCGCCGCCGGAGCTGCGCGACCCGTCGCCCGAGGTCGCGCGCGCCCTGGACGACGGCGCGATCGCGGTCGTGGACCTGACCGGGACGCCGGCGATCGAGCCGAGCGTGCTCGAGACGGCCTCCGACCAGCGGCTGCAGGACATCCGCTGGAGCCGCTGGGGCGAGGATGGCGCCGAGGGCCGCGGGCAGCTGCGCGCGCTGACCTGCCGGCCCACGTGCGCGACCGGCGGGTTCAAGACGATCGCGGCGCGGATCACGCTGCACGGCGTCAAGGTCTGCTCCGGCCGGCGCTACTTCGAGCGCGCCGAGCTGCACCCGTCCTCCGGCCCGCAGCCGGCCAACTACCTGCGCGCGCCCTGCTGAGGCCGTCGCCGGGGACGCGCGCGATGGCCGCACATGGGACAGGGGGAACGCGCGATCAGCTCGCCGCACCAGCGGCACGCCCACGGGTCCACGGACTGCATCAGCTCGTGCGTGAGGCCGTCCGGGTCGGCGGGGCAGACCACGGACTCGACGAGCTTGGCCGTTCCCCAGTAGCCCTGGCCGCCGGGCGTGGCCTCGACGCGCACGACCGGCAGGTTGCCGAGCTGCGGGTTGATCGTGCCGGTGAGCCACTGCTCGTCGCCCGTGCGCGGAGCGACCACGAGGCGCGAGGGACGCACCACGCGCGGCAGCGGGATCTCGGCCTGCCCGACCTTGTGGACCGCCGGCTCGGGGTGCGAGGAGACCGCGAACGCGCTGCCCGGTGTCAGGCTGGCGACATGCTGGCCGAGGCTCGGCGCCGGCCGCTTGAGCCCGGTCACGCTGCCCAGCCAGGTGACGAAGTGCAGCTGCTCCTCGAGGCCGCGGAGCGCGCTGGCCAGCAGGCCCGCGGACGGCAGCCGCGGCGCCAGGCTGGACGCCAGCGAGGCGAGCGCGGTCGCGGCCAGCGGCGGCAGCGGCGTGGTGTGGATGGCCACGCGCGAGGTGTCGATGATCGTGCGCGCCATCTGCAGGCGCTGCAGCGCCTCGTTGCCGAACCAGTCGGGGACGATCGCGATCACGGCGCCGCCGGCGGTGATGCCGGAGCGCAGCGCGTCGACCAGCAGGCCCGCCTGCTCGGCGGTCGGCGGCTCGGGCACGGCGTCGATCCGGCCCTCGGCTCCGACCAACCGTTCGGGCTTGAGCCCGAAGGCCACGATGACCGGAATCTGACGCTCCGGCGTCGCGGCGGCGAGCTCGGGCACAAAGTTGGTGGAATGCTCTTCCTCCCGAGCGGGCACAGGGCCACAATAGAGGCCGAGGGCTCACCGGACGCCAGCACCGCTGGCACTATGTAGAGGCGAAATGGAAGTCGTACTCCTGCTTTTGGGCATCGCCGGCATCGCGTTGATCGCCGTGCCGCGCATCAAGCGCCGCCGGTCGGCGAAGCCCGTCGCTGCCTCGCGCCGGCGGGCCGCGGCCGCCCCGGTGGCGACCTGGACGCCCGCCGCGTCAAGCGACGATGACGGCTGGGACGACGACCTGGGCTGGGAGGGCGTCTCCGAGCCGGCGCCCGAGACGCGCGAGGCGTGGAACCGCTGGCGCGAGACGGAGTCGCCGCTGGCCGCCGCGCCCGAGCCCGAGCCCGAGCCGGAACCGGCGCTGCCGAGCGTGGAGCGCTGGCGCACCCAGGCGCAGGAGGACCCGGACTGGGTCGAGGACGACGGCCTGGGCTGGGAGGGCGAGGACGTCGCCGCTCCCACCTTGTGGAAGGACACGGGCGAGCCGGCGCCGCAGCGCGCCGTCGCGTCCGCCGCCGCGCCCGAGCGCACGATCAAGGTCGAGGGCGACGACTGGGACGCGCCGATCGGGCGCGCCTGGGGCGTGCCCGAGCCCGACGAGGAGAAGACCACGGTCGCGGAGCCCGCCACGGCGCGCCGGCGGCCGCGGATCCACCCCGTCGTGATGCTCGCCGTCTACGCGGCGGGCGGGATCGGGCTGGTCGTGCTGGCCAGCACGCTGCTGCTCGGCGGCTCGTCGGCGGAGCCCTCGCGCACCTCCGCCCCGCAGCCCAAGGCGCCTGCGGCGACGCCGTCGCCCGAGGTCGTCCGCTCGGCGGCCGCCGCCGCGACGGCCGCGGAGATCGCCGAGAAGGCCGCCGCCGCGGCGCAGAAGGCGCGCACGGCCTTCCAGCGCGAGCGCCGTCAGGCGCTGCGCGAACGCGCCAAGGCGATCTCCGAGGCGCGCGCCGCCGCCAAGCGCAAGGCCCGCCGAGAGGCCGCCGCGCGCCGCAAGGCCCGCCAGCGCGCGGCCGCGCAGCCCGCGCCGCAGCGCAGCACGACCCCGCCGCCCGCGAGCGCCACGCCGCCGCCCGCCACGTACAACCCGGCGCCGCGGCCGAACCCCGCGCCCGCGCCGAAGCGGCGCCAGCCGTCCTGTGAGTTCTGCATCGGCTGAGCGTCTCGACGGGCTGCCCGGCCGCGAGTTGCCCGGCGGCCTGCGGATCGCCGAGGCGCGCTCCCGCGCCGCGCGCATGAAGGGGCTCGCGCGGCTGGACGACATGCCGCCGACGACCGCGCTGCACATCCCGCGCTGCCGCTCCGTGCACACGTTCACCATGCGCTTCCCGCTCGACCTGATCTGGCTCGACAAGCACGGCGACGTCGTCCGGATCGACCCGAGCGTCCCGCCCCGGCGGCTGAAGACCTGCCTGCGGGCGCGGTCGGTGATCGAGGCGCGCGGCGGCACCGCGGACGCGTTCGTCGCCGCCGGCCTGGCCGGGTCCTAGGCCCGGCCCAGGGCCCATTTGGGTCCGCGGACTCATGCCGCGCCCGGGGCGTGGCTCTAACGTCGGGGCATGGTCAAGCTGGTCGTCGTCCTCGCGGCGCTCGCCGTGGGCTTCGTGGTCCTGCAGCAGCGCGCCGGCCCGGACACCGGCCTGACCGCGACGGCGCCCCAGGTCGACACCACGGGGGTGCCGGAGGAGTTCCGCACGCTGCTGGCCAAGGCGCCCGACCCCGCCGCGCTGCTGCGCGAGCGCGGCGCGCTGCCCGGCCTGGGCGCGATCCGCGACCTCGTGGACGGCGACGACCCGGCCCCGGCGGCGACGCCGCGGCCGTTCGCCGACGTCGGGACGCGGCGCGAGCTCAAGCGCGTCCGGCGCGACATCCGCCGCGACCTCGCGCTCCTCAACCGGGCCGCGAACCGCGACGCCGTCACCGCCGAGCGGGCGCTGGCGCAGGTCTACTCCGCGAGCGTGCTCGCGCGGCTCGGCCCGGACGGCCGGCGCCGGTTCGCCGAGCGCGTCGCCGGCCACACCCAGGCCGCGCAGCGGATCAAGGTGCTCGACTTCGAGGGGATCTTCGTCTCCGGCCGGCGCGCGCTCGCGCAGGTCGTCTACCGGATCTCGACGCGCTCGCCGTCCGGGCGGTTCGTCGCGCGCTCGCCCGCGGTCTGGACGGTCACGCTCGCCCGCGAGAACGGGCGCTGGCGGTTCGTGCAGGGCTTCGAATGACCAGCAGGCGCCGCGCGCCGTCCGGGAACCACCAGTTCCAGCGCCCGAGCAGCGAGACCGCGGCCGGCACGAGCAGCGTCCGGACCACGAGCGCGTCGATCAGGATGCCGCCCGCGAGGCCCGTGGCGAGCATCTGGACGTCGGTCGCGCCCGCGATGCCCATCGTCGCGAAGGCGAAGAAGATGATCAGCGCCGCGCTGGTCACCAGCCGGCCGGTGTGCGAGACGCCGGCGACGACCGCCTCGTCGGTGTCGCCCGTGCGGTCGTACTCCTCGCGGATGCGGGCGAGCGTGAAGACCTCGTAGTCCATCGAGAGCCCGTACAGGAACGCGAAGACCATCACCGGGACCCAGCTGATGACCGACCCGGGCGCCGAGTCGAGCCCCACGCCGTGCTGCCAGACCAGCGCGACCAGGCCCCAGGCCGCGAACACCGAGGCGAGGTTGAGGACGATCGCCTTCAGCGGCAGCAGCAGCGAGCGGAACGCGCGCGCCAGCAGGAAGTAGGACAGCAGCGCGATGCAGCCGATCATCAGCGGCAGCGAGCGGTAGAGGTCGTCGATGAACTCGGCCTCCTCGGCCGCCCAGCCGCCGACCCCGGCCGACGGCAGCTGCGCCGCCCGCTCGCGCACGGCCGCCACCGTGTCGCGCCCGGCGTGCGAGTAGGTGTCGGCGCTCGGGACCACGAGCGTGAGCGCCTGGCCGCCGCGCTGCCAGCCCGGGACGATCACGGACCGCACGCCGTCGACCCGCGCCAGCTCTCGCGCGGTGCCCGCCGCGTCCTCGCTGAGGACCGGGATCGGCGCGAGCAGGCCAGGGCCCGCCGTGCGCTCGACGGCGGCGAGCCCGGGCGAGGAGCCGAGCGCGCGCGCCGGCGCCTGGCCGAGCAGTTGCCCGGCCGCGATGGCGCAGAGGGCGGCGAGGACGGCGACGCCGGCCGCGAGCGCGGCCCAGCGCCGGCGCACGACGGCGCGGGCGAGCTTCGCCCAGTGGCGCTGCGCGCGCTCCGTGCGGCGGTCGCGCAGGCGCTCGGCGCGCTCGCCGTAGCGGACGAGCAGCACGGGCAGCAGCGTGAACGCGACCGCGACCGAGACGAGCGGGATCAGCAGGCCCGCGTAGCCCATCGCGCGCAGGAAGGCGATCGGGAGCGTGATCGCGGCCAGCAGGCCGATCGCGACCGCCGAGCCGCTGAACAGCACGGCGCGGCCCGCGGTCCGCGCGGCGATCCGGACGGCGTCCTCCGAGGTCGCGCCGGCGTCGCGCTCCTCGCGCCAGCGGGTGACGATCAGCAGCGCGTAGTCGATCGCGATGCCGAGCCCGATCAGCGTCACCAGGAACAAGACGACGAACGAGACGTCGGTGAATAGCATCAGCAGCGCGACCGCGACGAACGTCGACGGGATCGCCACCGCGGCGATCACCAGCGGCAGCAGCGCCAGGGGCGACGCGAACACGAAGACCAGCACCGCCAGCGCCGCCGCCGCGGCCACGAGCGTCTCGATCAGCACGCTGCTGTCGGGGTCCTCGTCGTCGCGCTCGAGCAGGTCGCGGCCGGTGAGGTGGACGGGCGCGCCGGCGACGGTGGCATCGGCGACCGCGCGGCGGGCCGCGTCGAGCTGGGCCTGCTCGTCGCCGTCCTCGCGCGGATAGGCGAGCACGAACGTGTCCCGGGCCGCGATGTGGGCGCCGGGCAGCGCCTGCCTGAGCCGGCGCTCGAGCGCGGCCATGTCCGCGCCGGTCTGCGCGCCGGCGGGAGGCTCGGCGACCGCGATCAGCGGGGCGCTGAAGCCGGTGCCGAAGCGCTCGTCGAACGTCTGGTTGACCGCGGCGGCCGAGCCCTTGGGCGCGGGCGGGTCCTCGCTGAAGCCGGCGGTGACGATCGGGAAGGCGATGAAGCCGGCGACGGTCAGCGCCAGCCAGAAGGCCACGACGCGCCGCGGATGGGCGAGCGTCCAGTTGGTGAGAGCAGCGAGCATGGCCGCCGAAGGTAGGTCCGGGCCGGGCCCCTGAAACCACCCCGCGGGCGGATCTTTCGCGTCCGCCCACGGGCGTACGGAAGATCCGTCCGCGGGGTGTTCTGCGGGCGGGAGGGCGCGTTTACGCTGGTCGGGTGCGTGCCGCTCGAGCCATCGTCGTCGACCTGCTGCTGGCCGCCGCGGTCCTGCTGGCCGGGATCGTCCAGTGGGCGACGCGCAACTTCGCCGACCTCGGTCCCGCGCTGCCGCCCGACGAGCTGCCGGCCGCGCCGGACGCGCTGGGGCTGCTGCTGGTCGTCGCGGCCGCGGTCGCGGTGGTCCCGCGCCGCCGCGCCCCGCTCGTGGCGCTGGGGTTGACGAGCGCGGCCAGTATCGCGGCGCTCGCGCTGGAGTACGGGGTGATCGTCCACCTCGGGCCCGCGGTGGTGCTGTACGAGATCGCCCGCCGGCCGGACCGCCGGGCCTGGTGGGCGGGCGGCGCGCTCGCCGGCGCGGCGCTGGTCGCGGTCGCCGCGCTCGAGGCGGCGTCGTTCGCGGCCGCCGGCGACGCGATCATCGACGCCTGCCTGTGGGCCGGCGCCGCCGGCGCGGGCGCGTGGCGGCGGCTCGCGGACGCGCAGGAGGACGGCCGCCGGCGCCGCGAGCAGCTCGAGGCCGCCGCCGACGAGCGCGTGCGCATCGCCCGCGAGCTGCACGACACGGCCGGGCACGCGATCACGAACATCGCGGCGCACGCCGGCGCCGCGCGCGTGCTGCGGTCGCGCGACCCGGAGCGCGCGGACGCCGCGATCGCGACGCTCGAGACCCTGGCGCGCCAGGCGATGGACGAGATCGACGACATCGTCTCCGCGCTGCGCGACGGCTCCGAGGCGCAGCTGCAGCCGCAGAACGGCCTCGCCGGCATCGACGAGCTCGTCGAGCGCGCCGGGCAGGCGATCGAGGTCGAGCGCAGCGGCGAGCCGCGCCCGCTGCCGGTCACCGTCGAGCACGCGGCGTACCGGATCGTCCAGGAAGGGCTGACCAACGCCGTCCGCCACGGCGCCGGCGGGACGCGGTTGACCGTGCGCTACGCCGACCGCGCGCTCGGGCTCGAGCTCGCCAACCGCGCGGACCGCGCGCGGGCGGACCGCCGCAACGGCGGCCGCGGCCTGCTCGGCATGCGCGAGCGCGCGACGCTGCTCGGCGGCACGCTGGACGCCGGCGAGCGCGACGGCTGGTTCGTGCTGCGCGCCACCCTCCCCTACGAGCGATGACCGATCCGATCCGCGTCCTGATCTGCGACGACGACGACCTGATGCGCAGCGCGCTGCAGATGATGCTGGCCGCCGACGACGGGATCGCCGTCGTCGCCGAGGCCGCCGACGGCGACGAGGGCGTCAGGCTCGCCCGCGAGCTCGCGCCCGCGGTCGCGCTGATGGACGTGCGCATGCCGCGCCTGGACGGCATCGAGGCGACCCGCGAGCTGCTCGCCGCCTCCCCCGCCACCCGCGTGATCATCCTGACCACGTTCGAGGACGACCGCTACATCTTCGGCGCCCTGAAGGCCGGGGCCAGCGGCTTCCTGCTCAAGCGCACGACCCCGGAGCGGCTGATGGAGGCGATCCGCACGGTCGCCGCCGGCGATGCGCTGCTCTCCCCGTCGGTCACCCGGCGGGTGTTGGACCGCATGGCCACCCACCCGGTGCCCGACGCGGCCGGCCGCGACGGCCTGGAGCAGATCACGGTCCGCGAGCGCGAGGTCTTGGCGCTGATCGCGGCCGGCCTGACCAACCAGGAGATCGCCGAGGCGCTCACGATCGAGGAGTCCACGGTCAAGACCCACGTGCGCCGGATCCTCAGCAAGCTCGACCTGCGCGACCGCGTGCACGCCGTGGTCTACGCGTACGAGACCGGGCTCGTCCGCCCGGGGCGGCGCTGACGACGCCGGTCGCGCGGCGGCGAGCCGGGCGACGCCCGGCGGCGCGGCTCAGCCGCCGAGGGCGAGCGGCGACGCCGGGTGGCCCGGCGGCCGCCGTCACGCCGGGCGGCGTGCCCGTTCAGCCGCCGAGCGCGAGCGCCGCGACGCCGGCGACCACGAGCGCGGCGCCCGCGAGGCGCGCGGGCGGGACGCGTTCGCGCCCGGCCAGCGCGGCGCCCGCGGCGGCGATCACGATGCTCGTCTCGCGCAGCGCGGCGACCGGCGCGGCCTCCGCGCGCTCGAGCGCCTCGAGCACGAGCAGGTAGGCGGCGACCATGCCCGCGCCCGCGGCGACGGCGCGCGCGTCCGCCGCGCGCCTGAAGGCCTGGCCGCCGCCGGCCAGCGCGACCGCGGCCGCGTACGGCAGCGCGCACGCGACCAGCACGACCTCGAAGTACGAGAGCGCGTTCGCGTGCTCGACGCCGCGGTCGTCGACGAGCGTGTAGCCCGCGATGCACGCCCCGACCGCGAGCGCCAGCGCGAGCGCCCGCGGGTCGCCCGCCTCGCGCCCGACGCCGCGCACCAGCAGCACGCCCGCGGTCACGACGAGCACGCCCGCCGCCGCGGCGAGGCTCACCGTGGCGCCCAGCACGAGCGTGGAGACGGCCAGCACGAGCACGGGCGCCGAGCCGCGCGCGATCGGGTACGCAAAGCTGATCCCGGCCCGCGCGTAGACCGCGGCCAGCAGCGCGAAGTACGCCAGCTCGAAGCCCACCGAGGCGGCGATGTAGGGCCACGCCTCGGCCTCGACCCGCCACGTCAGCGCGGCGGGCACGGCGAAGACGGCGGCCCCGGCGAGCAGCGCGACCGCGGTCGTGGCGTGGGTGTCGCGCGCGTCGGCGATCAGCGCGTTCCAGCCGGCGTGCAGGACCGCCGAGCCGAGGACGAGCGCGAGCGCCGCGAGGGTCACGCGCGGCGCCCGCGCGCCTCGCCGCGCGCCGCGGGCGGGGCGCCGCCGCCGAGCCCGCGCGCTTCGCCGCGCGCCGCTGGCGGGGCGCCACCGCTCCGGCGGCGCACCTCGCCGCGCGCGCCGCGCCGGCGCGGCCCGCCGCGCCCGCGCGCGGCGCGCCTCATCCCGCCAGCTCGGCGAACCGGGCGGCGCTCACGTTCCCGCCCGAGATCGTGACGCCGACCCGCAGGCCCGCCGCGTCGACCTTGCCGGCCAGCAGGGCGGCGAACGCGCTCGCGCCGCTCGGCTCGGCGACGGTCTTGGCGCGCTCGAACAGCAGGCGCATGGCGTCGACGATCTCGGCGTCGGAGACGGTCACGACCTCGTCGACGAGGCGCTGGATCACGGGGAAGGTGAGCTCGCCGGGGATCGGGAGCTGCTGGCCGTCGGCGATCGTGCGCGGGACGTCGATGCGGACGCGCTCGCCGGCGGCCAGCGAGCGGACGAAGTCGTCGCCGGCCTCGGGCTCGACGCCGACCACGCGCGTGCCGGGCGAGAGCGCCTTGACCGCGGTCGCGCAGCCCGAGAGCAGGCCGCCGCCGCCGAGGCAGACGAGCAGCAGGTCAAGCGGGCCGGCGTCCTCGAGCAGCTCGAGCGCGACGGTGCCCTGGCCCGCCATCACCGACGGGTTGTCGTAGGGATGCACGGGCGTGACGCCGCGCTCGGCCACCAGTGCCTCGAGCAGCTCCTCGCGGTCGGAGGCGTAGCGGTCGAACAGCACCACCTCGGCGCCGTAGCCGCGGGTGGCGGCGAGCTTGTTGGGCGGCGCGTCCTCGGGCATCAGGATCACCGCCGGCACCTCGTGCAGCCGGGCGGCGAGCGCGAGCGCCTGCGCGTGGTTGCCCGAGGAGACGGTCGCCACGCCCGCCGCGCGCTCGGACGGCTCCAGGGCGGCGACGGCGTTGAACGCGCCGCGGAACTTGAAGGCGCCCGCGCGCTGGAGGTTCTCGGCCTTCAGCAGCACGCGCGCGGCGCCCGTGGCCTCGTCGAGGCTGCGGCCGGTGATGACCGGCGTCCGGTGCGCGACTCCCTCGAGCCGCCCCGCCGCGGCCCGCACGTCATCGATCGTGATCACGCGGGCGAGTGTAAGAGCTCGACGGCGGCCCAGCCGTCGCCCTCGCGGCGGCTCGCCTCGCGCAGCCCGTGGCGCGCGAACGCGGCCAGCACCTCGTCGACCTCGTCGAGCGTGAGCCCGGAGACGACGAGCCGCTCGGGCACCGGGTCGAGCACCTCCGCGACCTGCAGCAGCAGCGGCCGGATCAGGTTGGCCAGCACGGTCGGCGCGAACGGCCCGCCCTGGCGCACGTCGCAGCGCGAGACCTCGACACGCACCCCGTTGGCCGCCGCGCCCGTGCGCGTGGCCTCGACGGACTCGGGCTGGACGTCGCAGGCCAGCACGGGCGACCAGCCCAGCTTCGCCGCCGCGATCGCCAGGATCCCGCTCCCACAGCCCCAGTCGGCCAAGGCGCCCGCCGGCTCGAGCGAGGCCAGCAGCTCGAGCGTCAACCGCGTCGACGGGTGCAGGCCCGTTCCGAACGCCTGCCCCGGGTCGATCACCACGTCCAGGGCACCCTCGAGCGGCTCCTCCCACGGCGGCCGCACGCGCAGGCCGGGCACGTCGAGCGGCCGGTGGAACGCGCGCCAGTCCTGCCCC
>Ga0180215_1002435_pt1 | contig 18723 bp, 18 predicted proteins | sample eDN3rd37CBELigBY_FD_128871 | JGI IMG/M metagenome (GOLD analysis project Ga0180215, IMG submission 128871) | Enriched backyard soil microbial communities from Emeryville, California, USA - eDNA 3rd pass 37_C BE-Lig BY (version 2) (version 2) | ecosystem: Environmental > Terrestrial > Soil >... | reverse complement strand
GTGCTGTCGCAGGTGAAGGAGCCGGTCATCATCCACTGGCTCGGCGACATGTTCGATCCGGCGCTCGCCGGCTATTGGGGAGCCAGCAATCTCGATGCTGCAATGGACGTTGCGGTCGAGATCATCAATGCGCATGGGGCTAAGGTCGACGGCGTGAAGATTTCACTGCTCGACAAGGACAAGGAAATCGCGATGCGCCGCCGCCTCGCGAAAGGCGTGCGTATGTATACCGGCGACGACTTCAACTATGCGGAGCTGATCGCAGGCGATGTGCAGGGCTATTCCGATGCGCTGCTCGGCATTTTCGATGCGATCGCGCCTGCGGCAGCGGCCGCCCTGGTCGCGCTCGCAAAAGACGACAGCGAAAGCTTCCATGGCATTCTCGGGCCGACCGTGCCGCTGTCGCGGCATATCTTTCGTGCGTCGACGCGCTTCTACAAGACCGGTGTCGTGTTCATGGCTTATCTCAACGGCCACCAGGATCACTTCACGATGATCGGCGGCCAGGAGAGCGCGCGCTCGACGGTGCATCTCGCGGAAATTTTCCGGCTTGCCGATGCGGCCGGATTGCTGCGCGATCCGGAGCTTGCGACCGAGCGCATGCGTGCGGTCTTGGCGGTGCGGGGAGTGTAGTCTCGTGATCGTTCCGCTTGCAGCTCTTCCCTCTCGCTCCCCTGTAAGGGGAGGGTGGCTCCGAGCGAAGCGAGGAGTCGGGTGGGGTTATCTTCACTGCAAGGGCCCCCACCCGGTCGCCTGCGGCGACCACCCTCCCCCGCGAGCGGGGGAGGGATAAGCGCATGCGCGATCTCTCCAAGGACCACCGCTGGCTCTCCATCAACACCGCCACGGTCCGGCAGCAGGCCGACTTCATCGGAATCGTCGAGGCTTGCGCGGAACGTGGCATCCGCGCGGTATCGCCGTGGCGCGATCAGGTCGTGCAAGTCGGATTGGAGCGCGCGGTCAAGGCAGTGCGCGACGCCGGCGTGCAGCTCTCCGGCTATTGCCGGGGCGGCATGTTCACGAGCGATGCGGCGCACCGTCAGGCAATGCTGGATGACAATCGCCGCGTCATTGATGAAGCGGCAGCACTCGGCTCGCCGTGTCTCGTGCTTGTCGTTGGCGGGCTGCCGCAATATTCGCGGCCTGGCTCGGCTGCATCGAAGGACATCCGCGCCGCGCATGCGCAGGTGCATGATGCGCTCGCCGAGCTTTTACCTTACGCGCAGAAGGCCGGCATGCCGCTCGCGCTCGAGCCGCTGCATCCGATGTATGCGGCCGACCGTGCCTGCGTGAACACGCTGCGCCAGGCGCTCGATATCTGCGACGCCATCGATCCGGCTCACTCCGGCGCAATCGGCGTCGCGATCGACACCTATCATGTGTGGTGGGACAGCGATGTATGGTCGCAGATCGCGCGTGTCGGGAGAGACCGGCTGCTGGCCTTTCACGTCTGCGATTGGCTGGTCCCGACGAAGGACATGCTGCTTGACCGCGGCATGATGGGCGATGGCGTGATCGACATCCCGACTTATCGCCATGCGGTCGAGTCGCAGGGATATGATGGCTTTGTCGAAGTGGAGATTCTGTCGAACGACTGGTGGTCGCGCCCGCTCGGTGAGGTCCTCGACACCGTGATCGCGCGCTACAAGACCGTCGTGTAACGCCACTCAATCCGGCGTCAAACGCTCCGGATCCGGCATCGGCCCGTCCGGCGTTGCAGGCTCATTGCTCGCATCACCGCCCGGACGCTCCGGACTCTGCTCGTAGGTTTCGAGCACGGCATCATCCTCGCCGGCCGGCTGGATTTCCGTGCTCTTGCGCGCGGGGCGCCCCCGGTTCGATACAGCCTCGGGCGAGGGCCGGCGTTTCGGTGTGTCCATGACGACTTCCCTCGGATCGCATTCTTCAGGCGTCGATGTTCGCTGTCTCTAACAAACAACCTCGTCATCGGCACACCGTTCCGCCCGGAACATCCGCGCATTTGTCGCGTTGACGACGCGCATTTTCCTGAACAGCCGGCGGAGGAGCCACAATGGATTGGAATCGCGTGGAAGGTAACTGGAAGCAGATGAAGGGCAAGGTGAAGGAGCAGTGGGGCCGCCTCACTGATGACGATCTCGACGTCATCAACGGCCGCCGCGACCAGCTCGAAGGCAAAATCCAGGAACGATACGGCCTTGCCAAGGATCAGGTGAGCCGGGACATCGACGACTGGTACGGCACCCAGCGCTGGTAAACAGCCGGTAACGGCGCCAAAGAGGTCTTCTCTCGAAGGCCTCTTTTTTCATGTGCGGCAGAATGCATTCACCATCCCCGCAGGTGAGGCGTCGCTCTTAACCGGATCGCATTCAAGCGCCCCTACAACGACAGGCGCGACCGCGTGGCAAACGGGACGACAGATCCCCGCAGGCGGTCGGAGGGGGCGCAATGCAGCGCGTGTTCGCAATTCTTCTGCTGGCACTCGCCTGTGCCAGCGCCGGCAAGGCGGACGATCATTCGTTCGTCGCGATGGCAACGGAACCGGCATCCGAGAGCGGGCTGCTGTCCAAGTGGAAAGGCGCGCAGCGGCGCATGGCCGAGGACGAAGCGCGGCTGTCGGATTGCCGCAGCGAGCCTTGGATGTGCGGGGATGACGAGCTTCGGCTCGAGGCGATCGTTGTTGCCGGCCGTGCGCTCCACGGCCGTGCACGAATCGGCGCAATCAATCGCGCGGTCAACCTCGCCATCCGCCCCGCCAGCGACGAGCGGCGTTTCGCGGTTGCCGACCACTGGTCCGGACCGCTCGAAACCCTCGGCGCCGGGGCCGGAGACTGCGAGGACTACGCGATCCTCAAATTGCTGGCCTTGCAGCAGGCCGGAATTGCGCCTGAAGACCTGACGCTGCTCATCGTGCAGGAGCGCGCCGCCCGCAACGATCACGCCGTGGCCGCAGTACGTCTCGATGGTCGCTGGCTCATTCTCGACAATCGCCGCTTTGCGATGGTCGATCTGGAATTCACTCGGTACCGGATTCTGGCGCAGCTCGATCCGGATGCCGGCGGTGCGCGCTACGCTTCCATTCGCGCGGCGGGCTCGCCCGATACTATGTAGGCCGCGCGGAGGCCGCCGCGGCGGCCTCCAGTGCCTGGATGCGCGCCTTGTAGGTGTCGATCTCGGCTTCCAGTCGTGCCATGTTCTGCAGCAGCCGTTCGCTCGTGAGCTTCAGAAAATAAAAGCCGAAATCCGGATCCTGAAAGTAAAGCTCGCGCACCTTGTCGTAGATGATGAACAGCACCTGACCATCCTCGATGCACTCGACCGTTGCGGTGCGCTTGTTGTCGGGCGCGAGGAATCCCAGTTCGCCCATCACCCGGCCGGGTGGCAATTCGACATTGATCTCCTTGACGAGAAACTTGCCGGTGACGGTGTAGTACATCGCATTCGCGGCGTCGCCCTTGTGGAACAGAATGTCCCCTGCCTTGAAGTTCTTCTTGGTCATGAACGGCTTGAGCCATTCCATATCGAGATCGCCCTGCGAGGCGACTTTCACGCGCTTGACCAGTTGCTGGATCTGATAGAGCCGGAAGCAATTGATCGGCAGCAGCACCGCATACATGAAAAACGTCGGCAGCGCCTTTGCCATAAGGCCATAGCCCATGAACAGGATGTTGCTTATGATCGCCGCGATGCGCAGCGGGATCATGGTGCGCAATGTCACGGAAGCGACGTAAAAAATGCCTCCAATCAGGCCGAGCAGATTCGCAAGGTCCATTTTGGACCTGATGAAATCGACCATGTACGCGACAAGGTAGCCCAAATCCATTGGTCACTCCCACGACCGATCGGGAGAATCCGGCGCTTCGCCGATTCCTCTCATGTCCGCCGCACATCGGCAAGAATCGAATAGTCTTGATGGGCTGGACGGCAATCCGGCGATTGTTACAGGCGAATGGTTTGTCCTTCGATCGCCGCGATCGTGCCCGGCCGCGCAACTCGCGCTTCCGCCAGTAACGCATCCATCGCGTCATCGTCATGTTCGGGCGCGTGATGGAACAGGCACAGCGTCCTTGCACCGGCGGCATCGGCAAAACGCACACCGTCGCGCCAGGTTGAATGGCCCCAGCCTTTTTTTGCTTCGATCTCGCCCTCCGTATAGGCGGTATCGTAGATCAACAGGTCGGTGTCCCTGGCAATGGCGATCAAATGCTTGTCGTGGGCGTCGCGGCGCCATTCATCGTCGGTGATATAGGAGAATGAACGTCCGCCAAAATCGATGCGGTAGCCTGTGGCCCCGCCCGGATGATTGAGCGGGACGGTGCGTATCGTCACTTCCCCATTGTTGGCGATGGTCTCGCCAGCGCGGAAATCGCGATAATCGATCTTCGCCTTGAACATGTCGATGCCGATCGGAAACAGCGGCTCGCTCATCATGTTCTGCATCACCGGCTCCAACCGGAAATCGGGCAGCAGGTTTCCCGCCCAAATCCGGAAGCGATGTTGTGGATCGTAGAATGGCGCGAAGAACGGAATGCCGATGACATGATCGTAATGGCAATGCGTCAGCAGCAGGTCCGCATCGATGGCGCTGCCCTCCGCCACAAGTGCGTCGCCCAGTTCGCGCAGGCCGGTGCCGGCATCGAGAATCAGCAGGCGTTTGCCGCAGCGCACCTCGACACAAGGGGTATTGCCGCCATAACGCCGGGTCGCGGCGCCGGGGCAGGGAAGCGAGCCGCGCACGCCCCAGAACCGGATCGTGAAGTCTGACATGAACCCCTTCGCCCCGTTTTCGGCCGTTCAAGGCTCTTGCATGGTATGCGGGCCGTCCGGCCCGTCACAAGCTTGATCACGCGCATTTGCGCGACGCTGTCCGAAGGCGGCGGCCGCAGTGCTAAGGCAGGGTACGATGCGCGCCATCACTTCGTGTCGAAAGCAAAGACGCCGTCCCATGCGGGCGGCGGTGGCGTGATACGGAAGGATTCGATGCGAGACTGGTAGAGTTCGAAGACTCCGGCAAGTCCGAACGTTTCCTCGGCTTGCTTGGCCCGCTGAAGCGCGTTTTCCGCACCCCTCCAGTCACGGCTGCGGTAGCAGGCAAACATCTCCTGGGTCAGCTCCACGAGGGACTTGAAGTTCCCGCTGGCCGCGACCGTCTGGTCACCGACCAGCGCATAGATGCTCTCGGGTTCTGACTTTCCCTTGACGGTGATCAGATCGATCTGCAGTGCGGCGAAGCGGCCGTTGACCTTCTCCGCTGTCCGCGCGCCGAGAATGATCGGCGTGCCGTATTCTTTGGTGCGGCCTTCCAGTCGCGAGGCGAGGTTCACCGGATCACCGAGCACCGAATAATCGAATCGCAGGTCCGAACCCATATTTCCGACCACGCAGGTGCCGGTGTTGATACCGAGGCCAATCCGCATCGGCAGGAACGGCACGCCGTCCTCGATTGCCTCGGCCTCGCGCTCGCTATTGAGTTCGTCGATCTTGCGCAGCATGTCGAGCGCCGCTGCGCAGGCATTGACTTCGTGCGAAGGGTCATCGAGCGGCGCGTTCCAGAAGGCCATGATCGCATCGCCGATATACTTGTCGATCGTGCCCTTGCGGTCGATGATCGAATTGGTGAGCGGCGTCAGCAGCCGGTTCATCAGCTTGGTCAGGCCTTGCGGATCGTCCTTGAAGCTCTCCGAGATGCTGGTAAAGCCGCGGACATCGCTGAATAGGATCGTCATGTCTCGGGTTTCGCCGCCAAGTACGAGCCGTTCCGGCGCGTTCGCGAGCTGTTCGACGAGCGTCGGCGAAAGATAATGGGCGAACGCGGAGCGAATCCGGCGACGGTCGGCCTGTTCGCGAAAATAGTTAATGAACACCAGCGTCATATAGATGACGAAAATCGCGATCAGCGGAAAGGATATATCGAAGAGAAGACCGAGCTTCACATAGAAATACCAGGCGATTGCAGCCAGGACGAGGGCGACCGTGAAGCCGAAGCCTAGCAGTGTCATCACGCCCATCAGCGGTGCCAGCACGACGATTGCGATGCCGACCAGCCCGGTGATGACGACCTCCGTTCCGACCGCATAGTTCGGTCGTGACAACAGGGTCTGTCCCAGCACATTTTCCAGTACCTGTGCGTGAATTTCAACGCCAGGCATCGACGTTTCGATTGGGGTCGCCTTGATGTCGAGCAATCCGACAGCCGATGTGCCGATCAGCGCCAGCCGGCTTTTGAAGCGATCCGCCGGGACCTTGCCTTCCAGCACGTCCTTTGCCGATACGAAGCGCGACGGGTCGTGGCGGCTGAAACTGATCCAGAACTGGCCGTTTTCGTCCGTCGGCAATTCAAGCCCCGGTACCGCCACGGCGCGGATGCCGACGGGATCGGTTCGGATCAGGATGGCGCCCGAATTCGTCACCACGCGCAGCATGTCGAGCGTCATGGCGGGCACGATTTCGTTGCCGGCATTGACGATCATCGGCACCCGGCGCACGATCCCGTCGCGTTCCGGGCGCAGCGTCAGCGCGCCGCGGCCCGCAGCGGCCTTCTCTAAAACCGGCAGATTGCGCAGCAATCCCTCATAGGTGAGCAGGAAGCGTGAGGGATTTGGTCCGATCGTGGCAACCCCGGTGCGCGGCATGTCGCCGGCATCGGGTGTCGGTGTCAGGATTGCAGACTGGCCGAGAACAACGCGGCCGCTATCAACCATGACCTGCGCCAGCACGTCGTCGTTGCTCGGCAGGCTCTTCATCTTCTCGCGCGTGGCCTCGTCGATTTGCGGCAGGGTCGTCGCGACCACGGCTGGCGACATGCGGTCGGGCTCTGACAAGATCACGTCGAAGCCGATTGCAGCGGCCCCGGCTTGTTGCAGCCGCGCGACCAGTTCGGCAAGCAGAGTCCGCGGCCACGGCCATTGCCCATAGGCCTGCAGGCTGGGCTCGTCGATGTCGACGATGACCACTGGCTTGATAGTCGGCTGGCGCGGCTTGAGCACCTGATAGAAGTCGAAGTTGCGCAGCCGCAAGTTCTCGAGCGGCGCTGGATCCCAGATGCGCAGCGCAATGAAGCCGGCGAGCAGCACAAAGCCGGTGGTGCGCCGCAGCCCGAACCAGCGGATGAAATTATAACGCCGGCCCAGCGCGGCACGCTGCTCGCGCTCCTGCCGCCTTTTCTCGCGGATGGCGAGACGCCGTTCGTAAAGGCGGTTGAACTGTTCTTTCAGGGTCGGGGCCACGGGCGGACGCTACTAAAGAGGCCGAGGCTGCGCCAGATGATCCGTTTTCGAATCCAATGCCATTGCAGTGCGACAGGTCAACACGAAGTCGGACGTCTCACGCGATCGCTCGATGACCATGCCCGCTACCGGCGGGCCGGCGTCCGACCTCGCGGAGAGCGCGTCCAGCCCGCTGGGTGTCGGAACCATATAATACCACAAATGCGAGGCCAGGGGCGTCTGCCGTCAACCAAGCGCGATTGATTTTGTTGCGCTTTTAGCCGCCGGGCGCGCAAGATGCGTGTTGCGAGCGTGAGGGAATACGGATGAAGGCAATTATCGTCGGAGGTGGTGTTGGCGGCCTGACCGCCGCGCTGATGCTGCATGCGCGTGGCATTGAGTGCGAGGTGTTCGAGCAAGCTGACCAGGTTCGCGAACTGGGAGTGGGGATCAACACCCTGCCGCATGCGATCAAGGAGCTCGCGCAGCTCGGTCTGCTCGATCGGCTCGACATGGTGGCGATCCGCACCTACGAGCTGATCTACTGCAACCGGCTCGGCCAGGAAATCTGGCGCGAGCCGCGCGGCACCGATGCCGGATTCGACTATCCGCAATTCTCCATCCACCGCGGCCGGCTGCAAGGCGTGATCTATGCCGCCGCCCGCGCCCGGCTTGGCGAATCGCGTATCCATACCGGCCACCGTCTCGGCGCCTTCAGTCAGGATGAGACCGGCGTCAGCGCCTATTTCTTCGACCGCGACGGCTCGCATATCAAGACCGCTCGCGGAGATATCCTGATCGGCGCCGACGGCCTTCATTCCTTCGTGCGCGCGCAGCTGTTTCCGGACGAGGAGCCGGCGCGCTTTACCGGCACCGTGCTGTGGCGCGGAGCGCTAGACTGGCCGAAATTTCTGACCGGCCGCTCGATGGTGATCGCCGGCGGCATGGCGGGGAAGCTGGTGCTGTATCCGATCGCGGAAGGCTCGCGCGAGGATCGCTGCCTGATGAACTGGGCGGTGATGGTGAAGGTCGGCGGGGGCGGCGGCACCCCAAAAAAAGAAGACTGGTCGCGCCCCGGCCGGTTCGAGGACCTGATGCCGCATGTGCAGCGTTTTGCGATTCCCTATTGCAACGCCAAGGCGCTGATCGAGGCGACGCCGGAATTCTGGGAATATCCACTTTGCGATCGCGATCCCTTGCCGCGCTGGTCGCATGGCCGCGTGACGCTGCTGGGCGATGCCGCCCATCCGATGTATCCGGTTGGCTCGAACGGCGCCTCGCAGGCGATCCTCGACGCGCGCTGCCTTGCCGACCGCCTCGTCGACAGCGAGCATGTCCGGCACGCGCTGTATGCCTATGAGCGCGAGCGGCTGCCGATGACCACGCAGATCGTGATGATGAACCGCAAGGGCGGCCCTGAGGGCGTGATCGATGCCGTCGAAGCACGCGCGCCGGACGGCTTCAGCAATATCGAGGACGTGCTCTCCTATGAGCAGCGCAAGGCGATCGTGCGCGGCTATGCCGGGGTTGCCGGTTTTGCGCGCGAGCAGGTGAATCGACCGGCGGCAAAGGCGGCGTAGCTTTTCGACCCCCGCGTTAATGTAGCCCGGATTAGCGCAGCGATATCCGGGCCGTCTGGCAGACCCGTATGTCGCTTCCGCTCATGCGGCCAATCGATCCGCTGAGAGGAACAGGCAGCTTCACTCAGGAGGTGGCGGCAGGAAGATGACCTCATGCCGGGCGGCGAGCGCCACCACCTCGTCGGGCTTCTGCTCCTTCATGGAGTGGATGCCCCAGAACAGGTCGTAGAGCTTGCGGGTCGGCGTGACCCAGAAGAAGCATTTCACCGGCTGGTCGGACTTGTTGAAGATGCCGTGCGGCAACTGCATCGGCAGCCGGATGGTGTCGCCGGCGGTCGCCGAATAATCGCGGCCATCGAGCAGGAAATCGAGCCTGCCTTCCAGCATGTAGATGAACTCGTCCTGGGTCGGGTGAATATGCGGCGGCACGAAGGTGCCGGGCGGGAATGTCGCATGCCAGGCGAAGCTCTGCTCCGACAGCGTTTTCGGCACATAGGTCTGGCCGAGGATATTCCAGACGATGCCGTCGATGCCGGTTGCGGCCTTGGTGATGCCTGCCGTCAGCGGTTGCATGTGACGCGAACTCCCTTCGCCTGCGGATTGAGTGACCGCATTAAACCAGAAAGGAAACGGAATCGAAAAGCGTCCGTGCGGCACGGGCCGTCTCTTTCGCAAAAGCGTAAACGCCGGACGCATTCATCCGCGCAAGCCCGGTTCGCGCAATGCTGACGCCGGCTTAATGTTAATGGCAAGCCCGGACGAAGGCTCCGCCACCGTGGCACGTCAGGACGCCGGCCCGCGGCCGGCAATCGCTTCCGCCGACGTTCCGCCGATTTCGGAGGGCCTTCGGCCGGACAGCTTCTTGTGCAGGTGCACCATCATGGCCATGCCGAACAGCGGCGTTGCGAGATTCACGATCGGGATCGAAACGAAGGCCGCAATCAAAAGGCCTGCGGCGAACACCGTGGCGCGGTTCGCCTTGCGGAAGGCTTTCGCTTCCGCCGGCGGGCGAAAGCGCATTGCCGCGAGGTCGAAATACTCGCGGCTGAGCAGAAACGCCGCAGCGAGGAACAGGATGATGAATCCAAATCCAGCCAGCAGAATGAAGGGGAGCGCGATCAGGTAGATCAGGATCGCGACCAGCGCGGTCTTGATGCCTTCGAACAGCGAGCGGTCGAGCGACAGCGCCTTGCCGGGCGGATCGGCCGGATAATAGGTGCGCTCGACCAGTTCGGCGATCTCGTCGACGAAGAAGCTGCCGACAAAGGCGGTTACTGCCGGCATGAGGAAGATGCCGCCGACCACGATGCCGAGCGCGGTCGCGATCGAGGCAATCCAGATCACCCAGGACAGCGGCGTGTGCGAGTTCGGGCCGAGTGCACCCTCCGCCCACACCCCGCCGCTGACGGTGAGCCAGTCGAGGAATTTGTAGAGGCCGACGCCGACCAGAATGATCGTCACCAGCGCCAGCAGCATCGACTTGATCAGCACCGACCGAAACGGCGGCGACAGCATTTGCTGCAAGGCCTTGAAAGCGGCGTCGAACATGGCGTGCTCCAGCCCCCTGGTCCGGTGCAATGCTCCGCCGGGGCGCGGAGCCGCGGCTAGACATAAAGACGCGGCAGGCGGGCACAAGTGTTGCCGGGCGCTCTGTTCAGCTCTGCTCTGCGAGTAGGCAAAGGCCGTCGGGTAGCCATCTGCGATGGCCCGGGAAGGATCCGCCTGGAATTGGCTTGGACGCGCACGCAGCAGCGACAGGAAACGAAACGGCCGGGGCGAGCCCCGGCCATGAAATCGCTTGCGGATGCGAGATCGATCAGCGCCGCCGGGTGTCGGTCTTCTTCAGGCGGACCACCACGTCAATGCGGGCGATCTCGTAGCCCTCGGGCGCGACCGGCATCTTGTCAACGATCACGTCGGCGCCCGGAATATCGACCAGCTCGTTCTCGCCTTCGACGAAGAAGTGGTGATGTTCGGAGGCGTTGGTGTCGAAATACGTCTTCGAACCATCGACCGCGACCTGACGCAGCAGGCCCACCTCGGTGAACTGGTGGAGCGTATTGTAGACGGTCGCCAGCGACACCGGCACCTTGGCCTTGCTCGCTTCCTCGTACAGCATTTCCGCCGTCAAATGGCGATCGCCCTTGCCGAACAGGATCCAGCCGAGCGCCATGCGCTGACGCGTCGGCCGCAGGCCAACCTCGCGCAGCATCGATTTGACGTCATGCCACGGGCATCCGTTCAGGTCGGCGCGGCGCGGATCGTGCGTCGGCATCGGATGGGCCGGATGCGGAAGCGCCGATGCGGGCTCCGACGGCGCGGAAAATACGACGGTACGCGGTGGATTCATTGCTCTCTCTGCCCCTTCGTCCCGGTTCAAGGCCGAGATGGTTGCATATGTAATTATAGCCGGGGCCGGCTGCCACTTGCAACCGTTTCGCATCTGGCCAGATTAGAATAGCACAAATCCGCTGCTTTGCTGGCAACTCTCCACTGTGTTAGGAACCGCGAAACTTTCCCGCCGCGCCCGACCCCTTGGAGCCCGACTTTTGGAGAATGAATCCGGCATGCAGAGCCGCCGTAACAGTTTCGAATACGAGGATCTTCTGGCCTGTGGCCGGGGCGAATTGTTCGCCGAGGGGCCGCAACTGCCGTTGCCCCCGATGCTGATGTTTGACCGGATTTCCGAAATGTCGGAACAAGGCGGCGAACACGGCAAGGGGCTCGTGCGAGCGGAACTCGAGGTCAAGCCGGATCTCTGGTTTTTCTCCTGCCATTTCAAGGGCGATCCGGTGATGCCGGGCTGCCTTGGGCTCGATGCCCTGTGGCAGTTGCTGGGCTTCTTCCTGGGCTGGACGGGGTCTTCCGGCAATGGCCGGGCGCTGGGCCTCGGCGAACTCAAGTTTTCCGGCCAGGTACTGCCGACCGTCAAAAAGGTGGTCTACGGGCTCGAGATCAAGCGCGTGATGCGCTCCAAGCTGATCCTTGGCATTGCCGATGGCTGGCTCGCCGCCGATGGTAACGTAATCTATCGCGCCAGCGACCTGAAGGTCGGTCTGTTCAAGCAGGACGCGCCATTGGCGGCGGGCGCATAGGCGCAAGCGCGCCTTGCGATCTTGCCCCGGATTGGCCAAGTGTCGCCGTGACCGGTATGTCTCTGTAAACTGTGCGGGCTGCGCCCTCAGGGACGGGCATGCGATCTGACATCTGCGATCTGACATCTGATTGACGAGGCAGTCATGCGGCGAGTGGTTGTGACCGGGATGGGCATTGTCTCGTCCATCGGCAACAATACGCAGGAGGTTCTGGCCAGCCTGCGCGAGGCCAGATCCGGGATTTCACGCTCGGATGAATTCGCGCAGCACGGATTCCGCTGTCAGGTTGCCGGGGCGCCGTCGTTCAATTCGGAGGAGGCGATCGACCGCCGCGCCATGCGCTTTCTCGGCGAGGGCGCGGCGTGGAATCATGTCGCCATGGAGCAGGCGATCCGCGACAGCGGCGTCGAGGACAAGGACATTTCCAACGAACGGACCGGCATCGTCATGGGCTCGGGCGGGCCCTCGACCAGCGTGATCGTCGAGGCGGCCGACATCACGCGCGAGAAGGGCTCGCCCAAGCGGGTCGGCCCGTTCGCAGTACCGAAGGCGATGTCCTCGACCGCATCGGCGACACTCGCGACCTGGTTCAAGATCAAGGGCGTGAACTATTCGATCTCCTCGGCCTGCGCGACGTCCAGCCATTGCATCGGCAATGCCGCCGAGATGATCCAGTGGGGCAAGCAGGACATGATCTTCGCCGGCGGCTGCGAAGAACTGCACTGGACATTGTCCAATCTGTTCGACGCCATGGGCGCGATGTCGTCCAGATATAACGATACGCCGCAGACCGCCTCGCGTGCCTATGACGTGGACCGCGATGGCTTCGTCATCGCCGGCGGCGCGGGCGTGCTGGTGCTTGAAGAGCTCGAACATGCCAGGGCGCGCGGCGCGAAGATCTATGCGGAAGTTGCGGGCTACGGCGCGACATCGGATGGGCACGACATGGTCGCGCCGTCCGGCGAAGGCGCCGTGCGCTGCATGCGCATGGCGATCGAGGGCGTCAAAATTCCGATCGACTATATCAATCCGCATGCGACCGCGACGCCGGTGGGCGATCTGAAGGAGATTGAGGCGATTCGCGAGGTGTTCGGCAGCAAATGCCCGCCGATCTCCGCGACCAAGTCGCTGACCGGTCATTCGCTCGGCGCGGCCGGCGTTCAGGAGGCGATCTATTCGCTGCTGATGATGAATAACGGCTTCATCTGCGAGAGCGCCAACATCCAGACTCTCGATCCTGCCTTTGCCGACATGCCGATCCTGCGCGAGCGCAAGGACGGCGCGAAGCTCGGCGCCGTGCTGTCGAACTCCTTCGGTTTCGGCGGAACCAACGCTTCGCTCGTATTCAAGCGTCTCGATGCCTGACCGCCGATGCGGCTCACCGAGCAGGACATCGACTGGCACGACGGCAATCTGGTGGATGTCCACGTCGCCGGACTGCCGGGCGTCCGGCAGACCGTCCGCCTGTTCCTCGACCTCTATCCCGATGAGGAGGGTGTCGATCGCCGCAAGCGCTATGTCTGCACCGGGGAGGGGCTGCGCCGTGTCCTGTTCTCGGGCGATACCGGCCGTATCCGCAAGAGCAGCAAATCCGGCAATATCGACTTCATGCGCGTCGAGAGCTTCTCCGATACCGAGATACTGACCGTCACGCTGTTCGGCGGCACGGTTGAGGCGGAAGCCCAAAGTTTCCATCTGACAGAAGCGGCCAAATGACAAAACTCATGCAGGGAAAACGCGGGCTCATCATGGGCGTCGCGAACGACCATTCGATCGCCTGGGGGATTGCCAAAAAGCTGGCCGAACACGGTGCCGAGCTTTGCTTCACCTATCAGGGCGAGGCGCTGCTGAAACGTGTCAAGCCCCTGGCGCAAGCGGCTGGCTCGGACTTCCTGATGCCGTGCGACGTCGAGGACATCACAACGGTCGACGCGGTGTTCGAAGCGATGAAGCAGCGGTGGGGAACCATCGACTTCTTCGTCCATGCCGTGGGTTTTTCGGACAAGAACGAGCTGAAGGGCCGGTTCGCCGATTCGACGCGTGAGAATTTCGTACGGACCATGGTGATTTCGTGCTTCTCGTTCGCGGAGGGGGCCAAAAGGGCTGCCGAACTGATGCCGAACGGCGGCGCGATGCTCACGCTGACCTACAATGGCGGCGATCGCGCGATGCCCAATTACAACGTGATGGGTCTTGCCAAGGCGGCGCTGGAATCCTCGGTGCGGTACCTCGCTGTGGATTTCGGCAAGCAGAAGATCCGCGTGAACGCGATCTCTGCGGGGCCGATCCGCACGCTGGCCGGCGCCGGGATACACGATGCGCGCTACATGTTCGCCTTCCAGCAGCGGCATTCGCCGCTCGGCCGCGGCGTGACGCTGGAGGAACTGGGCGGCGCCGGGCTCTATCTGCTCTCCGACCTCTCCACCGGAGTCAGCGGCGAAATCCACTTCGTCGACTCAGGCTATAACGTCATCGCCATGCCGCTGCCGGATGCGCTGCGCGCCGATGCCGGTGCAAAAAACGGCGACTGACTTCAAGGAGGGCCTTTTAAGTGATCCTCTCTGCCGCCAAACTCGCGCTCGTGCCGGGAGGGAAGGCGATGCTCGCGAGCTTTGGACCGCGATCAAGGGAGGCAAGGGCGCAGCAGTTGCGGCTGGAGCTCGAGGATGTGCTGAAGCGGCTTCCACGCCTGAACGAGGAGGTGAACCTCAGCGTGTCACACCACCTCGCGAACTTTGCGCGGCAGGCTCGTGAGACTTATGGCCCGTTCGAGACGATTGCGGCCGATACAAAGATTGAGATTGCCCGCCGTCTGGTCAGCCAGGCCCGCGAACGGTTCGACCTCGATCAGGCGCAAGGCTACGCGTATTTCCTACTGAGTGCGCTGTATGAGTCCGCCGGACTCCCCGTCGACGATAGCGAGGACACGGCTTTTGTGAAGACGACATGTGCCGCGTATGTGCTGGCTGCGATCGAGGACGAACGAAGCCGCGAGGGCGGGGCTTAAGCCGAAATCCGATTGATAATCGGCTCAAGAGAGAAACGAAAAAGGGCGGCCTGTCGGCCACCCTTCGCTTTGGATTGCCGGGCCACTTCGCTTTGCGAAGGCCCGGCAATGTGGAGCGTTATGCCGAGGAGCGTTATGCCGCCTCGCGCAGCTTGTCCTTGCCAAGGTCGAACCGGTCGGCATTCATCACCTTGGTCCATGCCTTGACGAAGTCCTTCACGAACTTCTCCTTCGAGTCTGCACACGCGTAGACTTCCGCAAACGCGCGAAGCTGCGAATGCGACCCGAAGATCAGGTCGACCGCGGTCGCTGTCCATTTCGGCGCCTTGGTCTTCCGGTCACGGCCCTGGTAGATGCCGTCGGCATCGGGCGCCTGCCACTCGGTGTCCATCGTCAGCAGGTTGACGAAGAAGTCGTTCGTCAGCTTGCCCGGCTGCTCCGTGAAGACGCCATGCTTGGTATCGCCGAAATTGGCGCCCAGCACGCGCAGGCCGCCGATCATCACCGTCAATTCCGGACCGGTCAGCGTCAGCAATTGCGCCCGGTCCACCAGCGCCTCAACCGGCGCCATGAACTGATGCTTCTTGCTGTTGACGTAGTTCCGGAAGCCATCCGCGCGTGGCTCGAGCGGGGCGAAGGACGCCACGTCGGTCTGCTCCTGCGAGGCATCCATCCGGCCCGGCGAGAACGGCACCTTCACGTCCACGCCGGCGTCCTTGGCGGCCTTTTCGACGGCCGCATTGCCGGCCAGCACGATCAGGTCGGCAAGCGAGACCTTCTTGCCGCCGGCCGCCGAGGCGTTGAACTCCTTCTGGATCGCCTCGAGCTGCTGCAACACCGTCTGGAGCTTCGCCGGCTCGTTGACCTCCCAATCCTTCTGCGGGCTCAGGCGGATGCGCGCGCCGTTGGCGCCGCCACGCTTGTCGGACCGGCGGAATGTCGAGGCCGAGGCCCAGGCCGTCGAGACCAGCTGCGGCACCGTCAAACCGGAGGCGAGGATTTTCGCCTTCAGTGCGTCGGCGTCCTTGTCGTCAATCAGCGGGTGATCGACGTCAGGTATCGGGTCCTGCCAGATCAGCACTTCCTGCGGCACGAGCTTGCCGAGATAGCGCGCGCGGGGGCCCATGTCGCGGTGCGTCAGCTTGAACCAGGCCCTGGCGAAAGCGTCCGCGAACTGGTCCGGATTCTCCATGAAGCGCCGGGAGATCTTTTCGTATTCCGGATCGAAACGTAGCGACAGGTCGGTGGTCAGCATGGTCGGCACGTGCTTCTTCGACGGGTCGAACGGGTCCGGAATCGTCGCGCCCGCACCTTTCGCCCGCCATTGCTTCACGCCGGCAGGGCTTGTCGTCAGCTCCCATTCGTAGCCGAACAGATTCCAGAAGAAGTTGTTGCTCCACTTGGTCGGCGTCGTGGTCCAGATGACCTCCGGGCCGCCGCCGATGGTGTCGGGTCCGGAGCCGGTGCCATGCTTGCTTTTCCAGCCGAGGCCCTGATCCTCAAGCGCGCCGCTTTCCGGGGCCGGGCCGACCAGCGAGGGATCGCCGGCACCGTGGGTCTTGCCGAACGAGTGTCCGCCGGCAATCAGCGCGACCGTCTCTTCATCGTTCATGGCCATTCGGAAGAAGGTTTCGCGGATATCCTTGGCGGCCGCGATCGGGTCCGGGTTGCCGTTCGGCCCCTCCGGGTTCACGTAGATCAGGCCCATCTGCACCGCGCCGAGCGGCTCGGACAGCTGGCGTTCGCCGCTGTAGCGCTCGTCGCCGAGCCAGGTGCCTTCCGGCCCCCAGTAAAGCTCCTCCGGCTCCCACACGTCGGCACGGCCGCCGGCAAAGCCGAAGGTCTTAAAGCCCATCGATTCGAGCGCGACATTGCCGGCGAGAATCATCAGGTCGGCCCAGGAAATCTTGCGGCCATATTTCTGCTTGATCGGCCACAGCAGACGCCGCGCCTTGTCGAGGTTGACGTTATCGGGCCAGGAGTTGAGCGGCGCGAAGCGCTGCTGACCGGCCCCGGCGCCGCCGCGGCCGTCGGTGATGCGATAGGTGCCGGCGCTGTGCCAGGCCATGCGGACCATCAGTCCGCCGTAATGGCCGAAGTCCGCCGGCCACCAATCCTGCGAGTCCGTCATCAGGGCGGTGAGATCCTTGATCACGGCGTCAAGATCTAGCGTCTTGAACTCCTCGGCGTAGTCGAAATCCTTGCCCATCGGATCGGACAGGCTGGAATTCTTGTGCAGCATCTCGATGTCGAGCGCGTCGGGCCACCAGTCGCGATTCCTGCGTCCGCGGGCGCCGCTGGTAAACGGGCACTTGCCCAGGCTCTTATCGTCGGTTTTTGCGTCCATGTTGTTGTTCCTCCTCCTCAAAGATCGGAATCTGCTGCCGGCGGGACCATGCTCTGTAGTTTGGATAAGGTCCAATTGGATTGATTAGGATCAACGATAAGAATATCTGATCAGGATGGTTACGCTCCGCCAGCTGCGCTATCTCGATGCCCTTGCCCGCCACCGCCATTTCGGCCGCGCGGCTGACGCCTGCGCCGTCAGTCAGCCGGCTTTGTCAATGCAGATCAAGGACCTGGAGCAGGACCTCGGGGTTGCACTGGTGGAGCGAAGGGCCGGCGATGTGGCGATGACGGAAACCGGGCTCGAAATCGCCCGCCGCTCCGAGCGGATCCTGAGCGAGGTGTCCGATCTCGAAGACTTTGCGCGGCATCGGGGCGCGGTTCTTTCCGGCGCGCTGAGATTCGGCGTCATTCCATCCGTCGCGCCGTATGTGTTGCCGCATCTTCTCCCGAGGCTGCAGGAGAAGCATCCTGATCTGGAACTGGAATTGCGCGAGACCCAGACCCGCTTTCTGGTGGAGGAGCTGATTCGCGGCGCGCTGGATGTGGTGATGATCGCCTTGCCCGCACCGCAGGCCGATGTCGAGACGCTGGCCTTGTTCGACGATGCGTTCCTGCTCGCTGCGCCTGCGGGTGACGATCTGCCGAAGCACACGCGCATCACCGCCGACGACATCGATCCGAGCCGGCTGATCCTTCTGGAAGAGGGGCATTGCCTGCGCGATCAGGCGCTCGCCTTCTGCAGCGATGCGAGCGGCGGCACCTTGCGCGAACTTGGTGCCACCAGCCTTACGACCGTGATGCAGATGGTCGCCAACGGCTATGGCGTGACGCTCATCCCGGAGATTGCAGTGCCGGTTGAGGCTCGCGACGGCCGCGTGACGCTGTTGCGTTTTGCGCAGCCCGAGCCGTTCCGCACCGTCGGCCTCGCGTGGCGCAAGACCTCCTCGCGCGCGCGCGATTTCAGAGCCCTGGGAGAAATTGTAACCGAGGTGGTGGGTTAATCTGGCCAAAGTCGCACGACATCGCAGTGCGCATTGTTATGCCCCGCCCTTGCGGGAGAGGGCAGTGCAGTGGGCGCCGCAAAAAGAAAGGGTAAGGGGTAAGGGGTAAGGGTCCAACGCCGGACCTTCACGCCTCACCCATCAAAATGCGTTGGGATTTCAGTGCAGCCCTCTCCCGCAAGGGGAGAGGGCGTTATTAACGGCATCTCGCGCTCGGCGACGAGCAAGCGTAAGGCTTACTCCGCGCCGCCGGCGGCCGCTTCCGGCTCCTTCTCGCGCTCGGCTTTCTGTTTGGCTTCGAGATCCTCGCCGGTTTCCTGGTCGACCGCCTTCATCGACAGCCGCACCTTGCCGCGATCGTCGAGGCCGAGCAGCTTCACCTTCACCTTGTCGCCTTCCTTGACGACGTCGGAGGTCTTCTGCACGCGGCCCTGAGCGAGCTGGCTGATATGCACGAGGCCGTCCTTGGCGCCGAAGAAATTCACGAATGCGCCGAAGTCCATCACC
>Ga0180215_1002434_pt1 | contig 18729 bp, 13 predicted proteins | sample eDN3rd37CBELigBY_FD_128871 | JGI IMG/M metagenome (GOLD analysis project Ga0180215, IMG submission 128871) | Enriched backyard soil microbial communities from Emeryville, California, USA - eDNA 3rd pass 37_C BE-Lig BY (version 2) (version 2) | ecosystem: Environmental > Terrestrial > Soil >... | reverse complement strand
GGTTCATCGAATAAAATAACATAGGGGTCTAACGCAAGTGCCCGAGCAATACCTACTCGCTGCTGCTGGCCACCGGAAAGAGAAGCAGGATAGCTATTTTCTTTGCTAGAAAGACCGACCTCAGCAAGAAGGTTTTTCCCAATTTCCTTGGCTTCGTCTTTTTTCATTTTTCTTGTAACAACGAGTCCTTCCGTCACATTTTCTAATGCCGTTCTATGTTTAAAAAGATTATAGTGCTGAAAAACCATTGCTGTTTTCTTTCTTAGCGAAAAAACATCCTTATTGTTGAGATTTTCAGCATCTACTTTTGTACCATCAATTTCAATCACACCTTTTTGAGGCTGTTCGAGAAAATTTAGACAGCGTAAGAAAGTAGATTTCCCTGACCCAGATGGGCCGAGAATCGCAATCACTTCTCCCTGATTGATCTCAAGATTAATCCCTTTTAAGACGGCATTTTCCCCATAGCTTTTGTAAAGATTTTCAATTCTAATCATTGCCATCCTCCTATCTATAAGGCTTTTCAACTTGCCATTCTACTTTGGATTGGATATAGGTGAAAATAATGGTTGCCGCCCAATATATGAGCCCGACTGCTAAAAATGCTTCTAAAAACTTATAGGTAGCCGCTGCTTCAAGCTTTGCATGTGCTAACATATCCGTTACACCTATCGTGAAGGCAAGTGATGTTTCCTTAAATAGAATGATAAAATAGTTGCCTGTTGGCGGTATGGCAATTCGGGTTGCCTGTGGAAGAACAACCCTAGTAAAAGTTTGCCAACGTGTCATACTCACAGAAATCGCTGCTTCAGTTTGCCCTTTATCCACTGCAGTAAAGGCCGAACGGAAAACTTCAGATAGATAGGCTGCATTTCTTACACTCAATGCTAATATCACCGCCGTTACTGCATCCATTGCACTCATGGAAGGGAAAAGCTGTGGGAGTCCGAAATAAAAAATAAAGATTTGGATTAATGAAGGGACCCCTCTAAAATAGGAAATAAGCATAAGAGAAACTGGATAGAGCACTTTGACTTTATTTTTAATAATAATGGCAAACAACACACCTATTACTATTGCAAGAATAAAGGAAAAAACCGTCATATATAGAACGATTGGCAAATATTTAAGTATACTGGGAATCAGTTCTACCATATAACTAAAATCAAAATTCATGTTGACACCACCACCAATTTCTCCCGATCTTTTTTTAAATTAATAACCGATAGTTTCATAACTTATGGAGTTGTAAAATCAATTTCACTCCACTTATCTGAAATTTCCTTTAACTTCCCTGAATCTTTTAATTCCTGAAGTGCTTTATTAAACTCTTCAATAAATGCTTTGTTCTCCTCAGTTTTTACAAATGGAAAGGCATGGTCTGTAGAAAAAACAGGTTCATCCGAAGCAAGCTTTAAAGGCAAACCCTCCTTATCTATTCTAGAAACTGCTGTAATTTTGCTATCAACAAAGGCATCCAATCTGCCTAATGCCACTTCACTATATGTGCCGCTTACATCCTGATATGGTTTGATGTTTATTTCATTGCCATTCTCTTCATTCCATTTCTGTACAAATTCGTGCATATTGTTTCCAAGTAAGACCCCTGCATTTTTTCCCTTCATGTCTTCAAGTGATTGGATATCATTTCGGTCATCTTTCACAACTAAGGTAACCCCAGAATATGCATATGGATCAGTAAAATCATACTTAGCTGAGCGTGTCTCCGTGATCGCAATTAGGTTTGCAATTGTATCAATTTTGCCATTATCCATCATTCCAAATAAACCAGCAAACTCAGCAACGGTCCATTCAACTTTATAGCCTAATTTTTCCCCTACTGTTTCTAACACCTCAACATCATAACCTTCTAAATTTCCATCTTTGCCTTTAGAGACAAATGGCGGATAAATACCTGATGTTCCTACTCTTAAAACCTTCTCTTCACTAGACTTATCACTAGATCCATCTTTTGAAGTTGCAGCTGTGTCGTCATTCCCGCATGCAGCAAGTAAAAACAGTGTCAATAGTAAAAATAAATTAAGGGCATTGAATCGATTTTTTTTCATTTTTCTCAGTCACCTATCCTTCAAATTTTGTTTTAAAAAAGATCACTTTTTTCAGCGTCAAGAGGTATCACTAAATATAGATTTCCAATCAAATTACTTGGATTTATTCCCTAAAAAAGCGTTTTATTTACAGTAATCCCATCATTTAAATAGGGTTTATATGTAAAAATAAAAACATTCCTTCCACATTCAGAATGCATGAATTAATGTTTATACCCTTGTCTATGATGTAAATTACCTGCCAGTCTCTTGGCACCAACTCCTTCGGGCGATAGCTGAGACTATTTCGTGCCAATCCCACATCCCTTATGAAAAAGAAATTTTCCTCATAATTATCCGACTTTATTGAAAATTATTTGTATTTAGGATAGTACAAAATTAAAGATTGTGCAACAAATAATTTTGGAAGATCTTAGTGAGGATGCCTAGAATCGTGATATCAAATGAAAAGGCTCGAAATTAGATCGAGCAAATAAAATATAAACTTGTATTTACAATTTGTGCTTCACTATAAATGATCGTTTAATTAACATACCCCTCCTGCAAATTACCCGTGTATTTATTCCTGATACATACAAATTTACCAATTCTAAAGATAAGTATAATTAATCAATTTACAGCCAAGGACCGAAATCTCTATTCCTATTTACCTGGTATTCAAAAAATTTACACTATCTTAAAATTTATTTTGCTATATTTTTTTAGAAGCTATTACAAAAAAATATAGAAGGATGCGTGTTAAATGAAATTTAGAATCAGAAACAGGGGCAAGAAAATATTGTCCAGTACACTTGCAATTACTGTGTTAGCCACGCCATTTTTGTCTGGGAATGCCATGGCTGCAACTCCATCTAAAGGCAAGGTCCAATCACAAGTTGAGCTTCGCATCATGGAAACAACTGATGTTCATACAAATCTATTAAGCTTTGATTACTACAAAAATAGTGCAGCTCCCAAACTTGGATTGGCTAAAACTGCAACTCTAGTTAAAGAAGCAAGAGCAGAAGCAAAAAACTCTGTACTTGTGGATAATGGTGATCTTATACAAGGGAATCCTCTTGGTACATACAAAGCCAAAATTGATCCTTTAGAGGAAGGAGAGATACATCCGGCTATCAGTGCCATGAATTTAATGGGCTATGATATGGCGACACTTGGAAATCATGAGTTCAACTACGGGTTGGAGTATCTAGACGAAGTATATGATGATGCCAACTTCTCTTTTGTAAATGCAAATGTATATGTAGATGATCACGATAATGACCCAACTAATGATATTAATAAATATACCCCTTACAAAATTGTGAATAAAAAAGTTAAGGATGAATCTGGGAAAACAAATGTCATTAAAATTGGATATATCGGATTTGTTCCTCCGCAAATTAATGAGTGGGATAAATCTAATCTTGATGGAAAGGTCATAACTAAAGGCATCGTGGAAACAGCTAAAAACTATATTCCTGTGATGAAGGAAGCAGGAGCAGACGTCATTATTGCATTAGCCCACTCAGGTTTTAGCGGAAATGAAGCAAATACCGAAGATACAGTCTATGCTTTAAGTAAAGTACCGGGTATTGATGCGATTACATTTTCACACACTCACAAAATCTTTCCAGCAAATAATATAGACAGTCTAGATACATTATTCAAAGGTGCGGACGGACAGCCTCTCCCTGGAGTAGATAACGAAAAAGGAACGATTAACGGTGTTGCTGCTGTACAAGCTGGATTTGGCGGCGGATCATTAGGAATTATTGATCTTTCCTTACAAAAAGTAAAAGGAAAATGGTCTGTTTCTCATTCCCAATCCTCCACAAGACAAATAGAATCGGTTCAACCTGACCAAGCAATTGTTAATGCTGTAAAAGAGGATCATGAAGCTACATTAGAATATGTTAATACACCAATTGGAACGACAACGGATGACATCTATAGCTATTTCGCGCTTGTACAAGATGATCCATCCATTCAAGTAGTTACAAACGCACAAAAATGGTATGTCGAAAAATATATCGAGTTAAATAAGCCAGAATTAAAGGATCTTCCAATTTTATCAGCTGGTGCCCCTTTTAAAGCCGGCCGTAACGGTGTTGATGAATATACAGAAATCAAAAAAGGTGATTTGACGATTCGCAGTGCTGGTGACTTATATCTTTATGACAACACTTTAAAAGCCATTAAAGTTAAAGGTTCGGATGTTAAAGAATGGCTTGAAATGTCTGCCGGTCAATACAACACCATTGATCCTTCAAAAACAACGGAACAGCCGCTAATAAACCCTAGCTTTCCAGTATATAATTTTGATGTCATTGATGGTGTAGAATATCAAATTGATGTAACAAAGCCTGCTAAATATGCACCAAATGGGACACTTTTAAACCCGGATTCAAGCAGAATTGTGAATCTTACCTATAATGGGGAACCAATCGATCCTGAGCAAGAGTTTATAGTGGTGACTAATAATTATCGTGCTGGCGGCGGAGGGAATTTCCCTGGAGTAAAGGGCAGTGAATTAGTAGTCGATTCAGCCGATGAAAACCGTCAAATTTTAATGAACTATATTTCTGAGCTTAAAGAAATTACCCCGACAGCAGATGGAAACTGGTCTATTGCTCCAATCTCCGGAAATGTGAATGTTACGTTTACGACTTCACCAAAGGCAGAGCAATATATTATGGAAGAAAGCTCATTCTCTTATACTGGAAAAACTGATTCAAAAGGCTTTGGAATCTTTCATTTTAACTTGAATAGCCAATCGGACAACGATCCATTAAAGGTTCAGCTTTTAGGAGTCAATGATTTACACGGACAGTTAGATACGGTTACAAAGGTTGGAGATTTATCGGCTGGGCATATTGAGTACTTAGCAGCGGCATTAAAACAAGAAGAAGCCACAAATCCTCATACACTTCTTTTACATTCAGGCGATATGATTGGCGGAAGCCCATTAATTTCTGCTCTTTTCCAGGATGAGCCTACCGTTGAAGTATTAGAGAATATCGGTTTTGATGCAGGCACATTCGGAAATCATGAATTTGATGAAGGGATTGATGAACTGCTCCGTATGATGAACGGTGGAGATCATCCAAACGGAACAGCTGGCTATGATGGAATGAACTTCCCGCTTGTGGCAGCAAATGCTTATGATACAAGAAGCGGAAATTTAATTGCGGATCCTTACACCGTATTCACAATTGAAGGTGAAAAAATTGGTGTGATCGGAGTGGTAACTCAGGAAACGCCTAATATGATTGTTAGAAAAGGAAACGAAACATTAAAGATTACAGACGAAGTGGAATCCATTAACAGGTATACGGAAGAATTAAAGGGACAAGGCATTGAAGCCATCATCGTCCTGGCACATAATCCAGCTATCCAAACAGGTTATACTGATTCATTCGATGCAAGCAGAATTGCCGAACAAATTGATGATGAAGTAGATGTTATCTTTTCTGCACACAATCATGTAAAGGTAAATCGAGTGGTGGACAACAAATTAATAGTCCAAGCCTATTCTTATGGATCTGCTTTTTCTGATGTAGAGGTTGAAATTGACCGCGTTACTGGGGATATTATTAATAAATCAGCAGAGATTAAAACAGTTTACCAAAAGGACTATACGCCAGATCCAGAAGTTGCAGCGATTATGAAAAAGTATACAGAGAAGGCCGAGCCAATTAAAGCAACCGTTGTTGGGCAATCTTCCTCTACCCTTGAAAAAAGTTATCCCACAACAGCTAATGAAATCGGGGATTTCGCTCTTGGAAATCTCATTGCAGATGGTATGAAAGCTGCGATGAACGCAGATTTCGCTATGATGAACGGCGGCGGTGTAAGATCTCCATTAGAAGCTGGTGAAGTTACATTTGGTGATTTATTTGCCATTCAGCCGTTTGGTAATGTGTTAAATAAAGTAAAACTTAGCGGAGCAGATATAGAAACAGTGTTAAATAACCAGATTACAGATAGAGGTCTTGACTTCCATATCGCTGGCTTTAAATACACTTATACTTATGACAGCACAGCTAAAACAGGCAAGGTTGCAGACATCTTCTTACCAGATGGAAGCAAGATTGATAAAGCGAAGGAATACACGGTGGTTGTCAACAACTATATGACCGGAAACCTTAAATATGGGATTGGAGCTCTTTCTGCTGATATAGAAGTTGGTCCAGTTGATGTAGATGCAACCGTTGATTTTGTAAAATCATTACCTTCTCCTTTTGAATATAAGTCTGAAGGAAGAATTCAAAAAGTTAATTAATGAACAGAGAACGGGGCTGTCTAGAAAGTAAGTATCGACTAACTTTCTAGACAGCCCCCTTTTTTATTTTTTGCGCTGTTTAATTTGGCCGTTGATTTCAGTGCCAATCAACTAAGCGGTTAAATTCAACATTAAGCTTTAACACAGCCGTTATATATAGAATTGGTTTAAGAATTCGACGATATACCTATTAACATCTTCATTGGCCTCTTGTTGTACATAATGCCCTGAACCTGGAATAATAATTTTATCCTTAATATTGGGTACATATTGGTTCATCGCCTCTAGGCCTCGTTTATTAAATCTTGTAGCAGTGTCTAATTCTCCGCCAATAAAAAGAGTAGGCTGTATTACTTTTCTTTGACTCTCTTTCTCCAAATCTGCCCAATCATAATCTACATTTCTATACCGATTTAAAGCTCCAGTAAAACCGGTTAGTTTAAAATTATTAACAAAATAGGTTAAATCTTCTTTCTGTAACCACTTCGGCAAGGATTGAGGGTCGGGAATAGGATCTAATAATGTCGAGTCTTTCGGCAATTGCGCTACTAACTTGGCTGGCAATTCGTCAGGTGCATCACCTGAAAGTCCATAATAAATACGTCGCAACGAAGTTTCTATATCATTTTCTAATTCTGATTCTGCAATACCCTCTTCTTGAAAATACATAAGCCAGTTAAAAGAAGACGAGTTCTTTTTAATCAGCTCTGTTAATGGCATAGGGGGTCTTGGAGAAAATGGCACACTCAATGTTATTAATACATTGAATCTTTCAGGGTGCATTTGTGCACAAGTCCAAGCAATATTAGCACCCCAATCATGCCCAACAAGTGCAACTCGATCTAAATTTAATTCATTCAATAATTGAACAATATCCTCCACCATGTTTCTCATACTATAAGAACGTACATTATCAGGGACGCTTGATTGTCCGTATCCTCTTAAATCAACAGCAATAGCCCGGTAACCAGACACAGCTAAATATGGTAATTGATATCTCCATGAATACCATAATTCTGGGAAACCGTGTAAAAACAGTACAGGCTTTCCCTTTCCACATTCTACAATATGCAAATCAATGCCATTGGCATGTACAATGCGTTCTAACATTTTATTCATAAGACGATAACCCCTATTTCAGCTATATTTTATAAAAATAATAAGATGAATCACTATTTACTTTTAAGCAGATTCTCATGCTTTGAAAGAATGATCCATTCAACAATCGCCATATTCAGTACAAGACCTGCCCATATGTTTATATTTAGAACCTCGTCGATCATCAAATCTCTTCCACCTGGCAATGTGAATCTATTAAAAGCGGCATATCCCAGAAGAAGAACTGGGACTAGTAAACGAGCACTCACCGCAACCAAAGTGATGCCAAAGCTTCGTATTATCCATTTTCGATGTTCATTAAAACGCCTTTTTACAGCTGCGTGATAAGCCTTCCAAGTTGTAAATAACCACAATACTGTTAACACGAAAAAAGCCATCGCCTTTGTAAAACTTTCAGTATAAAAGAACAAAACCAGCCCAAGAATTCCGCTAATGAAAATGCTAATGACATATATTCTTCCAATATTCCGATGAACCCCTGGATGGCTAAGACGAATATGGTCTATAAACTGAAAAAATCCAGTTATTAAAGCAATAAAGGCAAATATAATATGCGCAACAAGTGCCGGATATTGAATAGCGGTTGATGTAATGTCCACACGACTTTTAACTGGATCAAAAGTGAAATAAGGATACATAAAAGGAACCATAACCCCCATTGAAACAATGGCCAAAATCCACCAGCTCTTTTTCTGCTTGATCATTTATTTTTAATCTCCTTGTTATCCCACACTATGTTTTTCGAAAAAGTGATGGCTGTTCCTAAATACTAGTGTTCCAATGTATACTGTCTAGGATTTTTCACTGGATCTTTTTTTACCTTTTAGTGTCTCTTTAATTTCGTAAAACTCTTCACCTGTAATTTCTCCTCTTGCTAGTCGGCTTTCAAGGATAGTAAGAGCATCACTTTGATTGTGATAACACATTCCTCCCCTTTTTCTCCAAAAAATCATGTTTGTAATAAAAAATCCTATTATTATTAAAAAGAAAACTAAGCCAAATGGAAAGAAATATCCCCAATGGTACATATTAAATCATCTCCTTCATTATTTTAAAATCTCGTTTACCAGGTACAGCTCTATAACATCGGAACCCATAATAGGGAATGGGCTTTTGCCCTTGCCACTACTTTTACTATAACCAAGGAAAATGAACTCCTTCTAAAGGATGTATAAACAATCTATAAACTAATATAACCTTCCCATTAACAGCCACAATTAAAAAACACCCAATCTTTTTAGACTGAGTGTTTTGATCAATGAAGATAAGAATCCATGGACATTTTATCCCTTAAAACGATATCCTGACCCCCAAATTGTTTGAATGTACTGTGGGTTGGCTGTATCTTTTTCTATCTTTTTACGAATCTTTTTCACATGAACAGTAACTGTGGCATTATCACCTACAGAGTCAAGCCCCCATATCCTTTCAAATAATTCCTCTTTTGAAAATACTTGATTTGGATGTTTCGCAAAAAATGATAGTAAATCAAATTCTTTTGTTGTCAGGATAACTTCCTTCCCATCAATAAAGACCTGCCTTGATGCCATGTTTATTTGAAGCCCTCTTACATGAATTTCATCTTTCGAAGGATCCGCCTGGGTTAATCGCTCATACCTGTCAATATGGGCTTTTACTCTAGCTACTAATTCACTTGGGCTGAAAGGTTTCACAATATAATCATCTGCACCTAAGCCAAATCCGCGTACTTTATCAATATCTTCATATTTAGCAGTGACCATCAGAATGGGAATATTCGTCTCTTTTCTGACCTGTCTGCAAATTTCAAATCCATTTATATTTGGAACCATCAAATCAAGTAAAATCAGATCAAACTGCCGATGTAATGCAGCATCAAGACCTAGGCTTCCATCCGCAGCAATTTCCACCTGAAAGCCCTCAATCTCAAGATAATCTCTTTCTAAAGCAGCAATACTTTGATCATCTTCAATAATCAATACTTTTTTGTTCATCCTTTTCATCCTTTTGTTTTTTTAAGGGTAAAGTGAACACAAAGTCCGCCTGTTGATAGATTTTCCGCCCAAATTTCTCCCCCATGTTCCTTAATTATTTGTGAGGCAATAGCAAGTCCTAGTCCGCTTCCTGCTGTACTCCGCGATGGGTCTGTCCGATAAAATCGATTAAAAATCGTTGAAATTTCATCTTCTGAAACACCAGGTCCATTATCACTTATGCTTACTTTAACCTTTTTTTCTTGTTCAATAATAGAAATCGTTATCTTTCCAAATTCATTATTCATATATTTAACACTGTTAAAAATGATATTTTCCACTACACGAACTATTTTAATTCGATCTATGCAAACTGTGACATGCCTTTCATCTTTATCAAAGACAACTTGAACATCCTTCTCACTTAATTCGTCATTAATATCATTCAAATAATCCTGTATAAATGCAAAAATATCGACAGATTCAAAATGGAAAGGGAGTTTCTTTACATCTAGTTTCGAATATAAGGATAGCTCTTCTATTAATCGATTTACATATAATGCCTTAGAGTGGACGGTAGCCAAATACTCCTTTTGCTTCTCAGCAGTGCTTGCTACTCCATCCTGAATCCCTTCTACATAGCCAAGGATTGATGTTATAGGTGTTTTTAAATCATGGGAAATGTTAGCAATCAATTCTTTTCGATTATGTTCATATTTATCTCGCAGCTCTAATGATTCTTTTAGTTGTTCTCTCATCGAATCGAATGAGTTCACAAGCTTCCCAAGTTCATCACGGCTTTTTGACTTGATATGGAAATTTAGATTTCCACTTCTAATTTGTCCAGCTGCGTCAGATAAAAGGCGAACAGGCCGTAAAATACTTCTGGAAACAAGAGTGGATAGCAAAATATTTGTAAGTATAAAGACAAGGATTAATCCAATAAATAGAACTGGAAAAAATGATCTCGCAAAATTCACAAACGATGCAGATGGTTCTAAAAGAAATATTGAACCTTTTGATGAATCATTGAAATAGAAATCATACTGTATCATTGAATAATTTCCATCACCAACCCATGATGCAGCCGGATAATTTCCTTTGTACCCGAAAGCAGGGAGATGATTATTCAGAATAGTCATCTGCTGAGTAGATGTAAATAATAGTTCATTGTCTTTACGGATAATCACTTCTGCTTTTTCTTCATTCAGCCGTTCTTCTAAGGATTTTACATATTGCTCATCATAAAACTTATCTGGATCAAGTGATGCTGTTTTTTGCAGTTCATTATATACCCCTGTTAATTCCCCATCTGTTCTTTGCCAATTTTGCTTAAAGCCACTGCCAAATCCATTAAAAAATACAATATTGAGTAAAAATATAATGAATACGATAGCTATTATCGGCATCACAATCATAGCAGCATTTGCAAAAAAAAGGCGTTTCTTAATAGACATGAAAATCTCCTTTAAAAATATGTTTGGCCTAAACTAAATTATCTCCAAAATAAATAAACAAACCATAAATCAATTATAAAAGTTTTATAAATTGCAAGGGAATTCCTTTAAATACGGTGCCAAGCCCAAAAAATTTTGTTTCACAAACCTATTTATTCCACAGGAGTTTAAACACAAAAAAAGAGCCGATCTTTTTACGGATACTTGGCTCTTTAGAAACATTCAATCCTATCTTCATATGGACTTTGCCGAAAACTGCCTGACTCCTGCCTTTAACCACTTCGCTGTCATCGTCTCTGCATTTAACATCTCTTCTGGTGTACCTTCAAATATAATTTGTCCTCCTTGTTTTCCTCCTCCCGGACCCAATTCAATGACCCAATCACTCGCTGCTATAAAATATAGTTTGTGTTCGATTATTATGACGGAATTTCCTCTGTTTACAAGACTTTGAAATACATCTAAGAGTTTTTCATTATCTTCTGAGTGCAGTCCTAAGGAGGGCTCGTCCAAAAGATAGATTTGGCCCTCTTTTTGTAAGTGGCTAGCGAGTTTGAGACGTTGAATTTCTCCACCGCTTAGGGAACTTGTCGTTTGTCCTAAGGTCAAATATCCTAATCCTACATCTTTTAGCGTATGGACTCTTTTTATGATTTTTGGCGCTTTAAAATAATTTATTGCCTCGTCTATTGTTAAATCTAAAATTTCCACTATATTTTTATCTTGATATCTATAGACAAGCGCTTCGTCTGAATATCTCGTACCGCCACATGCCTCACAAGGAATCGTCACTGGATCTGCAAATGCAACCTCTGGCGTTAGGACTCCTTTTCCTTTGCAGACAGGACATGCTCCTAAGGAGTTAAAGCTAAACATTCCTGCAGGTTGTCCTGTTGCTTTTGAAAATATTGCGCGAATATCATCCATTATTCCCATATATGTAGCCATGGTCGAACGATTGGAGATTCCTATCCCGCCATGTCCCACCGTTATGGATTCTGGATACTTTTTCGTGAAGGCTTCCAATATTAAGGAGCTTTTACCTGAACCAGATACTCCGCATACAGAGACTAGAGCACTTTTAGGAATATCTGTGCTTATATTTTTTAAGTTATTGTTACTTGCTCTTTTTATTGTAAAATAACTTTTAATATCCCTTGGATTTTTATTTATTTTTAGCGTGTGCTTTAAGGCTGTTCCTGTAGGAGAGTTGTTTAGTCCTTCTAATTTTCCTTGATAGACAACTTGTCCTCCATTTACACCTGCTCCTGGTCCCATCTCGATGATTTCATCCGCTGCTTTGATTACTGAAAGGTCGTGTTCGATTACGATTACGGAATTATGCTGTTCTTTTATCCTTCTAAGCATCTGAATTAACATATTCACTTCTTCTGGGTGGAGCCCCGCACTTGGTTCGTCGAAAATATAAGTAATATTGTTTAAACTGCTCCCTAAGTGACGGGCAATTTTTACCCTTTGAGCTTCACCGCCGGAAAGGGTGCCCATTTTTCTTGACAGACTCAAATATCCTAGCCCCATGTCGACTAATTGTTTTACATATGGAATTGCTTGTTTAGCAATCGATTCTCCCATAGGGTCTTTTATCTTCTTTAATTCTTCTAATATTTCTGGGAGCTCTAATTGGTCGTATTCTGCAATATTTAGGCCATTTATTTTACACTCTAATACCTTGGGGTTCAGGCCTGAACCTTGACATGTTGGGCATAAAGAATGTGTTGACACGGCTAAGACGTCATCTTGGGATACTTGTTTTAGTTTTGAGATGTCTCTATTGATATAAAGACGCGTAAACCTAGGCAATAACCCATCCCACTCTGCATTATGGGGTCCATTTTTTGTGTGAAATGGCGCATAGGCTCTTTCTCCGTCTCGGGGACCATATAACAGCAGGCGGAGGTCTTCTTCTGAGTAGTCCTTTAGCGGTTTATCCGGATCGAATAATCCGCAGGTCATCATCCATTGACCTTGCCAGCCTGAAGGCGATAATGGTTTAAATTTAACTGCGTATTCTCGAAGTGACTTATCGTAATCAATCATCTTATCAAGATCTGGTGCAATTACTTTCCCATATCCGCCACATTCAGGACATCGGCCAAAAGAGCTTTGGCTTGAAAAATCAGTGGCAGCACCTATCGGTGGATTTCCTACTCTTGAGAACAAAAGTCTAATTAATGGTTCAATATCCATATAGGTTCCTACTGTTGAACGGGAATTGCCTCCTGCAGGTCTTTGTTCTACTACTACAACCGGACTTAAGTTTTGCATAAGGTCGGCATGGGGCCGTTCGTACCTTGGCATTTGATTTCTAACATAGAGGGGATAGTTCAAAGTCATTTGTCTTCTGCTTTCAGTCGCTAGTGTATCAAAAACCACTGAGCTTTTTCCCGAGCCTGAAAGACCTGTAAATACAATGATTTCTTCTTTTGGTATGTTTAAATCTACATTTTTTAAATTATTTTCTTTAAGCCCTCTTAAAATGATTTCATCTTTTTTTCCAGACATATCATCACCCTTTAAGGTATTTTATCTAATAAGGAATCTGGACACAAAAAATTCCCGGATTTTATTGAAAAACCCGAGAAATGATTGGATTCAGAAAAGGCCATATCATTCTACGGTCTTTCCAATTGCATCAAGCATGGCACCACTTCATCTATAGACTCTGTGCTCATTATTCATTTTGAAAGCTGAAGCCATTTAGACTATTTTCTTTTTAAATACTCTTTATTAAGGATAAGCACTTTCCCGTTTTCAGCGCTTTCGTATTTTCTTAACATATATTTATAATGTTCAATTACAATATTCCCCAAAGTATAAAAGGATAAAGCAGTGAATAGAAGAACAGGAACTTGATATGCAATTTTACTCATATCCTCTATAATATAAATCGTCATTAGCATATAAGCTAAAAAAGAGGGGATAAAGATAAAAAGCATATTACATAGATGGAAAGTGGCAATCGCCTTTTTCTCTTTATATTTCCGCTTTCTTTCAGGGTTAAAATAAAGGGATAGAAAAACAAATGCCGCAATTATAAACACTGTCACCGTATATGTAAGGACAAGGTTCACTTTCCTTCTCTCCTTTCTCCAAACACTATCATATCCTTATTATAAAGGTGTTTTGACTGTTTCATCACCTTTATTTATCATTATATTGTGAAAAGAGCATAAATTCCACACAGCTCGGATTTCTCATCCCTGCATTACTTATTCTCTACCTTTCACTAGGAATCTGTACTGGCCAAAGTAAAAAAGTCTATAAAGAAAGCGAACAGTGTTAGGCACTGTTCGCTTTTTTCCAATCATTATCCCCTGTATTGAATCGCTAGCCCTTTTAAGAAGTTTCTTGCGAATTTATCTCCGCATTCTTTATAATTCTTATGCCCTTCTCTTCTTAATAAAGCCCCAAGCTCTCCTTTTGTTACCGTTATTCCAGCATTTTCGAATATTTCGAGCATATCTTCAGCTGTTAATGCTAAGGCTATTTTCACCTTCTTTAACAGCAGGTTATTGATGTTTGCACTTTTCGTCTGAACTGGTTCCGGTGTTTCTTGCTGTCCTGGTTTGGGCTCTTGTTTGCCTCTTTTAAAAATAATCAGGCCATTTAAAAATGAATCTAACATACTGTTATTGCATTTAATTTGATAATTATCGTACTCATCTTCATCCTCATCGGATTTTGTAAGGATCCTGATTACCTCTGGTACTGTGACTTCTACGCCGCCAAGCTTAAATATCTCAGCCATTTCTTTATTCTTTATCTCCAGCGCATATCTCAGGCGTATTAATATATCATTATTATCCATCAATAAACCCCCTTTTTATATAAACTAGTGCCTATTATCTTGAGCCACTATAATTCAATCTATCTGAGCTTAATCAAACGTTTGATTAAGGCCCATGTTTGTATTTTTAATCCAAAGAAGCTATAACCTATTTGACTCCTGCTTCTTTAAATTCCAAATGCGCGACACACTCCACATGCATCGTCTGCGGAAACATATCAACAGGCTGTACCTCAACTGTCTGATATCCGCCATCTTCTAATATGCGCAGGTCTCTTGCCAGGGTTCCCGGGTTGCAGGAAACATACACGACTTTCTGCGGTTTCATTTCAATGATGGTTTTTAAAAGGGCTTCATCGCAGCCTTTACGCGGCGGGTCAACTACAAGAACATCAGCGGTATTTCCATCTTCATACCATTTTGGAATGACCATTTCCGCCTCCCCGACAGCAAATTCTGCATTGGTAATTCCATTTAATTCTGCGTTGCGCTTGGCATCCTCAATGGCTTCCGGAACGATTTCGACACCAAAGACTTTCTTAGCCTTCTGTGCTAAAAATAAGGAAATAGTGCCGATTCCGCAGTAAGCATCAATGACGCTTTCATTGCCGCTCAAACCGGCGTATTCAAGAGCTTTTTCATACAGCACTTTTGTTTGCTCAGGGTTAACCTGGTAAAAGGAACGGGCGGAGATAGCAAATTTAATATCACCGATAAAGTCGTAAATGACCTCTTCTCCCCAGAGAACCTTTGTTTTATCGCCAAAAATCACGTTTGTTTTCTGCTTATTAATATTTTGAACAATTGATTTAATCCCTTTGATCCGCTCCGTAATTTCTTTAATAATCTCATTTTTATGCGGCAATTCATTTGTTCTTGTAATAAGGACAACCATGACTTCTCCCGTAGTTAATCCATAGCGGGCCATGACGTGGCGGAGATCACCCTTATGGGTATTTTCATCATAGGCAGTAACCCCATAGCGGCTGCAAATCTCAATGACTGCCTGAACAACCTCATCATTTTTTTCCTGTTGGATGATACATTCCTTCATATCAATGATTTTATGACTCCGCTGCTGGTAAAATCCGCCGATTAACCCGCCTTCCTGCTCGCCGACAGGTACCTGGGCCTTGTTCCGATAGCGCCATGGCTCTTTCATTCCAAGTACCGGGTGGACGTCAATATTTTCCAGTCGACCGATCCGCTGCAAGACATCTCTTACTTGCTTTTCCTTTGCTTTCAGCTGGCCTTCGTAGCTTAAATGCTGCAGCTGGCAGCCGCCGCACTCTTTATAAATCGGACACTGCGGTTCCACCCTGTAAGGACTTTTTTCATATAGCTCGATAAGCCGGCCAAATCCGTAGCCTTTGTTTACTTTTAACACCTTGATTTTAGCTTTTTCCCCAGGGAGTCCGTTCGGAACAAATATCGGATAGCCCTCCACTTTGGCCACCCCTGCGCCATCATGGGTTAAATCTTCAAACCTTGCGTCTATATAATCGTTTTTTTGAACTGGTAACGTTCTGCTCATTTATGTGTATCTTCCTTTTTAATTGAATTCCTTTTGACTGACAAAATTGTACCATAGATGGAGCTGGAAACGAAAAAGGAAGTGTAGAAATTCACGGTTCAGACTGATAAATGCCGGAATTACTTGTTCCAGTCTAAAGGTTACCTTGTTGATTCAGAATGATTTGCTAAGAAAACACATATCCGGTGTCTGAAGACTGCCTAGGTTTAGACACCTTGACAGAAAATTTACTCGCCTTTGTCCGAAGTTCATCACACTTCGGACTTTTCTGCACTGAAGCCGCTTCCCTCTGTCCGAAGATCACCATACTTCGGACTTTTCTGCACTGAAACCGCTTCCCTCTGTCCGAAGTTCATCGCACTTCGGACTTTTCTACACTGAAGTCGCTTCCCTCTGTCCGAAGTTCACCATACTTCGGACTTTTCTGCACTGAAGTCTTTTTCCTCTGTCCGAAGATCTCCATACTTCGGACTTTTCTGCACTGAAGTCGCTTCCTTCTGTCCGAAATTCATCACACTTCGGACTTTCAGCCTGCCATTGACCTCGTTGCAGTCCGAACCTTACCCTACTTCAGACTCTTTAGCATACCAACCGCTTCCCTCTGTCCGAAGGCCAATCTTCTTCAGACTATAGCCTCAAAATTCATATCACCGGTGTCTGTTTTCTTCCTCCTTATTCAAACTGCCAATCCCAAAAAGACACAAAACCCGCTCCTCATTCGGAACGGGCCTCGTATTCATCTCCACTTTCATCTTCAGCAACCGTAACATCACTTTTCCAATTAACAGGAAGGTCCTCTTTACGGATTTTTTCCAATGGGACGTAAACCTCAAGATGACGATAGAGATTAACGAATTCTGCCGGCAGCAAGCCGCCAAATTCACCGTCTAAATTAAGCTGCATTTTTTCCCTTGACTGCACTTTAATGCGATTTGCCTGCGTGTAAATCACATGAGAATCATGAATATGCTCACCGCGAACAGCCAATGTGGCAATACGAATAAAATCAGCAAGATTCGTTTTCTTTAAAATTAACAGCGAGAACATTCCATCATTAATGGAAGAATCCGGAGCAAGCTTTTCAAAGCCGCCAACGGAGTTCGTCAGCCCAACAAGGAAAAGCATGGCTTCACCTTCAAACAGCTTTCCATCATACTCTATTCTAACATCTGTGGAGCGAATCGAAGGAAGCATTTCAATCCCTTTTAAATAATAGGCCAGCTGACCGATCATCGTTTTTAATTTACTCGGAACTTCATAGGTCAGCTCTGTCAGTCTGCCGCCACCGGCAATATTGATAAAATATTTTTCATTCATTCTTCCAATATCAACGGGGATTGTCTCGCCCTTTAGGATAATATTAATGGCCTCATCCACATCCCTTGGAATATGAAGGGCCCTGGCAAAATCATTCGTTGTTCCCATTGGGACGATTCCAAGCTTTGGACGATATTCCTGTTCTGCCAGTCCATTGACTACTTCATTAATCGTTCCATCGCCACCCGAAGCGATCACAAGGTCATATTTCCGTTCAACAGCAATTCTGGCTGCTTTGGTTGCATCTCCCTCACCTGTGGTAGCATGACAAGATGCCTCATAGCCCGCCATCTCAAGCTTTTGCAATACATCCGGCAAATACCTTTTAAAAAGCTCCCGGCCAGAAGTTGGATTATAAATAATTCTTGCTCTCTTCATATCAAACCATCCTAATAGTTTCGCTTAATATTTCATATGCTTAATTAGTTTGAAACGTTTACATTATATCCTCTAACATCATAACCAAAAGGCACAAACTTAGCAATTTTTACGACATCTTCAAATATGCGTTTATCCTGCTCCACAAAAAATGCCCATAGAAAGTATTATGGGCATTTTTCTTAAATCAAAAACAATATTCTCTATTCATTTACTGTATTACACTAAGATTTGATGATAATTCTTCTTGCTGGATAGAATTGTCGATTCCATCAATCTCCAGTTTGACCTCCTTAGGTACTAACAGAGTAGCCGATAAAGTGGAATATCTATCAAACGGTCCCAATGAATCATTTGGCAATCCCTTTACATGAATATACAGCGTATCGCCCTTTTCCCTAACAGCTACATAATCTTGTGTTTTAGAAATTAGTTTTTCATTTTCCCTAAGCAGCGCCCGGTAAGTTCCAAAAATGGATACTTCCTCTCCGCTTGTTCTTTCAACACTAAGCGGATAGTTATTTGTATTAACCACCACTCGCTTTACATCGCTATCTACCGGTTGCGCAAGATCAGGCAGATCCAATGTTTGTTCTTGCCGGCTTAATACTTCATCCACTTTTTCCAAAATGCCTATGGAGCTCAAAATGGAAAAGCCAATACCTGCAGTACCAATAACACCCACAAAGAAAATACTTAGAAAATCATATTTTAAATATGGCTTTTCCTTTCGCGATAAAAGCAAAAATACCAAAATTTCAATACCAAGCACGACCAAAATGACCGGCCACCACGAGGTCATAACATATAGTAAATCAAAACTGAAAAATT
>Ga0180215_1002433_pt1 | contig 18731 bp, 21 predicted proteins | sample eDN3rd37CBELigBY_FD_128871 | JGI IMG/M metagenome (GOLD analysis project Ga0180215, IMG submission 128871) | Enriched backyard soil microbial communities from Emeryville, California, USA - eDNA 3rd pass 37_C BE-Lig BY (version 2) (version 2) | ecosystem: Environmental > Terrestrial > Soil >... | reverse complement strand
GCCGGTCATCTTCATTACCGCCTATCCGGAACGCTTTCTCACCGGAGAGCGGCCAGAGCCGGCTTTCCTGATCGCAAAGCCGTTCCAGCCAGCAACGGTCTCGGCTGTGATCAGTCAGGCGCTTTTCTTCGAGCGCAATGCGCGGCGGCGCGAGCGACGCGCCAGCTGATCCCGGGCAGGCTACAGCCAAAGCCGCCGGCCGATTATTTCTGGCCGTCGGCGTCTTCCGCTGGCTTGCGCGAACCCATTGAGAAGCCAAGCATCAGCGCTTCGAAGACCATGGCGATGCGCTGATCGCGGGACAGGCCTTCCAACTCGGCGTCTACCACCTTTGGCGTCCGGCCGGACGATCTGGGCAACAAGCGTGGGGCGAAATAGCCGCCGATCGCCACCGCGAGCAGGACGGCGGCGACAGCGGCGCGGGCGCCGATCGGCCCCAGCACTGCTTCGATCGCCAGCAGCAATGCTGACGCGGCATAAATAAGCGCGCCAATGGCGGCTACGATCGCGACCGCAAGAGAAATCGCGTAACGCCGAACGGCCGCGACCGGTCGCTCCAGGCCTTCGGTGACCAGATCGGAAAGGGCCATCGGCAACTACTCCGGCCGACGGGCGAGCCCCGCAATGAAGCCGATGCCGGCCGCGATCGCAAGCGTCAGCAGGGGTCGCTTGTCGATCTCGCGGACGAATCGATTGACCGCCTGGCTGCCGAACTTTGCCACCTCGTCGCTGGCCGAGGCGACCCCGGCCTGCGCCTGTTGGGTGGCGCGGCCGGTCAGGCCTGAAATCGCACTTAGCACGATATCATTGGCGCTCTCGGCCGCGTGGTTCGCGCCCTGCTTTGTCAGCTGGTTCAGCCGCGCGATCCGCTCGTCGAGCGAAGCGATCATGTCGGCGATTTCGGCGCGCATTGCGGCCACGTCGTCCGCAACCGCCTCGCCCATCACATGCGGTGCGCGCCCCAACCGAGAATTGTTCTGTGAATGCCGGGCCGACATCTTGCGCCGTGACTTTGCCTTCGTCGCGCCAGCCTGCGACCGTGCCATGAGGTCAACTCCCGCTGCTTCAATCTTGTTTGGGCAAACGCTACGGAACCTGCATTGTTCCGCCCAGAGCGTGGCTGCAGGGGCGAGCGACCGGCACAAAAAAGGCGTGGCCGGCAAGAACTGCAGGCCACGCCTTAAACCGAGCCGACCGAGCACGAGGGGGAGGGGGATGACGGCCGGCTACGACGCGTTAATGCACAACTGCGAAATCGGTTCCGGACAATCGCCGATGATTTGCGAAGTCGTTCGTCTGGAAAAAACTGGCTGACCTAAAAACGCCGCTGTGATCTAACTCCCGGAAACGCTTGGCCTTCTTGCACGTTGGGATGTGCGCAACGGCCTCACTGGGGATTTCATAAATCGGCATCGAACCGGGGTGGCGTGTTCCGTTACCCTGGCCCGCCGATCATGTCGAATACGAGTGGCAATGTGGTGAAGACAACGAGGGGGCGGAAAGGCCAGTCGCGTTTAAGCGACGACTCGAAGGCCGCGTCACCGATCAACGCCGAATTGACAGCCCCCGCCGGAGAGAGTGCCGAGCTTCTGCGCCGGGAGATCGACCTGCACAGTCAGACCCGCGCGAAGCTTAGACGCGCGCGCGAAGAGGCGCGGCGCAAGTCGCGGGAATGCGCGGACCTCAGGACCCGCTTCGAAATTGCGTTTCGCGGAGCCAACATTCACGCTTTCGCGCAGGACCGAGATCTCCGGTACACATGGATCGCAGGTGCGCGCGGCGATGAGGCTACCGCTGGTATGCTCGGCCGCACCGACGACGAGCTATGGTCTTCGCCTGAGCAGAAATCGGTCATCGCGCTCAAGCGGCACGTCCTCCAATCCGGCGTCGCGGAGGACTGCGAAGTATCCTTCATCACCCCCGAGCGGCGCGCGCTGTTCGCGCTGCATGTCGATCCCCTCATCGGGGAGGATGGTGAGGTGACAGGGATCATGTGCACGGCGGTGGATATCAGCCGTATCCGCTCGCTGGAGAGCGAACAACGGCGTCTGGCCGAGGATCTCGCGACCGCAGCGCAGCGCTACGAATTCGCCCTGCGCGGATCGAACGTTGCGGTGTTCACGCAGGATACCGAGCTTCGCTATACCTCCGTCAGCAAGCCGATGTATGGGCTCGATCCCTCAGACATCCATGGCAAGACCGATGCCGAGTTGCTGCCCGGCCGGGCGGACGCGATCATCGCGCTGAAACATCAGGTGTTGCAGAAGGGCGAGCCGTGTGATGCGGAATGCCGTATCGACACCGGCGCCACAACGCTCTGGTACGACTTGCATTTCGAGCCGATGCGGGACGTCTCGGGAGGCCTGATCGGACTGACCGGTGCTGCCGTCGACGTCACCGAACGCAAGGAGAATGAGGCGCATCTGCGCTTGCTGATGCGTGAGCTGACGCATCGCTCAAAGAATCTGCTGGCGGTCATCCAGGCGATGGCACGGCAGACCGCTAAGCACACCGGCAGTATACAGACATTCCTCGAGCGGTTCAGTGCCCGGGTGCAGGCACTGGCGCGATCACATGATCTCCTGGTCCAGGAGAGCTGGCATGGGGCGTCCCTGGAGGAATTGGTGCGGCTGCAGGTCGCGCATTATCTCGATCGGGACTCCGGCCAGATATCCATCGACGGTCCCGACATCCGTCTCAAGCCGGAAGCGGCGCAGAGCCTTGGCCTCGCGCTTCATGAACTCGCTGCAAATGCCGCCAAGCACGGCGCATTGTCACGCTCGCGGGGCCGCGTGACGATCACCTGGAAGCCGATATCCGGCGACAGCGGGATCGAATTGCTATGGCGTGAGCGCGGCGGGCCGAAAGTCGCCGCGCCGAAGCGGCGCGGGTTCGGCAGTATCGTGATCGAGCACAATCTCACGCGTGCGCTCGACGCGGAGGTCAGCCTGGACTTCCTTGCCGAAGGGCTCACGTGCCGCGTCGCAGTCCCGAAGAATCAGCTGGTCGCGTCGGCCGCATAGCGGAACGGGTGGCTCGGAGCGACGTTATCCGGCCGGAACCCCGGCGGTAGGCGGCGGCAGGCCGCCCGCCCTTCGCTTCGGAGAACACCGATCATGCTGCGCAAGACCACTTGCGCCGTCGGCAGCATCGCAATCGCCTGCGCGGCGGCCTGTTCCATCGCTCTGATTGCGCTATCGCAGCCGCCGGCCAAGCTCGACCTGCGCTGGCTGCACGCCGCCGCCAAGGCGGACCGTCTGCCTGTCACGCCAATGCCGGGAGAGGTCCGGGACATTGTCGCGTTCGATTTACCGTCGCTGAGCACGACGATCGTGAGCAGGAGCTTGGCGCGTCCGCGGATGGAAAGCGCCGTCCGAAGGCCACCGGCTACGGTCCGGACGATCCCGGTCCAGCCGGTGCGCGAAGTGCCGAATGACAGCGACAAGGCGAAGCCCGAGAGGTTGCCGGTCGGCTGCGAGCCGGCTTTCAGTCCCGTCACTACACCCGCATTCGCTCACATCAGCGTACGCTGCGATTCCTGACACTGCGGAGCCGGGGTCGATCGAAAAGGGCCGGAGCATCCTCCGGCCCTTCGCATGATATGTCTGATTGAAGCGTATAAGCGCTAATTACCGTCAAATCCGTCCCATCAGCAGGAGTACCAAGACCACAACCAGAACCACGCCGACAATTCCGGATGGCCCATATCCCCAATTGCGACTGTAGCCCCAGTTCGGAATTGCCCCGATAAGGATAAGGATGAGAATGATGACGAGAATGGTGCCGAGCGTCATAAGTCTAACTCCGCTGTTGATCGGAAAGCGCACGCGAATACGCTGTCGCCCCTCGGATCGCGCGGATCGCTGCCGCTGCCGCGCGCTGAGACGTCAGCGATCAAACGCCGCAAGTTCCACACGGTTCCGTCGCGCGGCCGCCGCATTTCCATCGCGGTCGTCGGAACGGTTGAGCAATGAAACCGTTCAGTGATGTCATGCAATGCACAGCAGTCTTCGCCGGGGTGCTCACGAGACTCGTATCATGCGCGCCGTGACCGTATTGCCCGGCGTCCCCGACTCGATCCGGTTGGACGACATCGCCGCGCCGCCGGTGGCTGACGGCTCCATTCTCGTGCGAACGCGAGCGCTCGGCGTCTGCGGCACAGATCACGAGATTCTCGAAGGGCTGTATGGCTCGGCGCCGGCAGGTGCGGAACGGCTGGTGCTCGGCCACGAGTCGCTCGGCATCGTCGAGGAAGCGCCGCGGGACAGCGGCTTCGTGGTGGGCGATCCGCTCGTCGGCATCGTGCGCCGTCCTGACCCGCTGCCTTGTCCATCATGCGCCGCCGGCGAATGGGATATGTGCCGAAACGGCGGCTATACCGAACGCGGCATCAAGGACCGGCATGGCTTCGGCTCCGAATGGTTTCGGATCGAGCCGGACTTCGCGGTCAAGGTCGATCGCGATCTCGGCCTCGCCGGTGTGCTGATGGAGCCGGCCAGCATCGTCGCCAAAGCGTGGGACCACGTGGAGCGGGTCGGCCGCCGCTCGCAGGCCTGGTCGGCGGGCAACCTCCTGGTCACCGGAGCGGGACCGATCGGATTGCTGGCGGCGCTGATGGGACGCCAGCGCGGCCTGGACGTGCATGTCCTCGATCGCAATAAAACAGGACCAAAGCCGGTGCTGATCCGCGACCTTGGCGGTACGCACCACACCGCCCCGGGCGCGTTGCGCGATCTGCAGTTTGATATTGTCATGGAATGCACGGCGGCAACGCCGCTGATTGTCGAATCGATCGCGCGTTGCGCACCGTCCGGCATCGTATGTCTGCTCGGCGTTTCGTCCGCTGGTCGGACAGCGGAGTTCGATATCGGCGCCTTCAATCGAAAGCTGGTATTGGGCAATGAGGTCGTGTTCGGCGCGGTCAACGCCAATCGCCTGCACTATCGTCAGGCTGCTGAAGCGTTGGCGCAGGCCGACCGCGCCTGGCTCAACCGTCTGATCACGAGGCGAGTGCCGCTGTCACGATGGCGCGAGGCTTTCACGCCGCAGGCCGGCGATATCAAGGTGGTTCTGGATTTTTCGGACGGATATGACGCAGCGGATTGAGGATTATGCGCTGATCGGCGACTGCGAGACAGCGGCGCTTGTCGGGCGCGACGGATCGATCGACTGGCTGTGCTGGCCGCGCTTCGATTCCGGCGCATGTTTCGCCGCCCTTCTCGGAACGCCGGAGAACGGCCGCTTCCGTATTGCGCCCAAGGACGAAGCACGCGTCACACGACGCTACCGCGAGAATACCCTCATTCTCGAGACGACATTCGAGACCGAACAGGGCGCGGCCACCATTATTGACTTCATGCCGGTCCGGGTCAGCGCGGCGGCGGTGTCGGATCTTGTCAGGATCGTGCGATGCGACCGGGGCAGGATGACGATGTGCGCGGAATTGATCCTGCGCTTCGACTACGGAACGATCATCCCGTGGGTTGCGCGAATCGATGACCAAACCCTGCGCGCGATTGCTGGTCCCGACATGATTCTGTTGCATTCGCCGGCGCCTTTGCACGGAGAGGGGTTCAAAACGGTCGGCGAATTCACAATAGCCGCGGGCCACACGGTCCCCTTCACCCTCGTCTATTCGAGTTCGCATTTGCCGCTGCCGCATGTCGCCGATCCGCGCCATGAACTGGCGGCGACGGAGCGCTTCTGGCGCGCCTGGATATCGCGCGCGCGCAGAACCACGCAGCGCAGCGACCTGGTCAACCGCTCGCTGATCACGCTCAAAGCGCTCACCTACGCGCCGACCGGCGGCATCGTCGCCGCGCCGACAACCTCGCTACCCGAACAGATAGGCGGCGAGCGCAACTGGGACTATCGGTTCTGCTGGCTGCGTGACTCGACATTGACGCTGCTCGCGCTGATGAGTGCCGGATATTTCGAGGAGGCGGAGGCCTGGCGCGACTGGCTGCTGCGCGCGGTCGCGGGCGCGCCCGACCAGATCCAGATTATGTACGGTATCGCCGGCGAACGGCGGCTGACAGAAACGGAGCTGCCGTGGTTGCCGGGCTATCGTGATTCCCGGCCGGTCCGAATCGGCAACGGCGCGCATAACCAGTTGCAGATCGACGTGTATGGTGAGTTGTTCGACTCGCTGCATCAGGCGCGCGAAGGGGGCTTGTCCCAGCTCGAAGCCGGGTGGAATCTGCAGCGCGCGCTGCTGACCCACCTCGAACGGGTGTGGCGGGACCCGGACGAGGGCATCTGGGAGGTGCGCAATCAGCGACTCCACTTCACACATTCTAAAGTGATGGCGTGGGTGGCTTTCGACCGGGCGGTCAAGAGCGTTGAGCGGTACCAGCTTCCCGGTCCTGCCGCCCGCTGGCGTGAACTATGCGACGAAATCCGGGCGGATGTGATCGCCAACGGGTACGACCCGGACTTGAACGCATTCGTGCGTTCCTACGGCACGCGGGAGTTCGACGCTAGCCTGCTGCTGCTCGCCGAGGTCGGTTTCCTCGCGGCGGATGATCCGCGCTTCACCGGGACTGTGCACCAGATCGAGCAGCGGCTGGTGCGTGAGGGCCTGGTCTATCGCTACGATACGCTCGTGTCACAGGATGGGTTGCCGCCCGGCGAAGGCGCCTTTCTTGCGTGCAGCTTCTGGCTGGCCGACGCCTATGTGCTGATGGGGCGTCGCAAAGATGCCGAAGCGCTGTTCGAGCGACTCATATCGCTGTGCAATGATGTCGGACTTTTAAGCGAGCAATACGATCCGGTTGCGCGGCTACAGCTCGGTAATTTTCCGCAAGCTTTCTCGCACATCGCTTTGGTGAATACGGCGTTCAACTTGTCCGGAACCGAGCAGCCGGCGGCACAACGCGCTGACCGATCGCCCGAGGAGGTCAGCGGTTAGGGATGCGGGGCTAAATGCTCAGCAAGAGCAGACCGAACAGCACTCCCACCATCGCGATGCTTGTGAGTAAGACCACCAGAACCGGCCGATCCAAAAAGCCCTGGCGGGATTCGACCGGCGTCAGTTCCTCTCTGCCAAGCATGCGGCGCCAAACCATGCCCTCGACCTCCTTGCAATCGCCCGGCGGGCGGGCACAATTGAAACGCCCTTGACCACCCGCCGGTTCCTTGCCATCGCCGCCGAAATGCCGCCGGAAAACGGCTAAGATCGCTTGTTGATCCGTCCGATTGCTGCGCCAAAGGAGATTGTATGACCTCGTCCCTGATCATTCTTGTTGTGATTGTCGGCCTCGTTTTCTGGGGCATATCGATCTACAACGGCCTGGTCGCGATGCGTCAGCGTGTCAGCCAAGCCTTTGCGGATGTCGACGTCCAGCTGAAGCAGCGTCACGACCTGGTCCCCAATCTGGTCGAGACCGTGAAAGGCTATGCGACGCACGAGCGCGAGACGCTCGATGCGGTGGTCAAGGCTCGCAATGCGGCGATCGCGGCGCAGGGGCCAGCCGCTCAAGGGGCCGCCGAAAATGTTCTAAGTGGGGCTCTGCGCCAGCTGTTCGCGCTGGCCGAGGCCTATCCGGACCTGAAGGCCAACACCAATTTCCAGCAATTGCAGAGCGAGCTCTCGGATATCGAAAACAAGATCGCCGCCGCACGCCGCTTCTTCAACAACGCGGTGCAGGAGTACAATACCGGGATCGAGAGCTTCCCGGCGGTGCTGGTCGCCGGATCGCTTGGCTTCCATAAGCGCGAATTCTTCGATCTCGGTGAGTCCCGGCCGCAGCTCGAACAAGCGCCGCAAGTGAAATTCTGATCGGCAGGAAACAAGGCGGGCGGCTACGCGGCCGCCGCGGCGGGGCGATAAAGCATGGCGGCCTATGGCCTCTATACGCATATCCGGAGCAATCGCCGCCGCTCGGTTGCGCTGCTAATCGGCCTGTTCTTCCTTGTCTACCTCATGACATTCGCGGGCGCGTTGATCGCCGAGGCGTTCCTCGACGGTCGCGCCTCGTTCGAGACGATTGTCGCGCGCGCCTGGGGCGATCTGCTCGGGTCGGCGCCGTTCGTGACGCTTGGCACCGCGATCTGGATCGCGATCGCGTATCGCTTCCATCAGAGCATGATCGATGCGCTGACCGGAGGTCATGAGGTCACCCGCCGCGAACAGCCCCGGCTCTACAATCTGTTGGAAAATCTGTGCATCTCGCGCGGCATTCCGATACCGAAGCTGAAGGTCATGGATAGCGCCGCGCTTAATGCCTTCGCAACCGGTCTCAACCAGAAGCAATATTCCATCACGGTCACGAGTGGCCTCGTCGATCATCTGAACGATGCCGAGCTTGAGGCGGTACTCGCCCATGAACTGACCCATATTCGCAACGGCGACGTGCGAATGATGGTGATCGCGGTGATCATCGCCGGCGTCGTCTCATTCGCCGCCGAAATCTTTTTCCGGATGATGTTCCACGGCGGCATGCGCATGGGCCGCGGCGGTTCCTCCGGCAGCAGCGACCGCAAGGGCGGCGCCGGCGCAGCGATCCTCCTCGCGATCGTGCTGATTGCGGTGGCCTGGTTTCTCTCTCTGGTGATCCGGTTCGCTTTGTCGCGGTCGCGCGAATTTCTGGCGGACGCCGGCGCGGTCGAACTGACGAAAAATCCCGATGCGATGATTACAGCGCTGCGCAAGATTGAAAATCGCGGCGAACTGGACGGCGTCACTTCCGCAGTGATGGAAATGTGCGTCGATAATCCGCGGGCCGGGTTCGCCGATATGTTCGCGACCCATCCCTCGATCGACAGCCGCGTCGACGCGCTGGTGCGGATGGCCGGCGGGCGCGATCCCGGACCGATCGCCGCCCTGCCCGAGCCGGATCATGCCGACGCGCCGGCGGATGCGGGGGAACCCTGGCCGGGTCCCTGGAGCGAACCGCGAAACGCGCCGGGGCGCGGCGATGGTCCGTGGGGGCCGGTTGGAGGGCCGAACCTTGGCCGAGACTAGAGGGTGTAGACTCCGGTTCGCGGATCGCGACGCAGCGTCGGATGATCCCCGCGCTCGGCCTTGCTTGCCACCGGCGACAGCCGCAACTCCTCAAGCTCGTCGTTGACGCGCTGATATTCGCGACGGGCAATGCGAGCGAGCGCGAAGGCCGCGACCGCGCTGGCAGCCCACAACACCATTCGAGGAAGCACCGGGATCATCTTCGCGCTTTCTGTCTGCAATCCAACCTACAGTCCATAGCGGGCCCACATCGCCCTGGTTTCCGCCGCGGACAAAGCATCCGCGGCCAAGCTGTCGCCGCCGGCAAGCCCGGCGATCATTCGCGAGCCGAAACCGGGTATCCGGCGTCCGAACCAGCCGCGCTCCGCAATCAGCGGTAGAAGCACCTTATCGCCGAACCGCGCGCGCAGGAATGAGCGCACTTCTGCAATGCCATCCACCAGCCCGAGTCGGAGCGCCTGCTCTCCGGCCCAGTACTCGCCGGAGAACAAGGCCGATTCGGGGCCGGTCAGCTTCGCCCCCCGGCGCTCCTTGACCAGCGCAATAAAGCCTTCGTGAATATCCTGCTGGATCGCCTTGATGTGCGCCACGTCATCCGGGTTTTCCGGCAGGAACGGATCGAGGATCATCTTCCGATCGCCCGCGGTATAGACGCGCCGTTCGATGCCGAGCTTTTCGATCGCCTTGTCGAGGCCGAAGGTGGCGCCGATCACACCGATCGAACCCACGATTGAAAACGGATCGCAATAGATTTCATCACCCGCGCAGGCGATCATATAGCCGCCGGATGCGCCCGCATCCTCGATGAAGACAATGACCGGAACCTTCTTCTCGTCGGCCAATTGCCGCACCCGCCGATAGATCAGATGCGACTGCACCGGTGATCCGCCCGGCGAATTTATCATCAGCGCTACCGCTTTGGCGCGCCGGACAGAAAACGCGCGATCGAGCAGGCGTGCGACACCGGCGAGGGTGATGCCAGGACGCAGCGGCGTCGAAAATCCGACCACGCCGGTCAGCCTCACGACTGGGACCACCGGTGTGCCGCTCCGGAAACGCGCGGGAATGAGCGAGTCAAAAAACTTGCGGACCTGTTCGCCCGAAATCTCTGCCATCGAAACGTCCCTCAACTTTCCTTGATCGCGGCACGCGGTTACGGGAGATTAACCCAAACGCGGTGTGAATGTCCCCGAGGGAGCAGGCTGCCGCGTCGGCGCGAGTGAGCCTGGTCTCGATCAGGACGCATGCCCATGAAAATCTATATGTTGATCGTCCTGCTCGGAACGATCGCCGCATTTGCGCACATGTCCTCTGTAGCCGGACGCAACGCAAAACCCGAACGTCTCGGTTCGTGACGCCGACGAACCCCGCTTCATGCTGCGATCTGCTGGAGAGCGGGTTTCGGATTCCAAGGTCACGAGTTCATCTACGATTGAGCGATCGGCAAGGCCGCGCCTTGTCGCAGGATAGCCTCGGCATCAGCGGTCGGGCGCAGGTCACTGCCATTGAGAACGAGCGGGGGCAGCATGCGCAGCGGTGCATTCGCGCCCTTGCGGGCATTCGCGATCACACGGTTCGCCACCCGCCGCGGCGCCGGATAGATCGGCAGCACCGTGACGGCGCCGAATCCTTCCGTCAGGGCCGCAGTCACCTCCGCCAGACCCTCCGCACGCCAGATCAGCGTCACCGTTCCACCGTCATGCAAGGCGCCGTGTGCGCTCCGGACCCAGCCTGCGAGAAGATCTTGCGATGCCTGATGCGCGCTGCGGCGTGCCGGATCGGGCGATGGCTGCAGGTTCGCATTGTTGAAGGGCGGATTCATGAAAACGTGATCGAGGTTCCGCTCCGGCGATATCGCGGTAATGTCATGCGTCACCGCGCGCGCCACAGCGGCAAAGCCGTTCCGCGCGATGTTCTGCTGTGCCAGACCGCTCAGCGCCGGGTCACGTTCGTACAGGGTCGCATCGAGGCCCGGCACGCGCGACAGCAGTGCAAGACCGGCAGCCCCGACGCCTGCACCGAATTCCGCGACACGGTCGCCGGTTTTCGCGGGAACCGCCGCTGCGAGCAGGATGGCGTCATGTCCGAACCGGTGGCCCCGCCTGGGCTGAAACACCCGCAATCGCCCGTTCAGGATGGCGTCATCGGTGATATCGGGCGCGTTTGTGGCACGTTCAGTCATGGTGTCTGGGGCCGCAATTCCTTGCCGAGCCCGGCATCTGTGAGGAGCCTGCGCGCTTCCTCCTCAGCCTCGTCCCCGACCAGAATGCGACGGGGTAGCATGCCGATCGATCCTTCCATCACGCTCATATTCTGATCCAGAACCATGTAGGGAATATGGGCTCCTGAGAACAGCGCCTCGATGGCGCTGATCAGGACGGGATCATTGGTGCGGACGATTTCACGCAAAAGTTCGTATCCTGCGGGTCCGGCACGGTCGCGGCGGACTGTCCGCCGCGATCAGGCCGCAAAATTCTCGCCTGGCTTCCGCAATCGCCGGAAATAGCGTATTCGCGGCAAAGCGGCGCACTTGCCCGCCTACCATAGCGTTTCTATTCTGGATTTGTCCGTTCCTGGAGTGCCTCGATTGGCTGTCGTTATCCCCTTTGAATCGCAGCCATCGGCTTCGATCAACCCGCTGGTCGAACTGGTCGCGCCCGATATGGAAAAGGTCAATGCCGCGATCCTGGCGCGCACCGGGTCGCAAGTGACCATGATACCGGAAGTGGCGAACCACCTGATCAATTCCGGGGGCAAGCGGCTGCGGCCGATGCTGACGCTCGCGATGGCGCAGCTGTCGGGCTACGACGGCGAGGGCCATATCAAGCTCGCGGCGGCGGTTGAATTCATGCACACCGCGACGCTTTTGCACGACGATGTGGTGGACGAGAGTGAGATGCGGCGCGGCAAGCTCGCGGCTCGCATGCTCTGGGGCAACGAAGCAAGCGTTCTGGTCGGCGATTTCCTGCTCGGCCAGGCGTTCCGGATGATGGTGGATGTCGGCAACCTGCGCGCTTTGGACATCCTGTCGCAGGCCGCAACGGTGATCGCCGAAGGCGAGGTGATGCAGCTTGCCGCCGCCAAGAACACCCAGACGACCGAGGACGAGTATCTCTTTGTCATTCGCGGCAAGACCGCCGAACTGTTCGCGGCGGCCTGCGAGGTCGGCCCGGTGCTCGCCGGACGTGGCAAGGGCGATCTCGCGGCCTGTCGTTCCTACGGCATGAATCTCGGCATCGCATTCCAGCTCGTCGACGATGCGCTCGATTACGGCGGAAAATCCGCCAAGCTCGGCAAGAATGTCGGCGACGATTTCCGCGAGGGCAAGATCACGCTGCCGGTGGTGCTGTCGTTCCGGCGCGGCACCGAAGAAGAGCGCGCATTCTGGACCCGCTGCCTCGAACAGGGCGCCGCAACCGATGCCGATCTCGACCGCGCGATCGCCTTGATGACGAAGCATCGCGCGCTCGAAGACACCATCGGCCGGGCGCAGCATTACGGCGCGATGGCGATCGATGCGCTTGCGCTGTTCCCTGCATCGCCGATGAAGGCGGCGCTCGAAGAAGCCGTCGCATTCTGCCTGGCACGGGCTTACTGAACTGCTTGATGAGCTGTTGCGAGTTGAGCCAAGCATTCGGCGTGCGTCGCAGTACCCCTCTCCCCTTGAGGGAGAGGGTTGCTCCGATCTCACAGTCCGCTCGGATGGGTGAGGGGTTACAGTATCGTTTGTCACCCCTCACCCATCCAAATATGCGGCACCACCTACACACCCTCTCCCTCAAGGGGAGAGGGCACATCGGCTGCCACCGTCTTCGCTGAACCCAGAATCGTTGCGCAAACCCACCAGCCGGAATGTTCGCGCTTGAGGCGCGCGGCCGCTTCGGTCGCGTCGTCCGCTGTTGCAAAAAGTCCAAAGCAGGTTGCGCCGGAGCCGCTCATGCGGGCGAGGCGGCATCGTCTGGTCGCATGCAGCGCGCCGATGGCTTCGGCGATCCCCGGAAACAGTTCAGTCGCGGGTGCTTCGAGATCGTTCGACGATGACGTAAGCGCATCGACTAGCGCATCGAATGCAGGGTTGCCGCCGGCTTCCACCAGCCGCGAAGCCTCGTCGCGGTCAATCGCGAGCGGCGCGGCATCGGCCCGCCGTTTCGCGAGCGCGGCGAAGACTTGCGCCGTCGGCACCGGAATTCGCGGATTGACGAGGACCGCGTGCAGCGCGGGCAGTCGCAGTGGCGCGGACAGGACCTCGCCGATGCCCCGCATGATGCGGGGGGAGGGATCGAGACAAACGGGTATGTCGGCCCCAGTGGTGCGCGCCGCATCCATCAGCCGGGCATCTTTCGTCGGCAGATTGTTGAGCCTTGCGAGCAGCCGCAGCGCCGCCGCTGCATCCGAGGACCCGCCACCAAGGCCGGCCGCGACCGGAACGGCTTTCGTCAGATGGAAATGTCCCATCTGCAGACCGGGGATCCGCGCCTGCGTCGCGCGCGCGACCTTCAGCACGAGATTGCTCTCAGGCGGCCCCGAATCGGTTGCGGTCGGACCCTCGACGCTCAGACCAAGCGCCTCGCCGGGCGCAATCCGTAACGTGTCGCCGATATCGGCAAAGACCACGAGGCTTTCGAGATCGTGGTAGCCGTCCGGGCGCTTGCGCCCGATCCGGAGCGTCAGATTGATCTTCGCCGGAGCGAATTGCTCCGCAGCACGGCTTGTCACGCGCGGATCAGCCGCCGTTGTCCGGCTTCGGTTTCTGCTCGGTCTTCTGTTCGGCCGTCGCGCCCGGGCCGTCATCGGGCAGGCCGTTCTTCAGCTTGTTCTGAATCTTTACCAGTTCGTCAGGCTCGGGCTTGAGCGCGGCCGCGTGCGACCACTGGAATTCGGCTTCGAGATGACGTCCGACCTTCCAATAGGCATCGCCGAGATGGTCGTTGATGGTCGGATCCTCGGGCCTGATTTCGACGGCGCGCTCCAGATGCTTGACCGCCTCCTCGTAATTGCCGAGGCGGTAATAGGCCCAGCCGAGCGAGTCAACGATATAGCCGTCATCCGGCTTCTGCTCGACGGCGCGGCGGATCATCGCCATGCCTTCGTCGAGATTGACGCCCTGATCGACCCAGGAATAGCCGAGATAGTTCAGCACGTCGGCGCGGTCCGGAAACAGTTCGAGCGCCTTCTTGAAATCGGCTTCCGCCAACGGCCAGGCCTTGTTGCGCTCGTGGCAGATGCCGCGGGAATAGAACACGTTCCAGTTCGTGCGCGTCGGCTCGGATATCTGCTCGATCACCCGCGAATAGGTCTGCGCACAGTCGGCATATTGCTTGCGGGATCGCTCAATATGCCCGAGCATCATGATGGCTTCGATATCGGCGGGATTTTCCGCGATCAGCTTGCGCAGATGCTCCTTGGCTTCCTCGGTCTTTTCGAGCGAGTCCAGATTGGCGGCGAGCTGGATTTCCGAATTGCGGTGCAGCGGCGAATCCGCCGGAACGCGCCGGTACATGTCGATGGCAAGCTGCGGCTTCTTCATCGTCTCGTAGAGATCGGCGAGCGACAGCAGTGCCAGCGGATGGCGCGGCTCGAGATAAAGAGCCAGCTGGAGATAGGCGAGGCCGAGTTCCTCGCCGCCGCGGCGTCCGACCACCGCGCCGATGCCGTAGAGCACTTCGGCGGCGCCGGCCTGGGCATTCTGCACCATCGGCGGCAGCTTCTGGCCGGCTTCGACCTGCTTGACAGCGTGCGTCACCAGCGGATGGCGGGGGAGCGCCTTGTCGAAGGCGCTGAACACCTCGAGCGCCTGCTGCTTGCTGCCCTGCCGCGACAGGAAGCTGCCATAGGATTCGGCCACCCGCAGATTGGAGGCATCAAGCTTGTGCACCCTCTCGAAGCGGCGCGCCGCATCCTTTTTCCTGTTCGCGAGGTCAAGGATCAGACCGGCATGCTCATCCTTGAAGATATTGTACCAGTCCGGCCCTTGCAGGCGGTCGATGGTTTCGACAGCCGCCTTCGAATCGCCTGCCCCGAATTGCGTCCATGCGGTCAGCAGCGCGGCGGTCAGATCGGTGACAGGCCCGCGCACGGATTGCGTGAGGTTGCTGCGGGCGCTCTGCCACTGCTTGTTCTTGAGCGCGCGCACGCCGAGGACGAGCCGGGCATCGCGATCGTTCTTGTTGATCTGGATGATGCGTTCTGCGAGCCGGAAGGTCTCTTCCATGTCGCCTTCGGTCAGCGCCGCGCCGAAGGCGCGCTGCAGCAGATCGGGATTCTTGGGATCCGAGCGCAGCGCCGCGCGGAAATACGCCGATGCGGACGCGGCATCGCGCTGCTGGAGCGCGTGGCGCGCGGCAAGATAGTTTCCGGACGCCGATGTCCGCGAGTGATCGCGCTTGGTGGGCGCCTGCGCCGCGAGCAGCCCGGGCAGCATGAGAATGCCGAAGGCGGCGGCCGCGACGGCTGCGGGCTTGAACAGGGTCGACATCTTCACGTCGAAAATCTCCATTATGGGCAACGCGAAGGCCGCCCTATCGGCTCGAATTCAGGATGGCCTTTTTGGGCCTGCCTCGCAAGAACGGCCGCCATGCGGGCCCGTACACGCGTTTCCGCTTCAATGGGGGCTTTATCGTGACATTCCGTCACGGTTGCGCGCCGGGTTGAAGGTCCACCGCGGTTTTCCGCAGCGGTGGCTCACATATTCGGGTAATTCGGGCCGCCGGCGCCCTCCGGCGGAACCCAGGTGATGTTGCGGTTCGGATCCTTGATGTCACAGGTCTTGCAGTGAACACAGTTCTGCGCGTTGATCACGAATCGCAGGTCGGCCCCTTCGCCGACCCATTCGTAAACGCCGGCCGGGCAATAACGGGTGGAGGGGCCGGCATAGATGTCGTGCTCCGAGGATTTCTGCAGGGCCATGTCGGCCACCTTGAGATGCGGCGGCTGGTTCTCCTCGTGGTTGGTGTTCGACAGGAACACCGATGACAGCCGGTCGAAGGTGATCTTGCCGTCCGGCTTTGGATAGGCGATCGGGGTGCAGTCGCGCGCCGGCTTCAGGGTCTCCCAATCCGCCTTGCCGTGCGGTCGCGTGCCGAACAGCGAGAAGCCGAGCGTATTGGTCCACATGTCGAGGCCGCCCAGAGCGACCCCGACCACGGTGCCGAACCTGGACCACAGCGGCTTGACGTTGCGCACCGGCCAGAGGTCCCTGCCGACTGGCGAGGTCCGCCATGCGGCCTCGTAACCGGACAGTTCGTCATTGGCGCGGCCGGCCGCAAGCGCTTCGACCACATGCTCGGCCGCCAGCATTCCCGAGGAGATCGCGTTGTGCGTGCCCTTGATGCGCGGCACGTTGACAAAGCCCGCGGCGCAACCGATCAGGGCGCCGCCCGGGAAGACGAGTTTGGGCACCGACTGGTAGCCGCCCTCGGTGATCGCGCGTGAGCCGTAGGCGATGCGCTTGGCACCTTCGAATATATCGCGCACCGCCGGATGGGTCTTGAAGCGCTGAAATTCCTCAAATGGCGACAGATACGGGTTCTGATAATTCAAATGGACGACGAAGCCGACCGAGATCAGGTTCTCATCATAGTGATAGAGAAACGAGCCGCCGCCGGTCGCATTGTCGAGCGGCCAGCCGAAGGAATGCTGCACCAGGCCCGGTTTATGCTTGGCCGGATCCACCTGCCAGAGCTCCTTCAGGCCGATGCCGAATTTCGGCGGCTCGCGATCGTTCGCGAGGCCGAATTTCGCAATCAGGATCTTGCTCAGGGAGCCGCGCGCGCCTTCGGCGAACAGGGTGTATTTGCCCAGTAATTCCATGCCGCGGGTGAAGCCAGCGGTCGGCTCACCTTCCTTGCCGATGCCCATATCGCCGGTGGCGATGCCGCGCACCGCGCCATCCTCGCCGATGATCAGCTCGGCGGCCGCGAAGCCGGGATAGATTTCCACTCCGAGCGCTTCTGCTTTGGCCGCCAGGAATTTGGTGACGAGCCCGAGCGAGCCGATGAAGCATCCATGGTTGCTCATCAGCGGCGGCGCCATGAACAGCGGCACCTTGATCGCCGCACTCTGCGTCATCCAGTAGAAGCGGTCGTCCGTGACCTCGGTCTTCAGCGGACGCTCCGGGTCCTCGCGCCATTCGGGCAGCAGCCGGTCGAGGCCGGAGGGATCAATCACCGCGCCGGACAGGATATGAGCGCCGACCTCGGAGCCCTTCTCCACCACGACGACACTGACATCAGGGGCGAGCTGCTTGAGCCGGATCGCCGCCGCCAGCCCGGCAGGCCCGGCGCCCACGATGACGACGTCGAATTCCATACTTTCGCGGGGCGGCAGCTCGGACATTAGACCTCCTCTCATCGGGCCCCGGTTTTTTCATGTTTGGGGCATTCCGACAATCAGCGTCGCAATATCCGCGTGCTAAGGTCCCGCGCATGACCCCTGATCAGGCCAAATCCGTCCGCGATCTGCTGTCGTTTTACATTGAAGCTGGCGTCGACATCGCGCTGGACGAGGTTCCGGCCGACCGCTTCGCCGATCCGGTCACGCTGGCGCCGCAGGCGGATCCCGCCGGGCCGGCGCCGGCCGAGGCGCCAAGACCGCGGCCGGAGCCCCGTCAGGCACCGCCCATCGCAGCTCACGCGGCTCCACCATTGCCGGAGGAGGCGATTATGGCAGCGCGGGCCGCGGCGCGGTCCGCCGAATCGCTGGAAGCGCTGCGCGAGATCATGAGCGCGTTCGACGGCTGCGCGCTCCGTACCACCGCAAGACAGCTTGTGTTCGGCGACGGCAATCCGCAGGCGCGCCTGATGCTGGTCGGCGAGGCACCCGGATTCGAGGAGGATCAGGTCGGCATACCGTTCGTCGGAAAGTCCGGGCAGTTGCTCGACAAGATGCTGGCAGCGATCGGGATCGCGCGGTCCGAGGCCTATATCGCCAACATCGTGCCATGGCGGCCGCCGGGAAACCGCGAACCCTCGGTCCACGAGACGCAGATCTGTCTGCCCTTCATCCGGCGCCAGATCGAGCTGGTGGATCCGCAAATCCTGGTCTGTCTCGGTAAGCCGTCGACCGCGACGCTGCTCGGGCTGGACGGCATCAAGCGCGTGCGCGGCCGCTGGGTCACCTACAAGGCCGAAACCAGGGACATCCGCGCCATGCCGATGTTCCATCCGGCCTATCTGCTGCGAAATCCGATCGACAAGCGCTTCGCCTGGCGTGACTTCCTCGCGATCAAGCGGGCGCTGGCGGAGTAAGCCCGTTCACTGACATGGCGGGGCTTGACCCGGCGATCACGTCATGCCGGAGCAGCTTGAGAAAAGGGCGTACATGCCCGCGACGAGCGCGAGCATGTTGCGAAAGCCGGTCCGCCGCCTCATCCGCCGGGCACCAGGATCAGTTTCACCGCGAAGATGATCGCCAGTCCTGCCACCGCGATGGTGACATCCTTGTAGCGCCCGGCGATCAGCTTGATCAGAGCGTAGGTGATGAAGCCAAGCCCGATTCCGGTGGCGATGGAATAGGTCAGCGGCATCGTGATCGCGGCAATCACCGCGGGCGCCGACTCCGTGATGTCGTCCCAGTCCATATTCGCCATCAGGCCCGCCATCACCACGGCGACGAACAGGAGCGCCGCAGCCGAGGCATAGGCCGGGATCAGGCCCGCAAGCGGCGAGAAGAACAGGGCGAACAGGAACAGGATGCCGACGAAAACCGCCGTCAGTCCGGTCCGTCCGCCGGCTTCGACGCCGGCCGCGCTCTCGATATAGCTTGTCGT
>Ga0180215_1002432_pt1 | contig 18733 bp, 15 predicted proteins | sample eDN3rd37CBELigBY_FD_128871 | JGI IMG/M metagenome (GOLD analysis project Ga0180215, IMG submission 128871) | Enriched backyard soil microbial communities from Emeryville, California, USA - eDNA 3rd pass 37_C BE-Lig BY (version 2) (version 2) | ecosystem: Environmental > Terrestrial > Soil >... | reverse complement strand
GTGCTGAGACCGTAGGCGCCGCCCATCAGCGCGGCGATCACGAGGCCGAGCCAGAAGGCGCTGAAGTTGCCTGCGTTGAAGCCCGCGAGGATGTTGAGGGACGCCCCGCCCTCACGGGAGGCGGTGACGATCTCCTGCACGTGCCGGGAGTTCGTGGAGGTGAAGACCTTCACCACCTCGGGGATCACGGCGCCGGCGATGGTGCCGCAGGCGAGGATGCTGGCGAGCTTCCACCACATCCCCTCCCCGAGGCCCTGGAGCAGGAAGTAGGAGAGGACGTAGTTCGCCACGATCGAGAAGATCGAGGTCAGCCACACCAGGGAGGTCAGCGGCGCCTCGAAATTCATGGAGGCGGCCTCGCCGTAGCGGCTCTTGGCCATGACGCCGTTGAGGCCGTAGGAGATGGCAGAGGAGACGATCATCAGGGCGGCGACGGCGAAGATCCAGACCAGGAGCTGGCCCTGGATGCTGGCCTGGGAGATCGCCACGTCGTTGGCGAGCAAGGTGGCGCTGCCGTGGATCGCCAGGGTGATGAAGGTGATCAGCGCCACGATGGTGACGCCATAGGTCTCGAAGCCGTCGGCGGTCGGCCCCACCGAGTCGCCGGCGTTGTCGCCGGTGCAGTCGGCGATCACGCCGGGGTTCCGGGCGTCGTCCTCCTTGATGTTGAAGATGATCTTCATCATGTCGGAGCCGATGTCGGCGATCTTGGTGAAGATGCCGCCGGCGATCCGGAGCGCCGAGGCGCCCAGCGAGGCGCCGATGGCGAAGCCGATGAAGCAGGGTCCCGCCCAATCCCCGGGGATGAGGAGGAGGATCGCGAACATGAGGATCAGCTCGATGCTCAGCAGCGACATCCCCACCGCCATCCCCGAGCGCAGCGGGATCGCGTAGGTGGGGAAGGGCTTGCCCTGCAGGCTGGCGAAGGCGGAGCGGGAGTTGGCCCAGGTGTTGATCCGCATGCCGAGGGCGGCGACGCCGTAGCTGCCGGCGATGCCCAGGAGGCTGAAGAGGAGGATGACCAGCACCCCGCCGATCGAGAGCTCCTGGATCACGCCGAAGTAGATGGCGATCACGATGCCGACCATCACCTCGAGCCGGAGGATGAACTTCCCCTGGGTGGCGAGGTAGGTCTTGCAGGTCTCGTAGATCAGCTCCGAGATCTCGAGCATCGCCTTGTGGGCGGGAAGCTTGCGGACGCTGCTCGCGAGGACGAGGCCCATCACGAGGCCCAGGATGGCGATCACCATCCCGATCCAGAGGAGCGCCGTGCCGCTCATCCCCAGGACGCTGACCTCACCGAAGTCGGGGAGGTTCAGCTCGAGGGCGCCAGCGGCCTTGGCATCGGTCGAGGTGAAGAGGGCTGCGAGAGCGCCGATGGCGATCGCCAGGCGGGCGGACACAGACTTGGCCGTGCAGAAAAAGCGCGTTGGTAGCATGATGGGAAGGCTCTCCGGCTGCCGGAACGGGCAGCAGTGAACGACCACTTGGGTTCAAGTCGCTGCGATTCGTGCCGTCCTATATCATGCGGAAGGGACAGTCCAGGGCCGGAAGAACCAGGATCCTGTCGCAGGGTACGGTTCTGACGCCGCAGGACGCGTCGCGGGCCTCTCACGGAGGTGTCCGCTCCTGCCTCCGCTACATCACGTAGCCGCCGCCGGAGCCCCGCGAGACCTGGAGCAGGACCTGGGCGACGGTCTCGGAGACCCACTCCAAGCGGCGCAGGGTCCGGGTCTCCTCCAGAAACTCCTGGCGGAGCCGGTGATCCACCAGCACCGCTGCGCCGACCAGATCCGCGAGCCGGCCCGGATCCCGCTCCCGCATGCAGGCCTCGGCGAGGGGGGCGGCTGCGTTGTCGGGGAGCACGGAGGCCAGATCCAGGACGAGCTGGCGCAGGCCCTGGCTCGCGGCGCTCAGCCGCGCCTGATCGCTCTCGTCCGCCCGATCGGGGATCGGCTCCGCTTCCACCACGCGATAGGGCCTGGTCGGATCCAGCTCCCGCACCAGACGGGCGCGGGCCACGCCGTGGAGGACGATGTTGAAGCGCCCGTCCGGGAGGAGCTCGGCGTGCTGGATGAAGCCGGCGCCCAGCACCTTCGCCACCTCGGGGCGGCCCTGGTAGGAGGGCTCCCAGCCCGGCGCCAGGAGGGCGACGGCGAGGACCCGATCCCCCTCGAGGGCATCCGCGACCATCCGCCGGTAGCGCGGCTCGAAGATGTGGAGCGGCAGGTGCCCCCCGGGGATCAACACCGATGCGGGGAGCGGAAAGATCCGCAGCGACGGCAATGCCGCGAGCACGGCCTGCTGCTGTTCGAGCTCATCCCCTGGCACACGGCCCCCTGCATGATCCCGCGAACACGAAGAGGCCGCCCGACAGCTCCGTGTCGCGCGGCCCCCTTGTGAACCTGATCCTTGATCGATCCAGCCCAGGGCTGGCGCCCCGGCAGACGCGGGGCAGGGAGGCGCTCGGATCCGAAGCCTCCGGGAGGAGGTCGCCCCCGCGAGCGGGAGCGATCCCCATCAACCCTCGGTCCCAGACCCTTCCGCCATGGGCTTGGATCCAGCCAGCACGGCGAAGTTGATGTTGAAGTACCCGGCCTGGTTGGCGCTGTACATCACCTTCTTGATGATCTTGAAGGGGACCGACTTGTCTGCCTGGATGTTGATGTCGCCCTTGAAGTCTCCGGTGGCGCCCGCCATGCGCAGGGCCTCGAAGGCCTTCTTCTGATCGCGGAGCTTCTCCTCGAGGCGCTGGATGTTCATGTACTCCTCGGCGCCCACGTCGGCGACCTGGGCAACGGAGTCGCCCTCGATCGAGATGAGCTCCGGCGAGACCTGGATCACCGGGGCCCGCTCGAGCTGGGAGTAGTTCGCAGCCTCGGGCATCTTGATCTGGTCGGTCATGAAGAGCAGGTCGCCGTCGGCGGAGAACTGCTGAATCAGGAAGACGACCATGAGGACGAAGATGTCGATCATCGAGGTCAGGTTGAGCTCGACGTTGGTCTCTCGATCACCCTTGCTGAACTTGGAGCCGAAGACCTTCGACTTGCTGAGGCGCTTGCCAGGCCGCTTGCCGGGCCTGACGATCACCTTGCTCATATCTGCATGTGCCATCGTTGGATCCCTTGCTTAAGCGCCCATGGCTGGGGTTACGGAGACATCCGGGAACTCGGCCTCGAGACACTTGTCCACCGCCAGCACCAGGTGCTGGTACTCGACCGAGTCCTCTGCCGCCACGGTGACCGCCCGGTGATCCGGATGGTCCTTCTTGATCTCCTTGAGCTTCTTCAGCAGATCCGCGTGGTCGTAGCTGCCGTCGGCCCCAAAGGGGATCTCTACCAGCTCCGACCCAGCAGCCAGCGTGTAGCCGCGCGAGGTCAAGGTGAGGGTCAAGGTGAGGGTCGGCGTCGGTGGAGGCGTAGACGAGTCGGAGGGACCGGTTGGCGCCTGCGAGACCTGCAGCTTTCCGATCTCCGTCCAGACGGCGGTCGCCATCAGGAAGGTGATCATGATCGCCAACATGTCGATCATCGGGACGAGCGGGATGGTCAGGTCGACCTTCTTTTTGCCACCGCCACCCGAGTCAATACTTACACCTGCCATGCTTGCTCACTCCGTCCGGAGCGAGGCCGCGAGGGCCTGCTCCCGATTGGAACTCCTGGATCGGTCACCCTCTGCGATCCGACGACCCGCACGCGGGTCGCCGATCGGCGCAGAGGAGGGATGAGGCCGCTTTAGTCCAGGTTCTCGATGTTGGCCGGGATCTTCATCTTGTCCTTGTTGGCCACGACGAGATTGAGGAGCCCGACCGAGGTCTCGTTGATGTCGTCGAGCATGGCCTGGGTCCGGCCCTGGAGGACCGAGTACGACAGGAGCGCCGCGATCGCGATGATCAGACCGAAGCCGGTGCAGTTCATCACGTGCGAAATACCTGCGGAGAGCATCGCGGCCTTGTCGGCGGGGTTGGCGGCACCCACGCCACCGAACACCTCGATCAGACCGTAAATGGTTCCGAGCAGACCGAAGAGCATGGCGGCGTTCGAGAACATCGCCAGGTAGGCGGTGCGCTTCTCGATTTTCGGAGCCTCGCGGAGCATCGCCTCGTCCATCGCGGCCTGGACCTCTTCCGGACCCTTGGGAACGTTGATGAGGCCGGCCTTGACCACCGCGGTGAGCGGGGTGCGCTTCTGGCCTGCGACGAAGCTGATCGCCTTGTCGAGATCACCGGCGTAGATGTGCTTCTTCAGACCGCGGAGGAAGGCCTCCTTGTCAATCGACGCCTTGCCGAAGAGAACGATGAAACGATCGGCGGCGATGGCGACCACGAAGATGCCGACGACGGCGATCGGGTACATACCCCAGCCGCCCTCTTCCCAGCGCAACGCGAGCATTCCGAAGAATCCATCGCCCGATTCCGATGCTGCCAGCACCGGCAGAAGGCTACCAAGCAGACCCATGTGTACAACCTCCGAACATCCCCGCCTCTTGATTGAGCCGGGGACCGCCGCTCCTAGCAGGCGACGGAATCTTGATAAAAACTGAAGATCTCAGGTCGCGAGACGACTCGCTCCCATTCTCCTACAAAACCCAGGATCCAAAAATGCGCCGGACCCTAGCATCGGGTTCGAGAAACTGTCAAGGGACGACAAACCCGATCTCAACGTGAATTTCCCAGTAAAAACGATCATCTTCGACAGCATCCTCGGACCATCGAGACGCGGTCCGGCCGTGCCGACGAAGCGTTCGATTCTTGAGAGTTGGGAGCATCACCCGGTCCGGCGCCTCTTGGCAAGAGGCTTTCAACAACATCGGCCATATCTGCGTTTGGAGGGCGCCGAGAGCAGGCGGGCGAGCGATCGGATCGATCCGATGAAACGTCCGCGTCGTCTTGCGATCACTGGGAGAGCGACTTCGGATCGTCGTCGTCGTCGGCGGCGCGATCGATGTCGACGATCCGCGATCCTCCGACGTAGGACTTGGTCTCGTAGCGCACGATCCTGCCGATCTTGCGGACGATCTCCGACATACGCTCCGCCTCTCGGTAGATCACCGCGGCCTGCTGCGCAGCGGGGTCGGTCTCCGCGACCTTGCGGCTCAGGAGCTCGGCGAAGCCCATCACCGCGGTGAGCGGCTGGTTCAGCTCGTGGGCAGCGGCGCCTGCGAGCTCGACGATCATCGCGTGGCGCGCCGTCTCCTCCTGCTGCTCGCTGACCAGCGCCTGGAAGCGCTTGCGCTCGGTGACGTCGCGCATGGAGAGGAGGACGACTCCCTCCTTCAGGCTGGCGCCGCTCACCTCGATCGAGATCCCGCTTCCATCCAGGCGGCGGGCGGTGATGTCCACGTCGCGGACCTCTGCGCCCTGGGCCACCTCGCGGAGGAGCTGCTTGCAGTCCTCCTCGTCGTAGCCTTCGAGGACGTCGACGAGGCTGCGGTTGCGGGCCTGGTGGTCGAGGAGGCCCAGGATGGTGAGCCCTGCAGGGTTCACCGCGAGGACCCTGCCGTCGCGGGAGTCCAGGAGGACGATGCCGTCGGTGACGTGCTGGTAGATCTCCTCGAACTGGCGCAGGTCCTGGAGCTTCGCCTCCGCCTGCTCCACCCGCTCGCGGATCGCGGCGACCGAGCGCGCGTTGCGAAGCGCCACCGAGGTGGCGTTGGCCACCGTGGCGGCGAAGTCCACCGCGCGAGGCGAGAGGGTCGGAGAGGCGGAGCGCAAGAAGAGCACGCCCAGGAGCTCCTCCTCCAGCGCCAGCGGGAGCACCGCCAGGGTGCCGAGGCCCGCCGCTGTGATGGCCTCCTTCACAGGATCCAGCAGGGGGTGTCGCTCGGCGTCCTCGATCACCACCGCGCGTCGGGTGCGCAGCGCCTCCAGGATCTCGGGATAGCGATAGAGGTCGATCGTCCGATGGACGAGGCCGGGCGCGTCGCTGGTCGCGAGGACGGTCCCCTTCTCGCCGCGGGGGTCGGTGAGGACCAGCGAGCAGCGTCGCAGCTCGAGCTCCTCCGCCAGCCGCTTCGTCACCTCCTCGAGGAGGGTCCCCGTGTCCATCGCGCCGGCGAAGGAGCGGGTCAGCTCGACCAGGGTCTGCAGGTCCCGCTCCCGCTGGTGCAGCTCGTCCCTGGCGCTCTTCGCCCGCTTCAGGAGCAAGAGCTTCGCGCGCAGATCCCGGTCGAGGTAGCTGTCGCGGATGAAGTCGTCGGCGCCGGCGCCGATCGCGTCGCGGATCGCCGCCTCGTCCTTGTCGCCCACCAGCGCGACGATCGGCAGATCGCTGCAGATCGGATCGTAGCGGAGGGCGGAGATGGTCCCGGCGCCGAGGGGCCCGCCGAGCCGGACGTCCAGGAGGATCAGCGCGTCGGGGCCTGCCTCGCTGGCCAGCTCGCTCCGCTCGGCCCGGCGCACCTCGAAGCCGTCCCGCTCCGCCTGCAGGATCACCCGCGCGGCGATCTCCGCTCGATCGGTGCAGATCAGCAGGAGGGGCCGCCGGCTCGATGGCTCGGCGATCGGCAGGGGGAGCGCATTCACGCTTCGGAGGCTACCACCATTGCCCACAGCATGGAATTCCCGCTCCCGGGGGGCCCGGCCGCTGGCTGTGATTCGTTTGCACACCTACGGCGCTGGGCGCCCCTGCCGAACGGCGAAGCCTCTCGTGAGGAAGGGCGGCGCCGGCGCCAGGGCTACTTCGCCGCCTCCCGGGCCCGGCTCCACACAGCGAGGGCCTCGTCGCGCACGAGCCTGGCGGGGACCCCGTGTCGATCGGCGGCGGCGACGCAGTCGTCCCACTCTGGGGCGGCGTTGAAGATCTCGCCGTCGAGGTGGCCGATCTTCACCGGGATGGGGCCGAAGCGGGTCTCCACCTGTTCGAAGCGGCGATCGAGCTCGTCGCGGCGGACGGGGTGGTGGCGCAGGCCGAGGGTGGGGGTCTCCCGGAAGAGGAGGCGGACGAGGTCGTCCTTCTTCGAGGCGGGGGCGAGGATCGAGAGCAGGTGACCCGGGCGCCCCTTCTTCATGGTGAGGGGCGCGACCCAGGCGTCGAGGGCCCCTGCCCCGAGGCAGCGCTCGATGGCGCGGGCCAGGAGCTGGGGGCTGGCGTCGTCGAGGTTGCACTCGATCTGCAGGAGCTCGTCCTGGTGCGCGGCCGCTCGCCCCAGGGTGGCCCGGAGCACGTTGGCGGCGTCGGCGAAGTCGCGGTGTCCGATGCCGTAGCCGACGCGCTCGGGAACGAAGGGAGGGAGCGGCCCCTGCTCGCCGAGGGCCGCGAGGATGGCGGCGCCGGTGGGGGTGGTGCGCTCGCCGGGTCCGGAGGGGCGCACCTCCCTGCCCCGGAGGATCTCCAGGGTGGCAGGGGCGGGGATCGGGATGGGGCCGTGGCGGCTCTGGACGATGCCGCTGCCCAGGGGAGGCGGGAGGGAGAAGACCCGGTCGATGTCCAGGTGATCGAGGGCGACGGCCACACCGACGATGTCGACGATGGAGTCCACGGCGCCGACCTCGTGGAAGTGGACCTTCTCCGGGGTGGTCCCGTGGACCCGGGCCTCGGCGTGGGCGATCCGCTCGAAGATCGCGAGGGCGATCCGGCTGGCCCGGGGCGGGAGCGCGGCGCCCTCGATCAGGGTGCGGATCTGGGCCCAGCTTCGGTCGTGCTCGTGCGAGTGGCCGTGCTCGTGCGAGTGGCCGTGCTCGTGCGAGTGGCCGTGCTCGTGCTCGTGCGCGTGGCCGTGATCGTGCGAGTGGCCGTGATCGTGCGAATGCCCGTGCTCGTGCGAATGCTCGTGCGTGTGCCCGTGCACGTGTGCGTCGCCGTGACCCTCCCGGATCCGGACGTCGACCCGGGTCCCGTGGATCTCGTACTTGGACGCTGCGCGCACCTCGAGGGACCAGCCCTCGAGGCCGAGCTTTGCGAGACCCGCCTCGATCGCGTCGACGGAGGCGCCGAGATCGATCAGCGCCGCCAGGGTCATGTCGCCGGAGCAACCGCCGACGGGCTCGAGCAGCAAGAACGAGGTCATGTCTTCATTTCCTGTTGATCATGGCGGCGTAGAAGCCGGCGCCGAAGCCGTTGTCGATGTTGACCACGGCGACGTTGGGGGCGCAGGAGTTGAGCATCCCGAGGAGGGCCGCGACCCCGCCCAGGGAGGCGCCGTAACCCACGCTGGTGGGGACCGCCACCACGGGGGCGCCGACCAGCCCGGCGACGGCGGTGGGGAGGGCGCCCTCCATTCCTGCCACGGCGATGACCACGCTCGCCTCTGCGAGCTCCTGGCGCCGGGCCAGGAGACGATGGATGCCGGCGACGCCCACGTCATGGATCGAGACCACCGGATGGCCGGCGACGGCGAGGGTGATCTGGGCCTCCTCGGCGACGGGCAGATCGCTGGTCCCTGCGCAGACCACCGCCACGTAGCCGCGGACCTTCGGCTTCGGCTGCCGCTTGGGACGGAGCGCGAAGGTGCGGGAGAGCGGATGGTAGGTCCCGCCCGGGACCGCGAGCTCCAGCGCAGGGAGCTTGGAGGGATCGAGGCGGGTCACCAGGAGCGGCGCTCCCTTGGAGACGATCTCGGCGGCGATGCCGGCGATCTGCTCCGCGGACTTCCCCTCCCCGTAGATCACCTCGGGGAAGCCCTGCCGGAGCTGCCGGTGGTGATCGACCACGGCGTAGCCGAGGTCCGCGAAGGGCAGGTCCCGGAGCTGCTTCGCTGCATCCTTGGCGGAGATCTGCTTGCGCTCCACCGCCTGGAGCAGCTTCTCGAGTTGGCGCGGATCCATGGCTCGGCGCTATCGCGAAGCGGGCCCGAGCGCAACGGAGTTCGTGAAGCTCACACCTCCAGCGCCGCCCGGAAGCCGCGGGCAGCGTAATAGGAGGTGGCGCCGTTGTGGTAGACGAAGACCGTGTCGAAGCGCCGGTCGCAGAAGAGGGCGCCGCCGAGCTTGCGGATCTTCGCGGGGGTCTGCACCCAGCTCGAGGTCTTGAGGTCGAACTCGCCGAGCTTCTGGAGCTCCCGGTACTGCTTCTCGCTCAGGATCGTCGCGCCCATCTCTTCGGCGAGCCCCATGGCGCTCCCGGCGGGCTTGTTCTCCTTCCTCGCCTGCAGGGCAGCCTCGTCGAAGCACAGGCTGCGGCGACCGCTCGGGCTCTCCGCCGCGCAGTCGACGAAGAGCAACGTCCCGCCCTCGCCGCCCAAGATCACGACGTCCGGCTCCCCTCCGGTCTCCTCCATCCGGGCCAGGGTGCGCAGCTTGTCCGGGCTCTTCTCGAGCTTCGCCTGCACCTTCGACCACTCGACCCCCTCGTGGCGGTGGGGGTTCGCTTCGAAGCGCGCCTGCAGCGTGGCGAGGAGCTGGCTCTTCTCCTTCTTGGTCAATGCCTTGGTCATCGGTCTGCCTTTCGTGGGTCGAGATCGGTTTCGCCTCCCGACACCGCTCGCTGCGAGGAGAGGAGCCGCGGCAGGTCGAGGAGGAAGACGGGGCGGCCGGTCCCCAGGAGGAGGGAGCCGCTCACCCCGAAGATCCGGTCGAGGGGCGGCGAGAGCGGCTTGATCACCGCCTCCTCGTAGCCGACGAGGCGGTCCACCTCCACCGCGATCCTTTCGTCGTCGACCTCGACGATCACGAAGGGTCGCGGCGATGGTCCGCTCGCGAGGGCTGGGGTCGTCGACCCCGGATCGAGGAGATCGGAGAGGAGGCGGAGGGGGAGGCCGCCCCTGCCCTCCGGGCCGATCCCTGCTGCGACGACGCGGGAGAGCGGGAGGGCATGGATCTGATCGGCGACCCCGACGAGGAGGACCTGGATCACCGAGATGCCGAAGGGCAACTCGAGGGAGAAGCGGGTGCCGAGGCCCTGGGTGGAGGCGATCTCGAGGGTCCCGCCCAGGCGCTCCACCGAGCGCGCCACCTGGTCCATGCCGACCCCGCGGCCGGCGACCTCCGTGACCTCGGTGGCGGTGGAGAAGCCAGGGAGGCAGCAGAGGAGGAGCGCCTGCTGATCGGTCAGGGCCGCGAGCCGCTCGGCGGAGACGAGGCCGAGCTCCTCCGCCCGGCGCCGCAGGCGGGAGGGGTCCATCCCCCGTCCGTCGTCCTCCACCACGATCCGCATCCGATCCTTCTCGCGGAGGGCTTCGAGGCGGAGCCTGCCGACGGCGGGCTTCCCTGCTGCGATCCGCTCGGCGGCGGCCTCGATCCCGTGGTGGATGCAGTTGCGCAGGAGGTGTCCGAGGGGATCGACCAGCCCGTCCAGGACCGACCGGTCGAGCTCCAGCTCCGCGCCGCGCAGCTCCAGGGAGACCTCCTTGCCCAGCGAGGCGCCGACGGTTCGGACCAGGGAATGGAGGCGCTCCGCGACGGCGGCGACAGGGGTCAGCCTGGCGGTGAGGACCTTTGCGTGGAGGCGCTTCGCCTGTCGCTGCAGGCTGCCGAGGCTCCTCTCGAGACCATCCGCCGATGCGGACCTTCCCTCTTCCCGCAGGCGCGCGACAGCGAGGACGAGGTCCCCTGCCTCGTCGAGGAGGTCGTCCAACGCGTCCGTGCGGATCCGGGTGGTGGCGTTGCGTCCCTGCGGAAGAAGGTCGCCCGGAGGCGTCGAGAGGGGAGCCACCTCGCCGCTCTCCGGCGCACGGCGATCCTCGTCCCCCGGCGCCGCTGCCCGTGCGAGCGCCACGACCTGCTCGGCTGCTGCGGCAGGCTGCGCGCCGCCGGCGGCGACCGCGACCATCTCCCCCAGCAGCGCGCCGCTTCGATGGAGCAGATCGATCGCGTCCTTCGAGATCCTCGCGCTGTCGTCCGCCAGCAGCTCGAGGAACGCTTCGAGGTGGTGCGCGAGCTCGGTGATCGCCCCATAGCCCATGGCGCCGGCGGAGCCCTTGATCGAGTGGGCCAGCCGGAGGATCTCGTCGAGGTCCGCGGCGCCCCGCCCGCCCCTCTCGAGCTTCCCGACCTCGAGGCTGTAGGCCTCGAGCTGCTCGGTGGTCTCCTGGACGAAGAGGTCCAGGTAGCGGGAGGGGGAGGCAGCCAAATGGATCAGACCGCCGTGCCGAGGATCTTGGTGGCGACGTCGAGGACCTGGTTGGGCTGGAACGGCTTGACCACGAAGGCGCTCGCCCCTGCCTCGATCGCCTCCATCAGGAGGGTCTCCTGTCCGAGGGCCGAGCAGATCAAGATCTGGGCCTGCTTGTCGATGGAGAGGATCTCGCGGGTGGCCTCGATCCCGTTCTTGAAGGGCATCACGATGTCCATGGAGACCAGGTCCGGCCGGAGCTCCTCGTACTTGGAAACGGCGTCCAGGCCGTGCTCGGCCTCGCCCACCACCTCGAAGCCCCCCTCGACGAAGATCTCCCGCAGCCTCGCACGGACCGTGCCTGCGTCGTCTACGATCAAAACCCGCTTCCCCATTCGACCTCCCCTCCAACCCTCGGGTCTGCGAAGGAATCCCCCCCGCGGAGCGGAGGGCGCCTCCATCAGCCAGCGCTTCGCGCGAGAGGGCTCCTCTTCGTTTGCTCGCCTTCGGCTCCCGAGACTTCGTAAGGATCCACGAACCCACCGCCTGGCGATGCCCGACCTCCAAGATAGTCCATCGTGGCTGCGGTGGGACCCAGCATCCTCTCCACCTGCTCCACGACCCAGCGGGCGGAGAGGGTCTCCTCCGCTGCCCTCCCCTCGAGCTCACAGATCCCCACCACCTCCTCCACCCAGAGGGCCACCGCCGCCCCCTCCAGGAGCACCACCCTGCAGAGGCTCGGATCGCGCACGAGGGGCTGCAGGCCGAGGAGCCCGGCGAGCTCGACCAAGGCGACCACCCGCCCCCGCACGCCGATCGCGCCGCGGATCGGCGGGAGGGTCCGGGGGATGTAGCTGATCGGCGCCTGCTCCACCGCCACCTCCCGCGCCTCCGCCAAGGGGAGCGCCACCTGCCTCCCGCCCGCCAGGAGCTCCAGCCCGGGGCGGATGTATTCGTTCTTCTGCCGGTGCGTGGATTCCACGCCAGGCGACGGAGGGGGCGGTCCCTCTGCGGACGATCTCCGATCCGACACGCGCACCTCCTCCCGATCAGCCCAGCCGAAAACGAGAGACCACCTTCTGCAGCTCGACCGCGAGGGCAGCCAGCTCCTGGGCGGCGGAAGCCATCCGCCTCATCGCAGCGGTCTGCTCCTCGATGGAGGCGGCGACCTCCTCGGTGGAACGGGCGTTGGTCTGGGCCACCCCCTTGATGTCGCGGATCGCCGCGACCATCTCCTCGGAGCCGTGGCGCTGCTCCTTCGCCGAGTCGCTGATCGAATTGACCTGCTCCACGTCGCGGCTGGCGTTCCGGGAGATCTCCTCCAGGGCGCCCAGGATCGAGTCCAGGTCCTGCCGCCCCTCCTCCAGCTCGTCGATCCCCACCCGCATGGCGGTGATCACGCCGGAGGAGCGGGCGTCGATCTCCCCTGCCAGCCCGCTGATCTGCTCGGCGGATCTGCCGGAGGACTCGGCGAGGAGCCGCACCTCCTCCGCCACCACGGCGAAGCCGCGCCCGTACTCCCCCGCCTTCGCCGCCTCGATGGTGGCGTTGATCGCCAGGAGCTTGGTGTCTTGGGCGATCCGGGTCATGGCCCTGACGATCTCGCCGATCTCCCGCGTCTTCTCCCCGAAGGCGAAGACCTGCTCCGACGCTGTCTCGATCCGGGCGAAGACCGTACGCACCTTCTCGCCGGCGAGCCGCGCCACCTCGCTGCCGCCGCGGGCCGCGCGGGCCGTGTCCGACGACGACTGGGCCGCCCGCTCCGCGGCGAGGGCGGTGCGCTCGATGGAGGCCGCCATCGAGGAGATGATCCGGGAGGCGTCGCCGACCAGGCGGTCCTGCTCCCCGGCGCCGACCGCGATCTGCTCCACTGCTGCAGCGACCTCCCCCGCGAAGCTGCTGACCTCTTCGGCGCTGTGCTCCAGGCCGCTCGCGGAGACCGCCACCAGGTGGGAGGTGCGCTGGATGTGCCCCACCAGCTCGCGCAGGCTCTCGCGCATCACGAAGATCGACTGGTCCAGCTCGTCGATCTCGTCCGGGAGGCGCGCCCCGTCCAAGGGGCTCCCGGCCAGCGCCCTCCCCTCCGGTCGGACCAGGTCGCCGCGGGCGATCTCCAACGCGGAGCGCCGCAGCACCTGCACCCTACCGATGCCCGCCACCACATAGGTGAGGAGGGCGCCGAAGAGCATGGTGGTGACCAGCGCGAGGAAGCCGATGGCCCACGGCGACGATCCCACCAGCCACTCGACCAGGCCGCTCTGGCCCATGGCGAAGAGGGCGATCCCCAACGGCAGGAAGGCCACGAAGAGCTTGCTCTGGAGGGGGACGAGGAAGGGATCCGTGACACTTTCGGTGCCAGAATCCGCTACATCGACTTCGGGTGAAGGCGACGGATGGCCTTCTGCGGCTGGATCCCGGGCTGGTGCAGCAGTCGGCATGGAGCGGAATCGTATGCCACCCGGCAGAGAACGCAATTTCCGATTCCGGGGTGCGTCTGCAGGCCTCAGGTGGCAGGACGAAAGTGATCCCAGCCGCCGGCGGCGGGGAGCGGGACCTCCACGCCCTCCTCGTCGAGGAGGCGGATCCCTGCGGCTCGCCGGAGGCGGCCGATCCGCGTGAGCGCCACCCCCTTGCGCGCCGCCGCCCGGCGAAAGGGGCCGGCGGCGTCCGGGGGCACAGCGAAGAGCAGCTCGTAGTCCTCGCCGCCGATCAGGGCGAGCTCGCGGGCTGCCTGGGGCGCGAGCCGCCGCAGCTCCGGGGAGAGTGGGAGCGCCGCGAGCTCGAGCTCGGCGCCGAGGCGGCTGCGCTCGCAGAGGTGCCCCAGATCCTGGAGCAGACCGTCGGAGAGATCGATCCCCGCCGCGGCGTAGCGTCCCGCCAGCTTCCCCACCTCCACCCTGGGGTTCGGTGCGAGCTGGGCCCGCGCCGCTTTCGTCAGGCGTGTGGGCCTCCCCGCCGTCAGGAGGCGCAGGCCGAGGGCTGCGTCGCCGAGGGTGCCGGTGACCAGGAGCTCGTGGCCTGCCCTGGCGCCGCTGCGGCGCAGGGCGTGGGCGGGCCGTGCCTCGCCGAGGGCGGTGACGGTGAGGGAGAGGAGCTCCGCCCGGCTCAGGTTGCCGCCGACGAGCTTCACCTGGCTCTCGTGTGCCAGCCGGCTCATCCCGCGCGCGATCCCCGAGAGGAAGCGGTCGTCGACCCAGGGCGGGAGCGAGAGCGCCACCAGGATCCAGCGAGGGATCGCCCCTGCCGCTGCCAGATCCGAGAGCGCGACGGCGAGGGCCTTGTGGCCGATCTCCTCGGGCCGAAAGACGTCGGAGAAGTGCACCCCCTCCACGAGCTGATCCACCTTCGAGACCAGGAGCCACCCGGGGCGGACCCTGGTGAGGGCGCAGTCGTCGCCCGGGCCCGCCACCACCCCTCCGCCCTCGGTGGGAAAGGGGCGGGTGAAGAGCGCGATTCGATCGAATTCAGTGCTGGGGGACGGCTGCTTCAAGGTCTTCCCGGTTCCGAGCGTTGCTGAAGGGGGTGCCCAAGCTCTCGAAAAGCCCGGGGCCGGGCAAGCGCAAAGCAGCCCGGCCGCGCGAACGCTGGCGAAGGGAGCGCTCCGGTCTCCGACGGGGGTCCCTCTTCACCGGCGTCGGGGATCAGGACGCCTGCCGGCGCGACTCCTGCTCGACGCGGATGCCCGGCGTGAAGACCCTGGGGAGGATCATCTGGATGGTGGTGCCCTCCCCTGGACTCGACGTCGCGTCGATCTCGCCGCCGTGGGCTTCCACGTAGCTGCGCACGATCGCGAGCCCCAGGCCGGCGCCGCCGAACTCCCGGGTGGAGCTGCCGTCCACCTGGTAGAAGCTGTCGAAGATCCTGCCGAGCTGCTCGGCGGGGATCCCGATCCCGCTGTCCTGGACCTCGATGCGGAAGTAGGCGTCCACCGCGTCGAAGCGTCCCAGGGGCTTGGCCGGCATCCGGGGAGCGGGGCCGATCCGCACCACCACGGTCCCCCCCTCCGGCGTGAACTTCACCGCGTTGGCGAGGAGGTTCACCACGCATTGGGTGATCTTCTCCTGGTCGAGCACCGGCTGGGGGAGCTCCGGCGAGACCTCCGCCGAGAGCTTGAGGCCGCGGCGGTTCGCCTGGGGCAGGACGCTGGAGATCGCGTTCGCCACCATCGCCTCCAGGTCGAAGGGCTCGGTGTTGATCCGCAGCTTGCCCGACTCGATCCGGGTGAGATCGAGGATCGAGGAGATCAGCCCGAGCAGGCTCTCCCCCTTGTCCATGATCGTGCGCAGGTATTCGAGCTGCTCGGGCCCCAAGGGTCCCGCCAGCCCCTCGATCAGCATCTCGGCGTAACCGATGATCGAGGTGAGCGGCGTGCGCAGCTCATGGGAGACGGTGGCGAGGAAGTTCGACTTGAGCTGATCGAGCTCCTGGAGCTGCTGGTAGCTCTCCTCCAGCTTGGCGTTCTTGGCGGCGAGCTCCTTGAAGCTCTCCCGCACCGACGCGATGTGCATCCGCGAGGTGAGGTTCACCTTGTACGCAGAGAATACGAGCACATCACAGACCTTGACGAAGTGCTCCAGGACCTTGGCCACCGTGGAGTCCGGCGCCCGGCGGATCTTGGACATCAGCTTCGAGGCGTGCTGGAAATCCAGCCCATCCAGATCGGTGAGGGTGGGCGGGAGCTCCTCGAGGTCCTCGGGGACGAAGGGCCCGAAGATCGCGCGTCCGACCACGTCCATGTCGTAGAGGAGCGGCATCACGAGGTAGCGCGCGCCGCTGAAGCATTGCACCGTGTGGATCTTCGATTCTTCCAGGGGATCGGTCTTCACCTTGAGCACCGTCGCCGTGCACCGACGGGCGCCCTCCCCGTTGGTGAAGAGGTAGCCGCAGAAATCGCCGGAGCCGACCTTGATGTCGACGAGCTTCTGCCCGGCGGCGTCGAAGACCTTCAACCCGATCTTGTAGAGCTCCACGAAGGAACGGCACACCTCCTGGAACGACTTCAAGTCCAGGAGCTCGCCCAATGGAATCTTCTCGTCTAGAAAATGGCCGCTCATCGCCCCCTCACTCCCCGCTCCCGACGACCATCGCCCGCACGCGGGCAGCATCGACCTCGGAGTCCCGCGGATCGATACTTCGAAAGACCTCCCCCAGGAACTCGTCCTCCGAGAGCCTGAACTTCGCGCCGAGCCCATACCGCCGATCCAGATCGCGGTAGGTGAGCTGCAGCGCTCCATGCAATGTCTCGACCACCCCTTCTCCTCGCACCGCGATGGCTCGAAAGACTGGCTCCGTGCCCTTCTCCCCCGCGTCACGGATCTCCTCATCCGACATCGCGCCGGGGAGATCCATCTTGTTGAACTGGATCACGATCGGGACTTCCAGTGGATCGAGCCCGTTGGCCCGCAGGTCGTCCATCAGGTTTCGCCAGGCTTCGTTGTTGGCCTGGGTCGCGCTCTTCTGTGCGTCGGCGATGAAGGCCACCCCGTCCACCCCCTGCAGCACCAGGCGCCGGGTCGCCGCGTGGATGACCTGCCCCGGCACGGTGTAGAGCTTGATCTTCACCTTGAGATCGTTGCTTGAGCGGAAGAAGACCGGGAGCATGTCGAAGAAGAGGGTTCGGTCGTCCTTGGTGTCGACGGTCAGGAGCCTGCCCCGAACCTCGCTCGCCACCCGCTCGTGGAGGGAGATCAGGTTCGTCGTCTTCCCGCTCAGCGCGGGGCCGTAATAGACGATCTTGAGCGCGAGCTCCCGCTGCGCCTGGTTGATCTGAACCATTCCCACCCCTTGACGCCGCCGACCGGCAGCCGAGCATAGCTCCTAGACGCGGCTGGCTGCCACTACCTTACGCTCCACTTCCTGCTGGGGGCTTTCGTGGAGCTGCTCCACTTCCTGCTGGGGGCTTTCGTGGAGCTGCTCCACCCCTTCACGGGTGCCGTCGTGGCGTCGCCCTCCCTCGTCCGAAGGGGTGCCGAGCAGCGCCAGCTCCAGGACCTCGTCCAGGCTCCGGACCGGGTGGATGCGGACCTTGCGACGCAAGGACCCGGGGAGATCGACGAGATCCTTCTCGTTCTCCCGGGGGATGATCGCGTCCCGCATCCCGTGGCGCATGGCGGCGAGGAGCTTCTCCTTCAGCCCACCGACCGGCATCACCTTGCCGCGAAGGGTGAGCTCCCCGGTCATGGCCACGTCGTGGCGGGCCGGGATCCCGGAGGCCAGGGAGACCAGCGCCGTGCCCATGGCGATCCCGGCGGACGGGCCGTCCTTGGGGATCGCCCCTGCCGGCACGTGGACGTGGATCTCGTGCTCCTCGAACCAGGCCTCGTCGATCCCCAGAGACGCAGCCCGGGAGCGGGTCCAGGTCAGGGCCGCGCGGGCGGACTCCTTCATCACGTCGCCGAGCTGTCCCGTGAGGATCAGCCCGCCCTTGCCCTTCATGGCGGAGGCCTCGATCTGGAGGAGCTCGCCCCCTGCCTCGGTCCACGCGAGGCCGGTGGAGACCCCGACCTCCCCCGCCTCCTGGGCCGGCTCGTCCACGTAGCGCATCGGCCCCAGGTAGCGGGGCAGCGCCCGGGCGGTGATCAGGGTCTTGCGACTGCGGCCGTCGGCGACCTTGCGGGCGACCTTCCGGGAGAGCTTCGCCACCTGGCGCTCCAGGCTGCGCAGGCCCGCCTCCCGGGTGTAGCCGCGGATCAGGGTCTTGATGGCGCGGTCGGAGATCTCCATGAGCGCCGGCCCCTCCGCCGGGAGCAGCCCGTGCTCCTCGAGCTGGCGGGGGACGATGTGGCGCTTGCAGATGTGGAGCTTGTCCTGCTCGGTGTAGCCGGCGATCCGGATCACCTCCATGCGGTCCCGCAGGGGGCCGGGGATGGGATCGAGGAGGTTGGCCGTGGCGATGAAGAGCACCTTGGAGAGGTCGAAGTCCACGTTGAGGTAGTGGTCGCGGAAGGCGCCGTTCTGCGCTGGGTCGAGGACCTCCAGGAGCGCCGCGGAGGGATCGCCGCGAAAGTCCTGCCCCAGCTTGTCGAGCTCGTCGAGGAGGATCACCGGGTTCTTCGAGCCGGCCTGCTTGATCGCCTGCACGATCCGACCGGGCATGGCGCCGACGTAGGTGCGCCGGTGGCCGCGGATCTCGGACTCGTCGCGGACGCCGCCGAGGGAGACCCGCACGAAGCTGCGCCCCAGCGCACGGGCCACGCTCTTGCCGAGCGAGGTCTTCCCCACCCCGGGGGGACCTGCGAGGCAGAGGATCGGCCCCTTCATGTCGGACTTCAGCTTGCGCACCCCCAGGTACTCGAGGAGCCGCTCCTTCACCTCGCGGAGGCCGTAGTGATCCTCGTCCAGGATCCGCTGCGCCGCCTTGAGGTCGAGGCGGTCCTCGGTCTCGTAGGACCAGGGGAGCTCGCCGAGGAGCTCCAGGTAGGTGCGCAGCACCGACGACTCGGCAGAGTCGCCGTGCATGGTCTCCAGGCGGCGGAGCTGCTTGTTCGCCTCGTCGAGGACGTCCTTGGGCATCCCCGCCTTGGCGAAGCGCTCCCGCAGCTCTTCGATCTCGTCGCCGCTCCCGTCCCCCTCGCCGAGGGCGGCGCGGATCTGGCGGAGCTGCTCGCGCAGGAAGTACTCCCGCTGCGAGCGGCCCATCTCCTCCTTGGTCTGGGCCTGGATCTCCTCCTGCACCTTCTGGACGTTGCGCTCCCGCTCCAGGTACTCGTTCACCCGGATCAGCCGCGCCATCGGATCCCGCTCGT
>Ga0180215_1002431_pt1 | contig 18738 bp, 19 predicted proteins | sample eDN3rd37CBELigBY_FD_128871 | JGI IMG/M metagenome (GOLD analysis project Ga0180215, IMG submission 128871) | Enriched backyard soil microbial communities from Emeryville, California, USA - eDNA 3rd pass 37_C BE-Lig BY (version 2) (version 2) | ecosystem: Environmental > Terrestrial > Soil >... | reverse complement strand
TGTTCCGTTATAACCTTGCCGTTGAAATAAGCGTGTTGCGCTTTGCAAAATTATGTCCTTTGTGTCCTGCCTCTTCTTCATATGATGCTCACCTCAAAATTATAACAACCGGTCTAGAAAATAATATAGGAATTTAAGAAATTAGTCAATTGATATTATGACCATTTTGAAGGTAGAAATGAATAGATATTTTTTGAAAGCGATTAAGTTAAATAATGAATAAAAAGACAGGATTTTTGTTCCTGTCTTTCTACCTTTCCAATTCATCTTTAATTGTCTTTAGTGGCTTATTATTTTTTTTAATGAGAAACGATATTTTTCCCCTTTTTCTATCTGTGTAACTTGTGAATCATGTACTGTAATTTGCACTGTTCCATACTCAATATTCTCTAAGAAACTAACAATCTTATCAATTACTTCTTGGTCGATCTTATTTTTTGAAGACAACTAAATCCTCTCCCCTCAATAAACTTACACGATTTAAAAGTAAATCTTCCAATGTTGTGCGTTCCAGTACATAGGCAATTGTATCTCTTACTAGAGACCAAAGCGGCTTTAGTTGACAGCCTGGTTCCAATTGACAAGGTTCATATTTTGTTATTGATGCACACCCCATAGGTGACAATGGACCTTCTAGATTTCGAATGACCTCACCAATATTTATCTCATTTGCATTCTTATGAAGGAAATATCCTCCCTTTGCTCCCCTTTTACTCTTTACATAATCCAGCTTTTTTAATTGAAGCAAAATTTGCTCCAGGTAATTAATTGTGACAAGTGTTTTCTCGGATATTTCCTGAATGGTCATCACTGTACCTTGTTGTTGTCCTAACACTAATAAGGCACGTAACGCATATTCCCCTTTACTTGAAACCTTCATTTTCTCCTCCTCACAATGTTGAGTATATTACTCAACTTTCAATTAGAATTGTTGAGTAAATCGGTCAACTTTTATCCATATCTTTGCAAGTATTTTCTCATTCATTTTCTTAATACCAAGTATTTCTATATGATTTAACTACTTTTTATCATATTATGTATCTCTTACTAACGCAACCACTTATTTGCAAAAAAATCCCACAATTTTTTTCAAAAAAAGCTTCATAATAAGAAAAGCGCAAAGCGCCAGCTTATCGACTTATGACCTCGAGCCGATGGCGCCTGAAGCTAGACACAAAACTAAGTACAATAATTTATACTCCCTAATAAAAATAAGAAAACTTTTCCTGAATGAAAAAACCAAACAGATCAAACCTGTTTGGTTTTTTCATTCTCATTATTGTCCCAAAGCCTCATCCACAAATTTATTTTCAATTACTTTTGATGTATCCAATTCCCGATCAATCCCACCAACTGAATATAGGAAATCTGCCTGCTCTTGATGTGCTTTAGCAAATTCTTCTGTTGTTGGAGACAAGATTGGCTCTGACTTTTCTAAGACCGTCCGAATAATTTCTACGTCAACCTTCTGCGCCTCTGCTATTTCCTTGGAAACTCCATCAATATCCTCAATAAAATGCTGTAGAACTTCGTCATATGTTTTAAGGAATAACACGGTTAAATCTGGATGCTTCTCTGTAAACTCTGTTCTGGCAATTAAAAAGCTTGGGGCATTAATATTCAAATCTTGTCCCGTCACTAATTCTTTTGCATCTGTTTGAAATACAGCGGTAGTAGCGTATGGCTCCCAAATTGACCAAGCGTCAATTGAACCGTTATCTAAAGCTGGTCTTGCTTCATCTGGTTGAAGTTGAATGATCTCAATATCACGATCCTTTAATCCTGCACGATCTATCGCCATATATAAGAAATTATATGCACTACTCCCCTTTGCTACAGCAATTTTCTTCCCTTTTAAATCTGTTAACTCCTTAATCGTGCTACCTTTAGGTACAATGATCGAATTACCTTTCTTTCCATCGCTAGAGACAGCAATCGCCTTAAAATCAACATTACCTGACTGTCCTGCAATAACTGGCGTACCTCCCACAGCCCCAAAATCCAACCTTCCTGATGCCAGGGCCTCAAAATGCGGCGGTCCACTCGCAAACTCATTCCAGGTTACTTTAACTCCTACTTTTTCAAATGCTTTTTCAAAATATTGTTTCTCCCTTGCATAAGGCAGGATTCCTGTCTTTCCCTGAACACCAATGTTAACGACAACATCTTGGCTCTCCTTACTTTGAGCTGAAACCTTAGAAGTTGTTTCTTTACTTGATGAATTGCCGCAAGCACTTAAAATAAGAATGACTGCTATGAATGTTAACCCAATCATTAATTTCATTTTCCTTACCATAAACAAGACCACTCTCCTATTTTTCATATATACTTACTCGGATTTAGAACAAGAAAATTTCTTTATTTATCCTTGGAAATTATCCTGCCATTTTAAAAGTCTGCGTTCAAAAATACGAACGAACGAATCTGATACTTTACCAAATACAGCAAATATAATAATTCCCACAAATACAATAGAAGTTTGGGAAAACTGTCTGGCATCCATTATGAGGTAGCCGACACCCTGACTTGATCCCATTAATTCCGCTGCCACTAAAGCCAACCAGGAAACACCTAACGATAACCTCAAGCCTAGCAATATGTTTGGTAGTGCCGCTGGTAATATTAAAAGGGTAATTTGCTTCCATCTACTAAACTCTAATACTTTTGCTACCGAAAACAGTTTAGAATCCACACCACGTATTCCAAGAAAGGTGTTCACATATAAAGGAAAAAACGCTCCCTTTGCAATAAGTAAGATTTTTGAAACCTCTCCAAATCCAAACCATAATATAAACAGAGGGATGACAGCCAAGGTTGGAATCGTCCTAAGCATTTGTAGAGTAGGATCTACGGTTTGTTCAATACTTTGATTAAACCCAACAGCTAAACCCAGCAGCAAGCCTAGTATCCCGCCTAATAAAAATCCTCCGATTGCCCTTAACAAGCTAATTTGAAAATGTGCAATGAGATCTCCTGTCATGACAAGATCCAGAAATGTCATAAATATGAAGGTTGGTCTTGGTAGTAATGTATCAGAAATGAGACCAAATATCCCTGTTAACTCCCAAAGAACGACTATTAGTATGGGTAAGATAAATCCTTTCAATATACTATTTGCTTTCCCGAGCTCTTTTTTTCTTTTCACCTTTTTCTGATTCAATGTTTGTATTTTTTCTATAGATAATGTAGATTGATTCGCCACTTATAATCCCTCCCTATATACCTGCACTGTTTACTAATTCCAGCTCTTCCACCTTTTCAAATTCTCCTAATACAAGTTGACGGAACTCTTGGAAAACTCTTGATGACTTCCTCCTTGGAAATGGAAGATCGATTGAGATGACATTTTGAATGGTACCTGGTCTTGCACTCATAATGACGACTTTGTTCCCTAAATAGATAGCCTCATCTATGTCATGTGTAACAAAGATCATTGTTGTCTTTTCCTCCTTCCATATTTCGAGCAAAGCTTCCTGCATATGAGAACGAGTGAAAGCATCCAATGCACCAAATGGTTCATCAAGCAGGAGCACCTTTGGGTTTCTAAGTAAAGCCCTTGCAATGGCAACACGCTGGGCCATCCCTCCCGATAATTCTTTTGGATATGCTTTTTCAAACCCATCTAACCTAACAAGCTCCATTAACTTTTTAACACTCTCTTTTACTTCTGTATTTTTTAGTGATAAATTTCCTGCAATATTCTTCTCCACCGTAAGCCATGGAAACAATCTCGGTTCCTGAAAAATAAATCCCTGGTTAATACCTGCCCCAGCAATCTTATCCCCATCAAGCTTTATTTCACCTGAATACTCAGTATCTAAGCCTGCAATAGCTTTAAGTAAGGTGCTCTTTCCACATCCACTAGGTCCTATTACCGTGATGAATTCACCTTTTTTTGCATGTAAGGTAATATCTTTTAGAACGGTCAATTCCTCTTTTCCTTTTTCAAAGGATTTAGTAAGCTGAGTAATTTCCAGTAATGACATATTTATCTGCCTCCTGTTTATACATTTATTTGATTAAAATGATTTGAAGGTCTTTGTAACCCAAGATGATCCCGTAGAGTTTGGCCTGTGTACTCTTCTCTAAAGAGCCCGCGGTTCTGTAATTCCGGAATAACTAAGTCAACAAAATCTTCTAAGCCTGCGGGTAGGTATGGTGGCATAATGTTAAATCCATCTGCAGCACCATGTTCAAACCACTCCTGCAGCTGATCAGCAATTTGAATAGGGGTTCCTTTTATTTCTCTATGTCCTCTCGCTCCTGCTACCCGCTGGTAAAGTTGACGTATTGTCAGGTTTTCTCTATCACCCAAATCTTTTACAAGCTGAAATCTTGTTTTCGCTCCATTGATATCTTTAATATCCGGTAAATCCGGAAGAGGCTTATCTACCGGGTAATTTGATAAATCATAGCTTATCAGCGCTGACAATAATCCTACTCCCACTTTTTCAGGGATCAATTCAACAAGATACTGTTTTTTTTCATTTGCTTCCTTCTCTGTTCTTCCAATGACCGGAAAAACACCAGGCATGATTTTTAACGATTCTGCTGACCTTCCATACTTCTTGAGACGCCCCTTTACATCCCGATAAAAATTCTGTGCTTCTCCTAACGTTTGCCATGCAGTAAAAATGACCTCAGCTGTCTTCGCTGCCAATTCCTTTCCTGATTCCGATGATCCTGCTTGGATAATAACTGGATGACCTTGCACTGGTCTTGAAATATTCAATGGCCCCTTTACAGAAAACCATTTCCCTTTATGGTTCAATTGATGGACTTGTGCAGGATCAGCAAACCTTGCAGACTCTCTGTCTATTAACAACGCATTATCTTCCCAGCTATCCCACAGCTTCTTCACTACCTCTACGAACTCTTCTGCCCGTTCATACCTTACACTATGTTCCAGATGATGATCTCTACTAAAATTTAAAGCTTCTGCTTCACTCGAAGATGTCACAACATTCCAAGCAGCTCGACCACGACTTAAATGATCAATCGTCGCAAATTTTCTCGCTAAATGGAATGGTTCATTATAGGTAGTAGACGCTGTAGCGGTTAGACCTATATGATTTGTTACAACTGATAGTGCTGAAAGAAGAGTTAAAGGATCAGGACGAACATTGACTGTTTGCTCAATACCCACACCATCCCGATCATGCACAGCATATCCATCAGCAAAAAAGAGCATATCAAATTTCCCGCGTTCTGCTGTTTGAGCCAGTTTCCGATATAGGTCAAAAGATAAAACATCATCTGTTTGACTTTCAGGATGTCTCCAAGCTGCAACATGATGACCTGGTATCATAAAAAATGCTCCTAAATTCATTTGACGCTTTTGATTTGTCAATTCAAACATCTCCCTTTTTATAGAAAAAGCAGTCTTCTTAAATATTGAAAGACTGCTCCAGTTATCTGGTCACATAGTATTTATTTTTATATTGATTATCCAAACGACTCTAATTTGTTTCCTTCATATATTCATGTTCAATTTCTGATAGAGTCAATTCATAGAGGTGATGTTCTTCCTTCTTATATATTTCTAACGCTATTAACTGTAATATTAGTTTCTCTTTTCTCATATCTACTGCCTCTCGAAGCTTTGCCATTCATCTAAACCTCCTTAAATTTTAAAAAGACGTAAATTTAGATAAGCCTAAGAAACGCTTCAATACCTTGATTTAATCTTTGCTGAGCGTCTTCATTGATAATAAATTTATTCTCCCCAGTTCGTTCTATGTGCTGATCGATAGTATATACACCATTCGATATAGTAGTTGCCCCCAGGACTGAAAGAACTGGATTTAATGCATACTGTATAGTTAGCAAATGTCCAAATGACCCACCCAAAATTAGTGGCAGAATTACCTTATCTTTCAAACCCTTTTGTGGTAAAAGGTCAAGATATGTTTTCAATATCCCTGAATAAGATGCTTTGTATACCGGGCTTAATATAATTACACCTGTAGATTTTTTTATCATCTCATTTGCTTTGATAATGGCTCCACTATCAAAATTAGCTTTAATTAAATCTTCTGATGGTAGATGATGCACATTAATCGTTTCATAATAGATCCCTTTTTCCTCTAACACATTTGTTACAAAATCTAAAATACCGTTTAAACGTGAATATTCATTTGGTGCCCCAACAATTATAGAAACGTTTGTCATGTCAATTTCTCCTTACCTTTTTTATTGATATTGACGAATTTGCCTTCGGGTTTCCGATCAGCAAAAAGGCCCCCGTCTAAGTGAAATATTCCTTAGTTTCGAGAGCCTCTAGTTTTCTAGTCAGCTAATGATTTGTCTTCTGCTTTATTCAAATTTTTGTATGCTCCTAGTTTAGAGATCGTATAGGAAATAGCGACTATCCAAATTAGGGCAATTCCAATATAAATATATGGATAGATAACATCATTCTCTATCCACGTGTGTACAATTGTTCTGGCATTCACTAAGATGATGAATCCACCAACAAGCACTCCCATCAACTGTGCAGGAACTTTTTGAACTAACCATGCTGCTATTGGAGCTGCAATAATTCCGCCTATCATTAATGCTCCAACCCACAACCAGTTTACCTCCTCCCACCCCAATGAAATGAGAAACCCTATAGTAGCAGAAACCGCAATGGCAAACTCACTTGTATCAACCGTACCTACTACTTTTCTCGCACTCATTCCTTTTCGAGATAATAACACTGGTGTAGCGATAGGTCCCCAACCACCGCCTCCTGTCGCATCAGCAAAGCCGGCAATTAATCCTAAAGGAATTGATTGCTTACGAGTCAATTCAATGCCTCTCTTCTCCTCGGATGTACGAAATTTAAATAAAAATCTTGTAAGAACATAGATACCTAAAAGTAATAAAAAGAGCGATATATAGGGTTTGACTAAATCTCCAGGTAGATTGCTGAGGAATGTTGCACCTAAAAAGGCACCTATTGATCCTGGAATAATTAAACGAAAAACCGCTTGTTTATCCACATTCCCAAACTTTATATGTGATGCTCCAGATGCAGCAGTTGTGACTACCTCTGCCAAGTGAACAGATGCAGAGGCAACTGCAGGTGCTATTCCAAAGGTTAGTAAAAGGGTAGTGGATGTCACACCATATGCCATCCCTAATGCTCCATCTATTAATTGTGCAAGTAGCCCGATAAAAGCAAATATAAGTAACTTTTTCATTAAAAACTTCCTTTCTTTTTAAAAATAAAAAAGGCATAACCCACTAAAAGAAATTGGGTTATGCCTTCGGTCGTCCGATCGGCTTTTTATTTTATTTTTGATTAATCTGATTATAATCCCTACAATTCCTACCTGTCAACTGGTATTTAACAAAAAATTACTCTTTATTATGACCCTTTCATCGCTTCTGTTTGAACTCTTTGTAAAAACTCTTTTACTACATCATCATTACCTTTTTGACTGCTTAATTTCATCATGGCTCTCCCGATAAAATTTACACCTTTGTTAGATCCTTCATAAATTAATGTTGTTGTATCTTGTTCATTTTTCAAGAGTGTAAAAGTTAAAGATATTTCGAATGCTTTGCCCAGCACAAACCGTATCTGTTTCTTCTTCTTGTCTTCTCTATCTTCATAAGCTAATGTTTCAACAATATACGTTTCAACTCTTTTTCCTTCACGGTATTTTTGTTTATGCTTGGCTCCTACTTCATGTTCCTTTTTTTCAATTAATGTATGCTCTTCTACTTTGGGCATGATTTTTTTAATATTTTTATCTAAAAACAAACTCCATACATGTTCTATATTTTTATTGATAACGATTTCTTCTTTCCATTGAATCATTTACTTTCCTCCTCACCTGATAACAAAAACTCATCGATCGCTTTCATTTGGAGTTGCAGCTCTTCTATTTCGAGCATAACTTTATTTCGTTTTTGGTGTAGTAATGAATCCAGATTTTGAAACGATTCATCTTCCATAACTGAGATCATTTCTTGAATCGTAAAGCCTAAGCTTCGTAATTTCACTAATAGTACTGCCAGGAAATAACTACCATCGTCATAGTATCGATAGTTATTTTTCGGGTCTATGTATGCTGGTTCAAGCAATTTTACTTCCGCGTAATACCTGAGAGTTTCTTTGCTTAAACCAGTGAGCTTAGCAAATTCACTTATTTTATACATCTTGTCCTCCCAAAACGATCATAAACTATGTAGTGCACGACAGGGTCAATATTTTTTCAGATACAAAAAGCCACCTTTTTAAGGTGACTTCATTCTATATCTGTCCATATTAACTTATTATCATTTCTTCTTCATCTTCCCGTTCAACTATTTCTATCGCAACTTGTTTTGCTGACTTTAATCTGGAGGGATCTTTTATAAAGTCACTGCCTTCCCAGAAAGGTGTATTCATACCGCCCATGTATACAGCAGAAACCTTTATGGAGGTATGTTCAAGTTCTTTTATCAGACTTTCAGTAAAACCTCTCACGGCAAATTTGCTTGCTACATAAACAGTTTCTCTAACTTTCCCGCGCAAACCTGCCGTAGAGATGATATTCATAATCTTTCCTGATTGATGTTCCAAAAATATAGGTAGAACTTCTTTTGTCATGAAAATCGTTCCTTTTATATTTGTATCGATCATCTGACTTATTTCTTCTACAGAAAGATCCTGCAGGTTTCCAAAATAACCGATTCCTGCATTATTAATAAGCATATCTATCTTCTCTATTCTTGCAAGGCCCTCTATCAACTTTTTAACTGCTTGTCCATCGCTAATATCACACATAGCGACGAGAGAAGAACCTTTCGTCATTTTAATCAAATCTTTTACTTTATTTAAAGATTCCTTTGTTCTTCCAACTAAAATGATTCGGTCTCCTCTTTTTGCATATGCAAGTGCGAGTTCTTTTCCCAGTCCAGTTCCAGCACCTGTAATTAAAATTGTTTTCATTTGTTCTCCTCATCACTTTAAATAGAAACTACTTAAATAAAGATTCCAGCAATTGCTGCACTTAATAAGGAAGCTAACATCCCTGCAGCAACAGCACGAAGACCGAGTTTTGCAATATCAGGACGACGACTTGGAGCAAGTCCGCCTAACCCGCCTAAAAGAATGGCCATTGAACTTAAATTGGCAAAACCACAAAGGGCAAAGCTGACAACCATAACTGTTTTTGGTGTTAGTTGTTCGATCTGTGGTGCAAAAGAAGAGTAGGCAACAAATTCATTTAACACTAACTTTTGGCCGATAAAGCTTCCTGCCGTCACAGCTTCTGACCATGGAACACCGATCGCAAATGCTATAGGTGAGAAAACAAACCCTAAAATTGATTCAAGTGATAGAGCATCATACCCAAAGATACCACCGATTCCACCTAATATTCCGTTGATTAATGCAATTAAGGCAATAAATGCAATTAACATTGCACCTACATTTAATGCAAGTGTTAATCCATCTCCAGCACCACGCGCAGCGGCGTCTATAACATTTACAGCTTCTTTATCTTTTTCCATTTCCAATGATTTTGCCGTTTCCGGTTGTTCTGTTTCTGGAATCATTAGTTTAGCCAGAACCAATCCTGCCGGAGCTGCCATAAAACTAGCTGCCAATAAATATTCGAGTGGAACTCCCAATAAAGCGTAACCGACAAGCACAGAACCAGCTACTGAAGCCAATCCGCCAGTCATAACTGCAAATAGCTCTGATTTTGTCATTTTATCTAAAAATGGACGAATCACAAGAGGTGCCTCAGTTTGTCCTACAAAAATATTTGCAGCTGCAGACATAGACTCAGCTTTACTTGTTCCTAACAGCTTTGATAATCCTCCACCAATTATTTTAATAAACCACTGCATGATTCCTAAATAATATAAAACTGAGATTAAAGAAGAAAAGAAGATAATAATACTCAAAACTTGAAACGCAAAGATAAATCCTAATGAGGATTCCGCATTTGCTAAGGGACCAAATACAAACGTAAGTCCTTCACTTGCATAATTGATAATATCTTGAACCCTCATCGTTAACCACTCTAAAGCCGTTCTTCCTGCTTCCCATTTTAAAACAATGAATGCGAATAAAATCTGTATCGCTAAACCTCCTAAAATCGTACGATAATTGATTGCCTTTTTTTGGCTTGATAGTAGAAATGCAATTCCTAAAACAACAACGATCCCAAAAATTCCCCATAATAAATTCATGTTTATCACCTCAAAAATTTGTAACTTTTTATATTGTTTGCAGAAACATATGAAATAATAAAAAAATTTTCTATTATCATTAATGATTTGTTGGACGTCGAACAACTATATGTAATTGAAAGCCCTTTCATAAAGTCCCACATACACATTATAAAGGTATGATGTCTAACAACTCAAGTGTTTTCTCCTACAAAAAGATTTTTTTTTGGTCCAGGGGTGGTCCAAAGGGACAGGTTCCCTGTCCCAAATAATGAAAAAGGACGAGGTTTCACCCTCGTCCCTACTTGACTGCTCCATCAGAAATACCTTTAATAATATATTTCTGCAGAAACATATATACAACTATTATTGGAATAATACCGATAACCAATGCAGCTAAAGCCAAATGCCATTGTTTCGAATATTCTCCAAAGAAATAGAACATTTTTAACGGAATTGTATATAATCCTTCCTTATTTATTACAAGTGATGGAAGCAAATAGTCATTCCAGAACCAAATTGCATTTAACACAATAACTGTGACAGTCGTTGGTTTTAACATTGGCAGAATAATATACCGGTAAACCTGGAATCGATTACACCCATCAATAATAGCTGCTTCATCCAACGCTTTCGGTATACCCCTTAAAGCACCAAAGTATAAGAAAACAGCTAAGCTTGACCCTAACCCTAAATACATGATCATCAATCCGGCTCGATTTAACATATCGAATGAGCCAAAAATCGAAACTAACGGAATCATGATTGATTGGAATGGAATTAACATACATATTGCAAAGATAAAATAAATGATTGAGCTAGTTTTTCCCTGTCTACGCGATAGTGCATAAGCAGCCATTGAGGTACATATGCAAATAAGAAAAATACTTACCACTGTAATGATGACTGAATTTATAAAGCTTTGAATAAAATCTAAAGCAGTAAAGGCTTCAGGATAGTTGGCCAAGGTCCCCTCTGCAGGAAAAGAAAGGGTATTAACAAAGATCTCAGCTTTTGTCTTAAACGAATTGACTATCACTAGATAGAACGGATAAAACCAAATGATTGAAAGTAATAGTCCAAGCAAAATAAATCCGTACGTTTTTGCTTTATTTTGTGCAATCATAAGTCAGTCTCCCTCTTTCTAGTCATGTATAGTTGGATCACTGAAATTGCCGTAATAATAAGCAGGAAAATAATCGCTTTTGCTTGTGCATACCCCATTTCTTGAACCTTAAATGCTGTATCATATATATTCATCGTGGCCATCTGAGTGGAGCTGAATGGTCCTCCTGCTGTTAACGCCATATTTTGATCATATACTTTAAATGCGTTGGATAGTGATAGAAATAAACTAACCGTAAATGCCGGTGCAAGTAATGGGAATTTAATTCTCCAAAAACGTTGCCATACATTAGCACCATCAATTGTAGACGCTTCAATTAATTCATCCGGGATATTATTTAAAAACGAAATATAGATAATCATAATATAACCGCTCATTTGCCAGATAAATAGAATGACCAATCCCCAAAATCCTGTTTGTGTATCTGATAACCAGCCTTTAAAAAATTCCAAGCCTGTAAGCTCTGCTACTCCTTCAAAAGCTTTTAGGAAAATAAACTGCCAAATAAACCCTAAAATAATCCCGCCAATTAAGTTCGGCATAAAAAACACTGTTCGGAAAACTGTATTAAATTTCCCCATTTTTTGTGTAACAAACAATGCTAAAAGCAAGCCAATAACATTAATTCCAATAACAGAGGCAATCGAAAATCCTCCTGTAAAGATAAGACTATATAAAAATTGATCATCTTTAAAGAGATTGATGTAATTCTCAAAACCTACGAATTCTTTCACTTGAAACCCGTTGTATTCTGTAAAGGAATAGTAGACACCTTGGAAAAAGGGAATTATTAAAACAATAGCTAACGCAGATATACATGGAGCCAGAAATAGCCAGTAGGTGAGGTTTTTCATTTTCATTATGCTCACACCCTTTATATAAAATAGCGAATGGAATAAGGAATCATCATTCCCCATTCCATTCAGATCCAAAAATTAACGCATTTCCGTAAATTTCTCACTAGCTGTTTTTTCAAGATCTTCCCAAGAAATATCCCCATTTAAATATTTTTGGTACTCCGGAAAGAATGATGTCTGAGAGAATCCGCTCGGATATTGATTATGAGCCCATACTCTTGATTTTCCGTCTAACAGCATTTGATAGACTTCTTTTGAGACTGGATCTGTTATACTGTCAATCTCATATCCTTCATGTGCTGGAATATATTTAAATTCTTCAACAATTTGTTGTTTTCCATAATCAGATGTATACATCCAATCAATAAAGTCCTTAGATGCCTCAACGACTTTCTCATCATGCTCTTTATTAATTCCCCAGAACCATGATGGACCCGCACTGATGTAACCGTCGGTGTCACTATCAACAAATAGTGGTAAAATCCCTAATTTTTCTTTGGAAAATTCAGGGTCAATGCCGTCAAGTGATGGTACAATCCAGTTTCCTTGGTGGATGATCGCTACTTTATTGTTTGTGAAAAGTTCTTCAACAGATGTACTATAATCTAATGATAAAATTGGCTGTACATTATATTTGTTTAGTAAATCTGTGTACTCTTTCATTCGATCTCCATATTTAAATGTAAGCTCAGTAGCTTCGTATGCAACTTGTAGATCATTATCAAATTCAGGTGCTGTAAAGTGATTAGAAAATTGACTCGTTACCCAATCTTCTTTCCCGCTGTATCCAAACACAGCTTCTAGTCCAAGCTCTTCTTTTTTACTATCGATTGTTTCAACTGCCTTCGTAAAATCATCATAGCTTGCAATCGATGCAGGATCTACACCGGCAGCTTCAAAAATTTCTTTATTGATCATCCAGCCGAAGCCTTCAATATTTAATGGAATTCCATAAGGAGTCCCATCAACAGTTGAGCCTTGTAATGTTCCCTCAATAGCTGTTTTTGCTGATTCCATTTCAGAAACATCTAATAAATAGTTTTGATATTTTTCAACATCAGATAAACCGCCTAATAAAAAGATGGCCGGATCTTCATTTGATGAAAACTTTGCTTGTAAAGCTGAAGCAGCGTCTTGTCCGCCGCCAACAGTTGTTAAGCGAATATCCACATCTTCATGTTCACTTTCATATTTCTCAATCATTGCTTCCAACTGATCTTTTGTTTCTACTTTTATATTAAAAACGTCAACAACAGTACCGGCATCACCACCACTGCCTCCCGAAGAACAACCTGCCAACAATCCACCTACTAAAAGAGCTGTACCTAAACCTTTGATCATGTTCTTTTTCATAGTGTAATACCCCCTCTTATGATATGGAAGAGTGTGATAGTCACACTCTTTGACAACTTACAAAGTTATATCTAACTTCTGTGATCCATTAAGATTTACCCTAACCCCATCTCTGCTTGAATCAACTTCACCTGCTGAAACAGACGTAATGCTTTCATATCCTGCAAGAAGAATAGAATACGTTAAACCTTCCATGGATGTTTCAATATGAATGCCGTTATTTAGTTTAACCGCTTTTATTTCTCCTTTAATGTTTCCATTTATATCTGTAACAAAAGCTGTAGCTTGTTGATTATCCTGTAACTGATAAAGTTCAAATGTCACATTATTAGCAAACTCATAATCCGGACGGTCGTCATCATGACCAATCGCTAAAATGCTATTTTCTTTTATAAATAATGGAAGACTTAGATAATCATAGTTTTCTGTTCTCCAAGTTCCCCCTTCAACAACTTCTTTTGTTAGATAGTGAGTCCATTTACCTTGTGGAAGGTAGTAAGAGCCTACTCCTTCTTCGTTCATAATAGGTGCAACCAACAGGCTGCTTCCGAGCATATACTGACGATCAAGCACATGTGTATTTGGATCTTCAGCAAATTCCAGTAACATCGGTCTCATAACCGGGACACCTGTATGATGATTCTCAACAGATGCACTATACAAATACGGCATTAAACGGTTTTTTAATTTAGAGAAATGCTTTGTTACGTCTACCGCTTCTTCGTCAAACAACCATGGAACACGGTATGATGAACTACCGTGAAGACGGCTGTGGCTGGACAATAGACCAAAAGCAAGCCAACGTTTAAAGAGATCCGGACTTGCTGTATTTTCAAATCCACCGATATCATGACTCCAATAACCAAAACCTGATAAGGATAGTGAAAGGCCTCCGCGCAAGCTTTCTGCCATTGATTCATATGTGGCATTGCAATCCCCGCCCCAATGGACTGGAAATTGCTGACTACCTACAGCAGCTGATCTAGCGAAAACAACAGCTTCCTGTTTTCCCTTTTCTTCCTCAAGTAAGTCAAAAACTACTTTATTATAGAGATAAGCATAATAGTTATGCATACGCTGTGGATCAGAACCATCAAAATAGACAACATCAGTTGGAATTCTTTCACCAAAATCAGTCTTAAAGCTATCCACACCCATATCAAGCAATCCTTTTAATTTCAAGCAATACCACTCACTTGCTGCCGGGTTTGTAAAGTCAACAACGCCCATTCCAGCCTGCCATAAATCCCATTGCCATACGTCACCGTTCGCCTTTTTCAACAAGTATCCGTTTTCTACTGCTTCATCAAAAAGCTTAGATTTTTCAGCAATATAAGGATTAATCCACACACAAATTTTTAAGCCTTTATCTTTTAATCTTTTTAACATTGCCTCTGGCTCAGGGAAAGCATCTTTATCCCATTCAAAATTACACCATTCAAATTCTTTCATCCAAAAGCAATCAAAGTGGAACACACTTAACGGGATGTCACGCTCTGCCATTCCATCGACAAAATGAGTAACTGTTTCCTCGTTATAGTCAGTTGTAAAAGAGGTTGTCAGCCATAACCCGTACGACCATGCTGGCGGAAGTGCCGGTTTACCCGTTAACTCCGTATAGTTCGCTAATACTTCTTTAGGTGTTTCTCCACCAATTAGGAAATACTCAATACACTCACCCTCAACACTGAACTGTGTTTTTGAAACAGCTTCTGAAGCTATTTCAAAGCTCACGTTTTCCGGATGGTTTACTAATACACCATAGCCCTTGTTACTTAAGAAAAATGGGATGTTTTTATAAGATTGCTCCGAACTAGTTCCACCATCTTCATTCCAAGTATCAACAATTTGTCCGTTTTTAACAAATGGAGTGAAACGCTCACCAAGGCCGTAAAGGTATTCGCCAACACCGATGTTTAACTGCCCTCGCATATAACTTTGCTTCTCAGGGCCTTTAATCCATGCAACTCCTTTTGAATCAATTGAGGTTAGCACTTGATTACCTTGAGTAAATGTAATGTTAAAAGGCTTACGCTTAATGTTTACGCTTACATTCCCGCTATTTAAAATTGTTTGCTCTTCATTTTGCTCACACTCTAACGGAAGAAGCTCATTTTTAATGTCAAATTCCGGTGTTTTCAATCTAGTACCTTTATGATGCCAAGCCTTGACTTTAATGACATTTTTCATTGGAGATGACAGCTGAATCGTTAAAGATGGTAAATTTAGTGTGTCTCCTCTATGTTGAATATCTTTACATGGTGCGTAAAGTGTCACCGTATTTTCATTTATTACAACATCACGAACATTTCTTGGATGTTGAATATCAAAACCTTCTTTTGTCAGCCAAAAGCCATCAGTAAATTTCATAAAAACACTCCTTATCTATACATTCATTTGCTGTTATATTTATTTTTTATCTTACAATTGAAATTATAGTGATAAAAATGCAGCAATTCTTGCACAATTTCAACAATTAATTGTACAATTCTGATATATAGAGGAGATGATAGTGTGAACAAGCATAATCTGCTTGAGGATCGTGTACATGGAGATTCTATGTTTCCTTTTCGTATTTACATGGTGGATTATCTCGATGGACAAGTGATCTTTAACATGCATTGGCATCCTGAGTTGGAGTTTATTTATGTGGAAAAAGGACCGATCAATGTACAAGTGGGGACAAAACAATATCGATTAGAAGAAGGAACCGGTTGCTTTATTCCAGGCGAACAATTACATGGTGCCTACCCTTGTGGTGACAAGCCTTTTAAGCTCCATGCTGTCGTTTTTTCGATCGATTTGTTACGAAGCTTTGGCTATGATTTAATTGAAAGTTATTATTTAGAAGCTATTAAGAAATTTTCTTTTATTCACTCTATGAAACTTACACCACAAACACAAGAAGAACGAATGATGTTAAAGACCATCGCCAGCATCATTGAGGCTTATTCTACAAAGGAAACAAGCTATGAACTTAAGGTAAAGGGATATCTTTTTCTTTTATTTGCAGACATTTTCAAGAAACAATCTTGGATTCATAATGAGGAAGTAACACAAAAGGACTTAACAAAAACAGAGCTATTAAAAAAAGTTCTTCAATATATTGATGAACATTACAAGGAAAAACTATCCGTGCTGGATCTTGCTTCACAAGTTCAAATGAGTGAAGGGCATTTCAGTCGATTTTTCAGATCACTTGTCCGCATGACACCGATGGAGTACATTAACACCATTCGAATCAATAAAGCATGTATATTATTACTAAAATCGGAACGAAAAATGCTGGATATTGCAATGGACGTGGGGTTTCAGAACCAAAGCTACTTTATTCGATTGTTTAAAAGACAAAAGGGGTGTACACCTAAGGAGTATAGAAGTGGAAAGTAGGTCTCTTGTCCCGTAAACAGGACAAGGGACCTGAAACATTAAGATGAAAATGTTTTTAATAATCCGTTTAGTTCTTCGGAAAGTGTTGCTAGTTGGTTTGCGCTTCCGGCGATTTCTTCCATTGAAGTGCTTGTCTGTTGTATGGATGCTGCTGTTTGTTCAATTCCTGCAGCAGATTCTTCAGAAATTGACGCAATGTCTTCGATTGAATTACTCATTTTTCCACAGTCCTGGTCGATTTCAACTAATCTTATCGCTACTCCTTGAATTTTATCAACAACCTCTGAAATCGCGTGGTGCATTTCATCAAACGTTTTTCCTGTTGTTTGAATATCCTCAGTCCCTTTTTCCACTTCACTATATCCCTCTTCAAGTGATGTCACAACATTTTCCGATTCCAATTGAATGGTGTGAACGATTCCGGTAATATCTGTGATGGAAAGAGATACTTGTTCCGCTAACTTACGGACTTCACTTGCTACAACAGCAAAACCCTTTCCATGCTCACCTGCTCTTGCCGCTTCGATTGCAGCGTTTAATGCAAGAAGGTTCGTTTGCTCAGCTATTGATTGAATAACCCCGACAAGCTTTGAAATTTCTTTTGATTGCTGATCTAAGTTTTTCACTTTTTCAACAGAGCCTTTTACAATATTATTGATTTTCTTCATCTGTTCAATTGACGAATTCATTAACTGTTGCCCTTCTTCTGTTAAGGATTGAACAGACACTGCTGAAAATACAATCGTTTCACCAAATGAGTTGGACTCTTTTATTTTTTCACCAAATGTACTCATTGTTTCAGCAAGCTCAGAAGAGGCATTTGCTTGTGACTCAGACCCAAGTGATAGTTCCTGCATAGTAGCTGCAACATGAATACCACTTTCTTTTACTTCATTAGATGACTGCATCAATTCTTCACTTTGCATAGACACTGTTTCAGAAACATTAGTAATCCGTTTCATCATGTCACGTAAATTCTGAAGCATGGTATTCATAGCAAAACTAAGCTTTCCAAGCTCATCTTTACTGTCATAATTACTAGCTTCAACAGATAAATTACCATTGGATATTTCATTCGCCATATGAATAACATTGTTTAACGACTTTTGAATCATTCGATTGATCACAATGGCAATTGTAACTCCCAAGATTATGGCAATACCAATAGAAATAAATAAAACAAATATAGATCTGGTGATACTATCCTTTGTTTCCTTAAGTGCATCTTCGCGAGAATTATTAATCAACTCGCGTAATTCCCCTAGGTATCTTACCGCTTCATTACTTAATGACTGAGTGAAAACTCGATTCGTATTAATATTCTCCGTATTCCCAGCAGCCACATCTTTCACAATTTCCTCTAAAAATACGTCATTCATTTTACTATCAGTATTTTGGATATAGGTAAATAATTTTTCCTCATCCTTTGTATTGATAGAAGAGATGAGTTCTTCCTGAAGAGCATTGAACTCTTTACGCTTTTCTTCAAAAGCCGTTACAAACTTTTCTTCTGGTGAATGAATATAATCCGCTATCATAATATTTTTCTCTCTAAATATAGCCATCATTTCTGTTGTCTTAATCGCTCGATCTCCTCTTCTCTCAAGCGCTGACAACTGATCTTGGACGTTTTGCATTTCGCTAAAAATAATAAACGAAGATACAATAAAGAGAATAAAAGAAAAAATAAGTGCTAGACTATACTTCCAGCCTAGCTTTAAATTCCTAAAAAGTTTCATAAAACTGCCCCCATACACTATAAATAATCCTACTATATTACTATCGGCATAATTGTAAGCACTTAAATAGAATATCTAAAATTTCATCTAACATTTTCGTGGTACAGGGGGACAGGTA
>Ga0180215_1002430_pt1 | contig 18742 bp, 16 predicted proteins | sample eDN3rd37CBELigBY_FD_128871 | JGI IMG/M metagenome (GOLD analysis project Ga0180215, IMG submission 128871) | Enriched backyard soil microbial communities from Emeryville, California, USA - eDNA 3rd pass 37_C BE-Lig BY (version 2) (version 2) | ecosystem: Environmental > Terrestrial > Soil >... | reverse complement strand
GGGCCGGCGGCTTCTCGACCAGCACCGGCAACCCGGCGGCGGCCGCCAGCTCGGCATCGGGCAGGTGGGCGGGCGCGGGGCTGGCCAGGACCACCGCGTCGACGCCTCCGGCGGCCAGGAGGCCGCCGAGCTCGGGGTGAGCGGCCACCGGCCGGTGGGCGGCGCCGGCCAGGCCTGCGAGGCGCGCCCGCCGTGCCGGGTCCGGGTCGGCGACGGCCACGAGCCGGAGCTGGTCGACCAGCGCGAGCGCCGGCAGGTAGCCGTGCTCGGCCAGCCGTCCGCACCCGACGAGCGCCAGGCGGAGCGGGATCACACCGCTCACACCGTGCTGGCCTCCGACGCCAGGGTCCTTCGGGCCCGCGACAGCTCGACCAGCGCCGCCGCGATGCCAGCCGGCACCGCGGCCACGGCGACGAGGTGGTGCACGCCGTGGAGGGCGACGCCGAGCAGCGCGTCGAGCGGCCCCCGCCGGCGGACAAGCAGGCGGTAGAACGCGTGGTTGAGGGCCACGAAGGCGCCCACCGAGCCGAGGGCGACCACGGGCGACCGCAGCACCAGGGCGAGCAGCGTGGCCAGCACGGCCAGCGCGCTGCAGCGGTGTCGCCACCCGAGGTTGAGCGCGCCGGACAGCCGGCGGTTCCGCACCTGCAGCGCCACCCAGGGCACGCCGCGACGGGCGAAGTCGGTGTGGATCATCGACCGCAGCGTCCAGCGCTTCAGGTGGGTGCCCTGGATGGCGGGGTCGAGCACGATGGTGCCGCCCCGCTGGCGGAGGCGGCCGCCGAGCTCGATGTCCTCCACCGACGGGTGCGGGAAGCGGGCTTCGTCGAAGCCGCCTACCTCGAGGAAGGCGTCGCGGCGCACCGCGCCCAGCCCGGTCCAGAACGTCTCGGCCGGCCCGGCGCCGCCGAGGTGCACGTGGTGGTGGAGGAGGTTGCGGAACGCCGACACCCGCCCACGTGCCGAGGGCCGGTCGTCGTAGGCGCCGAACACCGCGGTCAGCCCCGGGCGGCCGTCGAAGGCGGCGCGGATGCGGCTGAAGGCGTCACGGTGCACGACCACGTCGGCGTCGACGAACACCACGACGTCGCCGTCGGCGCGCGCCGCGCCGGCGTTGCGGGCCGCGGCCGCCGAGAGCGCAGACGGTGCGTCGACCACGACCAGCTCCTCGGGTGGGTCGTCGGCCGCGTGGATCGCCGCCAGGCAGCGGTCCAGGGTCGCCGGCTGGTCGGTGGCGGGCACGACCACGCTGAGACTCGGCACCTCCTTACCGTAGTGAGTTGGGATGGCCTAACCCCAAGAGGACAGCCCAGCGACTGCGGCTCAGCCGCCCGGGCAGGCGACCGCGTAGACGGCCCACTCGTCGGATCGTCCGAGCAGGGCCACGTCGCCGTCGGGGGCGGCGGCCAGCGCGGCGTCGAGGGCCGACCCCTGTTGGGCGAAGGCCACGCCCCGGTAGTCGGCCAGGCTCGACCACACCGCGCTCAACGGCAGGTCCAGCTTCCAGGCCAGCGCCGGGCGCGAGGTGATGGCCAGGTCGGTGTTCTCGACGGCCACCAGCCCGCAGGCCGCGACGCGATCGCGCCCGCCCGCGGCAGCGACGGCGTCGTCGAGGTCGCGCTCGAAGCGGGCCCGGACCGGCGCCTCGTCGGTGAAGAGCTCCAGGATCTGGACCCGCGGCCACAGGAACGGCACCAGGGCCAGGAGCACGACGGCGGGGGCCGCCGACCAGGGAGCGCGACGGGGGCGGGTCCCGATGGCGTCGACGGCGGCTCGCACCCCCAGGCCCGCGCCGACGCAGGCGATGGCCGCGGGGACCAGGAAGAAGCGGCCGAGGGCGGCGTAGCGCAGCGCGACGCACATGGCCACCACCACCGCGGTCCAGCCCACGGCGACGGCGCCCACCACCAGCTGGGGCCGGGCCCGGGCCCGCACCGCCGCCACCACACCCCAGGTGGTGGCGGCCCACGCGGGCCAGGGGACCATCTCGCCGGCCCGGTCGAGGGCCCGCTCCAGCCGGGCGGCGTCGGTGCCGGTCGCGACCTGGGCGACGTCGGCGCCGTGCCACCAGTCGCCCGAGCCCCACCAGTCGCCGCCGAACCAGAGCACCGGGACGAGCAGCAGCGCGGCCCCGATCAGCCACCGCGGTGCGGTGCGGCGAGCCAGCAGCCACAGGGCGTAGAGGGCGAGGAACGGCCAGGCCTCGGGGCGCGAGAGGGCCACGGCGGCGCACAGCAGGAGGGCCTGGGCCCGGTGGCCCTCCAGGTGCCGGTCGACGGCCCACAGGGCAAAGGCCACCGTGGCCGGTTCGATGTGGCCCTCGGCCACCAGGCGGAGGTAACCCGACTCGTCGTCAGGGGTGAGCAGCACGAGTCCGGCGGCGGTCCAGCCGGCGAGCGGTCCGCCCCAGCGGGCGGCCAGCCGGTACACCGCGACGACCGCGAGGAAGCCGAGGGTGCGGGCCAGCACCAGCCACAGGGCCGGCGCCAGGTCGCCCGCCAGCGAGACCACCGTCGCGGGCACCACCGGCAGCGGCTTCCACGACGGGCCCCCGGTGGTGTCGAGCGCCCCCTCGACCACCTGGCGGCCCCACACCAGCCAGCCCCACGCGTCGTACGTGACCGCGATGGGCAGGAGGAGCATGGCGGCGGCCAGCGCCATGCACGCCCCGACCGTGCCGGCCGTGCGCGCCGCCCGGTGCCGGCGAGCGGCCGCCTCGGGGGCGGCCGCCCGTTGCTCCGCGGCCTCGGCCGTGATCACCGCGGCTCGGCGGGGAGGGCCTTCGCCGGGCCGTCGAGGCGGGCGACCACCGCGTCGTCCACCTGCCAGCGGGCGAAGCCCGTGCACCGGCTGCGCACCTCCGCGCCACTGGGCAGGCGGAGGCGGACGATCTGGTCGGGCCCGTAGAACGACCGCCCCACCACGGTGGCCGGCGGCCGCTCGGCGGCGTCGTCGGCCCGCGGCGCACCCGGTGCGTCGATGACGACGGCCTCCGGCCTGACCAGCACGTCCACCGGGCCATCGGCGGCCTGGGGATCGCAGAACCGGCCGAGCTCGCAGCACACCACGCCGCCCCGGGCCGTGCCGGGGAGGACGTCGACCGCGCCGAGGAACTCCGCCACCCAACGGCTGGCGGGCTCGGCGTACACCGCCTCGGGCGGACCGACCTGCTGCACGGCGCCGTGGCGCATCAGGACCACGCGATCGGCCAGCGACAGCGCCTCCTGCTGGTCGTGGGTGACCAGCAGGGCGCTCGCCCCCGCGGCGCGGAGGATGGCGACGACGTCCTCGCGCAGCGTCGTGCGCAGGGCGGCGTCGAGCGACGCGAAGGGCTCGTCGAGCAGCACCACCTCGGGGTCGGTGGCCAGCGCCCGGGCCAGCGCGACCCGCTGGCGCTCGCCGCCGGAGAGCTCGTGGGGGTACGAGCCGGCGCGCCCGGCCAGGCCGACCAGCTCCAGGCACTCCTCGGCCCGGCCGGGGCGGGGCTTGCCGAAGGCCACGTTGCGGGCCACGGTGAGGTGGGGGAAGAGCGCGCCGTCCTGGAACACCATGCCCACCCGGCGGCGCTCGGGTTCCACCCAGACGCCGGGTCCCACCACGAGCCGCCCGCCGATCTCCACGGAACCGGCGTCGGGCACCTCGAACCCTGCGATCACCCGCAGGAGGGTGGTCTTGCCGGAGCCGCTGGGCCCGAGCAGGGCGACCACCTGGCCACGCTCCACCGTCACCGACGCCGCATCGACCGCCGCCGCAGCCCCGAAGCGCTTGGTGATCTCGACCGCGTGGATCGCGGCGGGTGCTGGCACGGACGCATGGTACCGGGGGCGACCTTCAGGTTCGGGAAGCCTGACGACTAGCCTTCTTCCGGGTTATCCCGTCGGGCGGGTCGGTGGCTTGCCAGCGGCGTCGTGGGAAGGAACACCGTGCTGTCGCGTTTGATCCAGCTGCGCTGGCCGATCCCGGTCCTCGTGCTCGTGGCCATCGCCGCGGCCGTCGCCTACGCCATCGCCAGCGCCAGCAGCGGCGGCGACACGCTGGTGATCTACAACGGCCGCTCCCACTACGGCGACGAGACGGTGTTCACCGAGTTCTCCGAGCAGACGGGCATCAAGATCGAGCTGCGCGGCGGCACCGGTCCGGAGCTGTTCGAGCGGCTGCGGCGCGAGGGCGACGACACGCCCGCCGACGTGCTGGTCACCACCGACCTGGCCAACCTCTGGCGGGCCGAGGAGGCGGGCATCCTGCGCTCCGGCACCACGTCGCCTGCGTTGGAAGCCAACGTGCCGGCGGAGCTGCGTGACCCCCAGCTCGGCTGGTGGGCGCTCACCACCCGGGTGCGGGTGCCGGTGGTGTCCACCGAACGGGTGCCCGAGGGCGCCGTCACCTCCTACGACGACCTCGGCGATCCGCGCTTCCGGGGCCGCACCTGCCTGCGCACGTCGAGCAACGAGTACAACCAATCGTTCGTCGCCGACCGGATCGCCAAGGACGGGCTGGAGGCCACCCGCGCCCTGCTCGAGTCGTGGATGGCCAACAACCCGCGGATCATCAACTCCGACGGCGAGCTGCTGGCGGTGATGGCCGGCGGGGGTTGCGACGTGGGGCTCGTCAACCACTACTACCTGGGCCGCGCGCTGGCCGAGAACCCCGACTTCCCGGTGGCGCCGGCGTGGCCCGACCAGGACGGCCGCGGTGCTCACGCCAACGTGTCGGGCGCCGGGGTCGTCACCTGGTCCGACCAGGCGGAGGACGCCGTCAAGCTCCTGGAGTGGCTCACCTCGGCCGAGGCCCAGCAGGAGATCGTCCAGGGCAGCGAGTTCCCGGCCAACCCGGCGGCCAAGCCGGCGCCGCACATCGAGGACTGGGCCGACGTGAAGCTCGACCCGATCGCCGCCGATGAGGCCGGGCCGCTGCTGGCAGACGCCATCGAGCTCATGCTCGAGGTGGGCTGGCGCTGAGGCTGCGACGTGGTTCGCCTCCGCCGTCCGTGGCCGCGCACGAGGGTGTGACCCGATGACTGCGGTCACCGCGGAGTCGGCCGGTCCGGCGCCGGCGGCGCCTGCGGGGGCCGCTCGTGCTCGGGCCCGCCGTCGGCGGATGCCCGGCGCGGCCGTGCTCGGCGTCGTGGTGGCCATCGTCATCACGGCCCCGCTCCTGGCCGTCCCGTCCACCTGGCTGACCGACGGCTTCGGCATCGACGCCATCGTGCGGCTCCTGCTCCCCGACGCGCTGCGCAACAGCATCCTGCTGGCGGTGGGGGTGGGCGGCCTCAGCCTCCCGCTCGGCGGTGGGCTCGCCCTGCTCGTCTCGTTCTACGACTTCCCGGGCCGTCGCTGGCTCGACTGGGCACTGGTGCTGCCCATGGCCATGCCCTCGTACGTGCTGGTGTACGTGGTGCTGGGCCTGTTCGGCCTGGCGACGCCGATGCAGTCCAACCTGCTGGGGGAGGGCCTCAGCATCCCCGGCATCCGCAGCACCGGCGGGGCCATCGTCATCCTGAGCGCCGTGCTCTACCCCTACGTGTACGTGCTGGCCCGCAGCGCCTTCATCGGCCAGTCGCGCCAGCCCATCGAGGCGGCCCGCAGCCTCGGCCTGAGCTACCGCCGCGCCGTGTGGCGGGTGGCCGTGCCGCTCGCCCGGCCGGCGCTGGCCGCCGGCACCGCGCTGGTGGTGATGGAGGCCCTCGCCGACTTCGGCACCGTCGACCTGCTCGGCGTGCAGGCGCTCACCAGCGCCATCTACCGCGTGTGGAACGGCGCCTTCGACCAGGCCTCCGGGCTGCAGCTGGCCAGCGTGCTGGTGGGCCTGGCCCTCACGTTGCTGGTCGTGGAGCAGGCCCTGCGGGGCCGGGCCCGCTACCACCAGGCACTCGGGCGCGGCGACGCCCTGGTGCCCCGCCGGCTCGTGGGGTGGCGAGGGTGGCTGGCCACGTTGCCGATCTGCGCCCTGCTGCTGGCCGTCTTCGTGCTGCCCGTGGCGCAGCTGGTGGCGTGGTCGGCCGAGACCATCGCCGACGGTGCGGTCGACCCGGGTCTGCGCGACGCCATCGGCAGCACGCTGCTGCTGGCCGGCCTGGCCGCAGGAGCCACGGTGATGTCGGGCACGATCGTGGCCTACGGGCTGCGCGCCCGCAGCACGGCCGTCGGGCGCGTGACCGCCCGCCTGGCGACGTTGGGCTACGCCATCCCCGGCACGGTTGTGGCCGTGGCCGTCTACGTGCCGCTCGTCTGGGTCGACCGGCACCTGATCGACGTGGCCGACGGCGTCTTCGGCCTGGACGTGGGCCTGGTGTTCACCGGCACGGTGCTCGGCCTGGTGCTCGCCTACCTCGTCCGGTTCCACGCGCTGGCGTTCTTCTCGATCGAGGCCCGCATGCAGGGCATCCCGCCGAGCCTCGACGACGCGGCCCGCTCCCTCGGCGCGGATCGCACGCGGCTGCTCGCCGACGTGCACGTGCCGCTGCTGCGCCCCGGCATCGCCACCGCGGCGCTGCTCGTGTTGGTCGACGTGATGAAGGAGCTGCCCATCACGGCGCTCCTGCGCCCCCTCGGGCGCGACACGCTGGCCGTGACGGTGTGGGAGGCGACCAAGGACAGCCGGGTCGACACCGCCGCGCTGCCCGCCCTGTTGATCGTGCTCGTGAGCCTCGTGCCCGTGGTGGTCCTGGTGCGGGTGCGACAAGGCGAGGCGCGCGCCGGTCGCGGCTAGCCTCCGGGCCGGGAGCCGGCGCGCCTGGGGGCCGCCGGCGGGGGAAGCGAGGACCACCGCGATGACGACTGCGCTGCCGATCGTCGACACCGACACCCACATCATCGATCCGCCCGACATCTGGGTGGACCGGATGTCGCGGGCGACCTGGGGCGACGAGATCCCGCACGTGGCCTGGAGCGACCAGCACGGCCGGGAGATGTGGTTCGTGGGCGGCGAGCCGCTCTTCGCCGCATGGGCCAGCGCGATGCGCGGCGGCGTGCCCGGCATGGACGCCGGCCCCGGCCGCCAGGAGGAGGTCCACCCCTCGTGCTACGACGCCACGGCACGCGTCGAGGGGATGGACGCCAACGGCATCGCGGTCGAGGTGCTCTACCCGAACCTCGGCCTCACGGGCGACGTGGTGCCGGGCCGCTCCCGCGACCTCGCCCTCGAGATCATCCGCGTGCGCAACGACTGGCAGCTCGAGTGGATCTCGGTCGCCCCGGAGCGCTTCATCCCGCTCGCCTGCGTCCCCTACTGGGACGTCGATGCGGCAGTCGCCGAGATCGAGCGCTGCGCCGAGGCGGGGCACGCCGGGGTGATCATGACCGCCGCGCCAGAGCTGCACGGCCAGCCCGTGTTCGGCCACCCCCACTGGGATCCCATGTGGTCGGCCATCCAGGCGGCCGACCTCCCCGTGAGCTTCCACATCGCCACCGGCGACCCGATGGCCAACTTCCCGCCCGAGCGGGTGGAGGTGGAGGGCGCCGCCACGTCGATGGCGCGCGGCTCGTGCCTCACGTTCACCGACAACGCCAAGTACATGATCAACCTGATGTTCTCGGGTGTGCTGCCGAAGTACCCCGGGCTCAAGTTCATCACCGTCGAGAGCGGCATCTCGTGGATCCCGTTCGCGCTCGAGGCGGCCGACTACATGTTCACCAAGGCCAAGGGCTGGCAGGAGAACCCCGAGTTCGAGATGCTGCCCAGCGAGTACTTCCGGCGCCAGGTGTGGGCCAACTACTGGTTCGAGAAGATCGAGGACCACCACATCGAGCGCATCGGTGCCGACCGGATCCTCTTCGAGACCGACTTCCCGCACCCGTGCTGCCTGGTGGGCGACGAGATCGACCGCACCATCGGCCACACCCTGGACGGCCAGCCGCAGGAGGTGCGCGAGCGCATCCTGTGGCGCAACGCGGCCGAGCTGTTCAACCGCACCGACCTCCTCGAGGCCGCCGCCCAGCAGTGACGCGCTCACCCCGTCCCGTCCTGCTCGGGTCTGGAAGGATGCCGCGATGAGCACGCTGCTGGACCTGAGCGGACGGGTGGCCATCGTGACCGGGGGCGGCACGGGCATCGGCGCGGCGACCGCGAAGCTGTTCGCCGAGCACGGCGCCGACGTGGTGATCGCCGCCCGCACGGTGGAGGACCTCGAGCGCACCTCCAAGGACGTGGAGGGGGCCACCGGCCGCAGGTGCCTCTCCGTGCGGACCGACGTGAAGGACGAGCAGCAGGTGATCGACCTCGTCCGGCGCACCGTCGAGGAGCTGGGCCGCATCGACATCCTCGTGAACAACGCCGGCGGCACGCGCATGGGCCCGCTGCGGGACCTGCCCACCCGCGCCTGGGACGCCAGCTTCGACCTCAACGTGCGCTCGGCCTACGTCGCCACCCGCGAGGCCGGGCAGCACTTCATCGCGCAGGGCTCGGGCGCCATCGTCAACATCTCCTCCGGCGCAGGCGTGCACGGCGTCAAGGGCGGCGCCCACTACTCGTCGTCGAAGGCCGCGCTGCAGATGTTCACGCGCGTCACCGCGGCCGAGTGGGGCCGCTACGGCATCCGGGCCAACTGCATCGCCGTGGGCGGCATCGCCTCCGAGCGCGCCGTGGAGGCGTGGCGGGTGGCCCGCCTCGACCCGGAGGCCATGGGCTCCGGCACGGCGCTCCGCCGCATCGGGCAGCCGCGGGAGGTGGCCGCCACCATCCTGTTCCTGGCCAGCGACGCCGCCTCCTACATCAGCGGCCAGACGCTCTCGGTCGATGGCGGGCCCAACATCGGCGGGATCCCCGACGACTGAGCGAACGGCTGTCATGCGCGGCCACGGATGGCCGCCTCCCGGGGGAGGGAGCCTCGTGCGCGAGTGGCGCCGCGGCACCCGAGCGGAGGGCAGGACGCCCGGAGCGAGTCATCGAGCAGAGTAGGTGCCGGGGGTGAGGCCGGAGCGGCCGCCGTCGACCGTGACCACCGTGCCCGTCACGTAGGAGGCGTCTTCGGAGACGAGGAAGGCCACCACCGCGGCCACCTCGTCGGGCAGGGCTGCCCGCCCGAGCGGTGTGGCGCCGAGCAGCCGCTCCATGCCGGTTGCGGGGAGGGACGTCGCGCTGGCCGACACCAGCGCACGCGCCACGCAGTTCACGCGGATGGCCGCCGGCGCCAGCGCGGCGGCCATCACGTGCGTGAGCGGGATGACGCCGCCCTTGGACGCGGAGTACGCCGCCACCGTCGGGTTGCCGAGCTGGCCGTCGATGGAGCCCAGGTGCACCACGGCCGCGCCGCCGGCCGCCTTCAGCTGCGGCAGGAAGGCCCGGGTGGCGAGGAACGGCCCCGACAGGTTCACCCGCAGGGAGCGCTCCCAGTCGTCGAGGCTCACCTCCTCGAAGCCGCCGGGCGGCACGGCCATGTGGCAGTTCACCAGCGCGTGGACGTCGGGCCAGCCGTGCGCCGCGGCCCACGCGGCGGCCGCCGCCAGCGCGTCGGCGTCGGCGGGATCGGCGTCGAAGGCGGCGGCGTGCCCGCCGTCGTCGCGCACCCCACGAGCCACCTGCTCGGCGTCAGCGCCCACCGCCAGGACGTCGAAGCCCCGGCGGGCGAGCGAGCGCGCGCAGGCCCGGCCGAGGTCCTCCTCGGCGCCGACGACCACCGCGCGACGGGCTCTGACCATGCGGTCCTACCTCCTGAGGAGCTCCACCACGTTGCGCGCACCGTTGGTGAACGCGTGCAGCTGGATCGGCATCCCGTCGGGATCCCGGATCCACACGAGCGACGAGGCCGGCGTCTCGAAGCGCGGGCCCCACACCTCCACGCCGTGGGCCTCCAGCGCGGCGACGGCCTGGTCGAGGTCCTCCACGGTGAGGGCCAGCTTGGGCCGGCCGAAGGTGGTCGCTTCGGGGACGTAGCTCTCCAGCGCGGCGGGCGCCTCGAACAGCTCGAGCGACACATCGCCGAAGGCCAGGCTCACCCGCGGGCTGCCGCTCGGCCGTGCGTCGCTCAGCAGCTCGAAGCCGAGCACCGACCGGTAGAAGGCGATCGACCGGTCGACGTCGGCCACGGTGACGCCGACGTGCGAGATGCACCGCACCTTGACGGGTTCAGGGGCGGTCATCCGAGGACCCGTGCCAGCAGCTCGCTGGTGCGAGCCACGGCGCGGCGGGTGGCGGCGGCGTAGCCCTCGGCTTCGATCCGCGGTCCGACCAGCTCGATCTCGAAGGCGCCCGTGTAGCCGCCGTCGAGCGCGGCCTGCACGAAGCGGTCGATGGCGAGGTCGCCGTCGCCGGGCACCACGCGCCCGCCGGGGGCGGGCTCGGTCGGGGTGCCGATCACCACGTCGGAGAGCTGCACGATGGCGATGCGCTCGCCGGCGCGGCGCACGGTGGCCTCCACGTCGCGCTCCATCCAGCAGTTGCCGATGTCGGCCACGATCGCCATGCCGGCACGGTCCACCACGTCGAGGCCGTCGCGCAGGGAGTGCACGAAGGAGTGCTCGGTCCGCAGCGACGGCTCCAGGGCCAGGGCCACGCCGCGCGAGCGCGCGTGCTCGACGCAGGGCGCGATCGCGTCGGCGAAGGCCGCGCAGAGCTCGTCGAACGACCGGCGGTCGCGCCGGCCGGTGGTGACGTAGGTGCACCCGCCGACCTCGGCCGCCAGGTCGATGGCCCGCAGCACCGAGGCCCTGGAACCGGCCCAGCTGTCGGGGTCGGCCAAGTGGAACCCGCCGCCGATCACGGTGGTGGCCCGCATGCCCCGCTGGCGCAGCGCCTCGATGGCATCGTCGACGCCGTAGGCCTCGACCTTCGAGGCGAGCAGCCCCACCTGGCGGACCCCGAGCCGGTCCCACAGGGCGAGGTCCTCCACGAAGGGCCACGGGAAGGTGCACATCGCGCTGACGGACACCCGCGGGTGCAGCATCAGCCGGCCGGCTCCTCGAGGTCGACGTCGAGGGCCAGCACCACGCGAGCGGCCAGGCCGTAGAAGCCGGCCAGCATGGCCATGTCGAGGAGCTGGACCTCGTCGTAGTGGCGCCGGGCGGCCTCCCAGAGCGGGTTGGACATGGCCACGCCGTCGACGGCGACGGCCACCTCCATGGCGACCCGCTCAGCGTCGGCGAAGCCGGACAGGTCGCCGCGCTCGATGGCGGCCACCTCCTCGGACGTGACCCCTGCTCGGAGCGCGGCCACCGTGTGCTGCTGCCACTCGTAGCCCGCCCGCAGGCGAGCCAGGACGGAGAGGACCACGAGCTCGCGGAGCCGGTGGTCGAGGTGCGAGGCGGAGTGCACTCGTCCCGACAGGCTCGCGAACCCGCGGTGCATGTCGGGGTTCCGATAGGTGAGCCGCACGATGTTGTTGTGGACCGGGAGGTCCTCGGGGAGATCAGCCGGTGCGATCCGGGCCATCAACGTCCTCCTGCGGTCCGAGCCATGCCACGCGCCCCCTCGTCGCCTCGCCGCCCCGTGCGGCGCGGGCGGCTGACCCTAACCGCCGGGTGGGTCCGCGGCAATCACCTTCTCGGTGCTCGGTGCGGCATGGGGGACCGCCAGCCTGCCCGAGATGCGGGTCCCTACCTTCCCAGAGAAGCTGCTTCTCGCTATCGTGTCCGTGGCCCGAGGGAGTGCCGCGAGCGCCGGCCACGGACGGCGCCTGGCAGGGCCATCCGGAGACGACCGCCGGCTCCGGCAGGGGAAGGGGGAGTGCCATGGGGACGCACCGCCACCACCACAGACGGCACCGCCGTCGGCTTGCGCTGGTCGTCGTCGCGGCGATGGCGCTCGGCGCCTGCGGCGACGACGGGGGCGACGACGCGGGCGAGACCGGTGACACGACTGCGGCGCGCGCGCCGGCTGCGACCACCGGCGGGGCGTCCACCACCGCCTCTGCAGAGGAACCGGACGACGTCGATCGCGACGGCACCCTGCGGATCGGCATGTCGTTCGCGGGGTTCCACCCGGACTTCACCATGGTGCCGAACGTCGCCACCAGCTGGATCGGCTACGTGGTGCACGGCACCCTGCTGCGCCAGAACGTCGACGGCACGATCGAGCCCTGGCTGGCCAGGAGCGCCCGCATCGTCGATCCCCGCACCATCGACGTGGAGCTGGATCCGGGCCGCACCTACCAGGACGGCACCCCCTTCAACGCCGAGAACGTGAAGGCCGGCGTGCTGCGCAACTACGCGTCGCCCCGGGCGGCCCAGGCCTTCATCGACGGGGAGTACCGCGCTCTCGAGTCGATCGAGGTGACCGGCGAGCTGACGTTCCGGATCCACCTCAACGACGACGTCGCCGGTTCGTACTACTACGCGCTGAGCCAGACCGACTGGGCCACGACCTCACCCGCTTCGCCGACCTTCGCCGAGTACCCCGATCCCAACCTGGTGGGCGCGGGCCCGTACAAGCTGGTGTCCTTCGAGCCCGACCGGGAGCTGGTGCTGGAGCGCTGGGAGGAGAGCCCCGACGCAGAGCGGGCGCAGATCAAGCGGATCGAGGTCGTCGCCCTGGCGCCGGACGCGTTCGTGAACGCGCTGCGCTCCGGGACCGTCGACTACATCACCGGCCTCTCGCCACAGGTGGCGGAGGCGGTCGCCTCCGACTCGTCCATCCTCCTGGAGCACGTCCGCCAGGGGAACCAGGCCGGCGTCGTCTACCTCAACTGCAAGCGCCACGACGGCTGGGACGACGCCCGGGTGCGGCGGGCCCTCAGCCTGGCCCTCGACCGCGAGGCCCTCTCGCAGAACCTCTACGGCGGCCGGGCCGTGCCGCTCGACAGCTTCCTGGTGGAGGAGCACCCCCACTACAACCCGGCGGTGAAGGGGCGCAACCAGCGCGACGTGGCCGAGGCGCGCCGCCTGCTGGCCGAGGCGGGCTACGCCGATGGCATCGAGCTCAACGCCATGGTGCAGGGCGGGGACACCTTCGGCATCCGGACCCTCGAGCTCGTGCAGGCGAGCGTGGCGGAGGCCGGCATCGACGTGACCATCACGGCGTCGCCGAACCTGGTGCAGGACATGTTCATCGACCGCAAGGCCCAGGCGCTCTTCGTGCTCGGCGGGGTCACCCGCCCCGGGGTCGCCATCCTGACGTCGGTGTACCTGGGCAGCAACGCCAACTCGTGCGAGGTCGGGCTGCCGGCACCCGACGGGACGCTGCCGGACGCCGCCGAGCAGCGCATGATCGAGATCGTGAAGGAGCTGCGGGCCCTCGACCAGGGGTCCGACGAGGTCGAGCCGCTGTGGTACGAGGCGCAGGAGCTGGCCCTGGAGAACGCCTGGCAGCCGGCCATCCTGTCCCCGCCGTGGACCCGGGCCTCGTCGAGCCGGGTGGGGAACCCCGCCGACCTGCCCCTCAAGGCCAACTACGGGCCCGACGTGCTGAGCATGTACGTCCGGGCCGAGTGAGGCCGGGCACGGCGCCCGGCCCGCCACGAGAATTGAGAAGCGGCTTCTCAGTCCTGCCCCGATGGTGCTACCGTCGGCGCCGCAGCCGAAGGTGAGGGGTCGGCGGCGGACCACGACCGGAACGAGGGCGACGACCACGAGCTCGGCGTCGCCCGATCGACACCCAGGAGGAGCTCCATGACCGGTCCCAAGCTGTGGGCGAACTCGGGTGACTCCCACCTGATGGAGCCGCCCGACCTGTTCCAGAAGCGACTGCCGGAGCACATCGCCGAGCGCATGCCGCGCAGCGTCAAGGACCCCGACGGGCAGTGGGAGACGGTGTACGTCGACGGGCAGGAGTTCCGCCGGCGCATGCCCAAGATGCCCACCGACAACCTGGGCAACATCGACCGGTCGAAGCTGCGCAACCTCGACGGGACCATCGGCGATCGGGCGCCCGGCGCCAACGACCCGCACCTGCGCCTGAAGGACCTCGACCAGGAGGGCGTGTGGGCGGAGGCCACCTACCCGTCGATCGGGGTGTGGTCCTACAGCATCCGCACGCCCGAGGTGGTGGCCGCCGGGGCGCGGGCCATCAACGACTGGGCCGCCGAGTTCCAGGACGTCTCGCCCCGCTTCGTGGTCACGGCCATGATCCCGCTGCTCGACGTGGGCGACGCCGTCGCCGAGGTGCGCCGAGCGTCGCGGGAGCTCAAGATGAAGGCCACCTTCCTGCCGATCGCCCCGCCGTTCGGCCGGCCGCCCTTCGCCCACGAGGAGTGGGACCCGCTGTGGGAGGCCATGGAGGAGGAGGGCATGGTGCTCGGCTTCCACGTGGGCACCGAGCCGCACACGCCCGACCAGCGCACCGGCGTCTACAACACCGGCCGGGGTGGGGCCATCCAGAACTACGTCGAGACCAGCTACGGCGCGCAGAAGATCGCGGTGTCGCTGATCTCGGCAGGCGTGTTCGACCGCTACCCGGCGCTGAAGATGCTGGTGTCGGAAGGTGGGGCCACTTGGGGGCCGTTCATGGCCGACCGGATGGACGAGGCCTACCGCCAGCACTCGGCGGCGGTGCGGCCGAAGCTCTCGAAGCTGCCGAGCGAGTACCTGCACACCAACGTCTACGCGTCGTTCCAGCACGACCGGTCGGCGGTGCTGGCCAACACCGCCATGGGGTGGCAGAACGTGGTGTGGGGGAGCGACTACCCGCACACCGAGGGCACCTTCGGGCACACCCAGAAGACCCTCCACGAGCTGTTCGACGACATCGACCCGGCGGCCAGCCGTCGCATCCGGGTGGGCGCCTTCGAGGAGCTCTTCCCCCACGTCCCGCCGGCTCCCGCCGACGAGCCCGCCTGACGCCATGGGCACGACCGGACGCGCCGTCGTCACCACGGGCGACGGCACCTGGGACGTCCGCGAGCTCACCCTGCAGGGCCCGCCGGAGCGTGGTGGGCTGCTGAAGGTCGAGGCCACCGGGCTCTGCCACAGCGACATCGACCACATCCACGGCATCGTGCACACGCCGTGGGGCGGCGCCTACCCGTCGATCCCGGGCCACGAGATCGTCGGGCGCATCATCGAGCTCACCCCCGAGGCTCGCGCCGCGTGGGGGGTGCAGGAAGGCGACCGCGTCGCCGTGCGGGCTCCGGTGATGACCTCGCAGGGCACGCGCGTCTACGGGCACGACTTCGGCATCCACGAGCGCTCGGGGCTCTACGGCGGCTGCGGGGAGTACCTGGAGCTCCTGCCCGAGACCCGGCTCGACAAGCTGCCCGACGACGCGCCCGCGGAGGAGCTGACCATCTGGGAGCCGCTCTCCATCGCCGTGGGGTGGGCCGCGCCGATCCGCCAGGGCGACCGCGTCGCCATCCTCGGCCCGGGGCACCTCGGCCTGGCCACCATCGTCGCGGCCCGGGCCGCTGGCGCCGACAAGGTCTTCATCACGGGCACCGGCGCCGATGAGCTCCGGCTGGCGGCGGCGCGCGACCTCGGCGTCGACGCGGCCATCAACATCGCCCAGGACGACCCCGTGGAGGTCGTGCAGGACCTGAGCGACGGCGGCGTCGACGTCGTGATCGACGCGGCGTCGGCGTCGACGGCCACGGTCGTCCAGGGCATGCAGATGGTGCGTCGCGGCGGCACCGTGGTGATCGGCGGGCTCAAGGACCGCCGTCCGGTCGAGGGCTTCATCAGCGACTGGATCCCGATGCGGCGGATCACGATCTGCGCCGGCGGCGAAGGCGACCACGTGCGGACGGCGGTCGAGCTCATCTGGAAGGGCCTCGTGCCCACCGAGAAGCTCAAGGGCGAGGTCTATGACCTCGACGGGGTCGACGAGGCCTTCGCCCTCCTCGACCGCAAGCTCGATGGCCGCGACGCCATCCGGGTGGGCCTCCGCTTCGGGCCAGCCTGATCGGCCGCGCCTGGAGGTTTGAGATACTCGGTCCCCGGCCGGGTGCCCGGCCGGGGACCGACTCGCGAGGAGGAGCTGCCGTGGAGGACGCTGCGAAGGGCCCGCTGCAGGGGCTGACGGTCGTCGACCTGTCCACGGGCGTGGCGTCGGCCTTCACGACGACGCTGTTCGCCGACTTCGGCGCGGAGGTCGTCCAGATCGAGCGTCCCGGCGGCAGCGTCGTGCGGCGCCTCGGCACGTGGCCATTCCTGCTGCGGGGGAAGAAGAGCGTCGTGCTCGACCTCCACGACGCGGCCGATCGGGAGGTGGCCCAGCGGCTGGCCCGCGGCGCCGACGTGGTGGTCGAGGCCTTCGGGCCCGGCAAGGCCGAGCGGTTCGGCCTGGGCTACGAGGAGCTCGCCGCCGCCGCGCCGCAGCTCGTCTACACCTCGATCAGCGGCTTCGGGCACCACGGCCCGTTGCGCCACCTCAAGGGCTACGAGGCGGTCGTGATGGCCAAGACCGGCTCGATCTACGGCAACATCGCGCCGAACCGGCCGGGTGAGCCGGTGCTGCCGCGGCCCTTCGGGGCCACCATCGGCGCGGCGCTCCTCGCCCAGCAGGGCACGTTGCTCGCGCTGCACGAGCGGGAGCGCACGGGTTTCGGCCAGCGGGTCGACGCCACGATGGTCCAGGCGATGATGGCGCAGGACCCGTGGTCGTACTTCCTGAAGGTCCTCACCGACCGCTACCCCGACGCCTTCACCGCCGCGGGGGCGCCCACCGCCGCGCAGCGGGTGCCGATCGGCTGGCTCCTGTACGGGTTGATGAACGGCTACACCAAGGACGGGCGGTGGCTGCAGTTCGCCCACGCCACGCCCAAGCTGTTCGAGGCCTTCATGCGCGCCCTCGGCCTGTGGGACCTCCTCCAGCAGCCCGAGTGGAAGGACGTCACCGAGAGCCCCGACGAGGCCAAGCGCGACGCCTTCTGGACCAAGGCGCTGGAGGTGATCAGGTCCCGCACGGTGGCCGAGTGGCAGGAGGTCTTCGATCGCGAGAAGGACGTCTTCGCCGAGGTCTACCGGGGAGGCGCCGAGCTCCTCGACCACCCGCAGATCGTGCACGGCGGCCACGTGGTGACCGTCGACGACCCGGAGCTCGGACCCGTGCGGCAGATGGGCCCGCTGGTCACCATGAGCCGCACCCCGGGCACCGTGGGCCGGGCGCCGCGCCTCGACGAGCACCATGCCGAGGTGCGCGCCCGCGAGGTGACGCCGCCGGCGTCCCCGGCCGGCGACCCGCCCCCGCCCCGCCCACCGCTCGAGGGCATCACGATCGTCGATCTCGGCACCTTCTACGCCGGGCCCTTCGCCAGCACCATGCTGGCCGACCAGGGCGCCACGGTGATCAAGATCGAGCCGCAGGAGGGCGACCCGATCCGCTTCCAGACGTCGATGCCCGAGGCCACGGCCGTGCGGGTCACGCAGGGCAAGCTCAGCGTGGCCATCGACGCCTACAGCCCGGCGGGCCGCGAGGTGATCATCGAGCTGATCCGGCGGGCCGACCTCGTCCTGCACTCCTACCGGTCGGGCGTGGCCGAGCGCATGGGGCTGACCGCCGAGGAGATGCTGGCCATCAACCCCAACCTCGTCTACCACCACGGGGTGGGCTACGGCGTCGACGGGCCCTACAGCCGGCGGGCCGCGCTGGCCCCCACCATCGCGGCCGGGTCGGGCTGGGCCACGCGGTCCAACGGCGGCGGTCCGGAGGGTCGCGAGCTCACGCTCGACGAGATCAAGGCGGCCTCGGTGAACATGGGCGGCGTCCCCGCCGGGCACCCCGACGGCATGGCCGCCCTGGCCGTGGCCGTCGGCATGATGCTCGGCCTCGTGGCCCGCGACCGCGGCGCCGGCGGCCAGGTCACGCTCACCTCGATGCTCAACACGATGGGCCACGTGCTGGCCGACTCGATGATCGACTACCCCGGCGCGCCCGAGCCGCCCGACACCGACCCGGAGCGCTACGGCTTCTCGCCGCTGTACCGCCTCTACCGGGCCGGCGACGGCTGGATCGTGCTGTGCGCCCCGGAGGAGGGGCAGTGGTCGGCGCTGGCGAAGGCCACCGGCCTCGAGGGTGACGCCCGGTTCGCCACGGCGGACGACCGCCGGCGCCACGCCGACGAGCTCGCGGGCGCGCTGGCCACGGCCTTCGCCGCCCGCTCCGCCCGCGAGTGGGAGACGACCCTGAGCGAGCTCGACCTGGGGTGCGCCGAGGTGGAGCCGTTCAAGGGCAACCTGGCCATGGGCCTGTTCGAGCCGGGCGGGATCGGCGAGCGGCTCGGCCTCCTCACCACGGTCACCCACCCGCTCTTCGACGAGCACGTGCGCAGCCGCGAGCTGGTGACGCTGTCGCGCGGGGAAGCCCGGCTGGGCGCGGGGTGCACCATCGGCCAGCACACCGACCAGGTGCTGCGCGACGTGCTCGGCTACGACCAGGCCCGCATCGACCAGCTGCGCGCCGACGGGGTGATCGCATGACCGTGATGCCCATCGAGCGAGGCAAGATCCGCGAGTACGCGCTGGCCACGGCCAACGACCGGCCCGAGTACATGGACGACCCCCGGGCGCCCATCCCGCCGACGTTCCTGGCCACGGTCATCTACTGGGCGTCGATCGGGGGCGGGCGCTCGCCCGAGGCCGAGCAGCTCTTCGCCGAGCTCGGCATCACCCCCGACTGGCGCAGCCTGCTGTCGGCCGAGCAGGAGTACGTGTTCCACGGGCCCCTGCCCCGCGCCGGCGACGAGCTGGTCGTGTCGTCGCGCTCCGGCGGCGCGGAGGTCAAGCAGGGCCGGCGCGGCCCCATGGTCTTCGTGCGCAGCATCGTGGAGTTCCGCAACCCCGACGACGGCTCGTTGGTGGCGGAGTGCATCTACACGTCGGCCTACCTGTCCGACACCCCGGCGGCATGACCAGCGTGGCCTTCACGACCCCGGGCACGGAGC
>Ga0180215_1002425_pt1 | contig 18800 bp, 16 predicted proteins | sample eDN3rd37CBELigBY_FD_128871 | JGI IMG/M metagenome (GOLD analysis project Ga0180215, IMG submission 128871) | Enriched backyard soil microbial communities from Emeryville, California, USA - eDNA 3rd pass 37_C BE-Lig BY (version 2) (version 2) | ecosystem: Environmental > Terrestrial > Soil >... | reverse complement strand
AGCCCGGCAAGCCCAAGCGCTACTTGGCGCATCCAGAGCAGCGCCTGCAAGGAAGGCGCCAGCATCGCGCAGCCGATGAACAGCAGCAGCGTGCGCAGCTCCCCGTCCATCACCCACAAACCGGTCGCAGCAGCCTGCTTCAGCTGCTCCAGCAGGACGGAACCGAAATGAACGATCCAATCCGCAACGCCTTGCCCCTCGCCCTTGAACAGCAGCATCAAGCTGAACAAGCTCAGCAGACTGTTGGCAAGCAGCGAGACAAGCAAAGGCAGCCGCAAAAGGCCTGCAGCCAAAATGCAGCCGACAACAAATATAAGGGGCCCCGGCTTATGCAGCACCGCCCATTGTCCCGTGCCCGTCCATGGCAGCAGCCACTCGATCAGCAGCCCGAGCAGCAGCAGGCTTGTCAGCAGCCGGTACGACAAATAATCCTCCGCTTCCGTCTTAGGCGTATGCATGCGCTCCGCCTCCTTCCAGCGCGAAAGGAAGCTTGTCCCTGCCCTCCGGCTCATGAAGCCAAGTGAGCTTAATCCCGCCGCTCTCCAGCCATTTCTGCGCCTCGCGCATCGCAAAGGTCGGCACGCTCGTGCCTGTCACTACATACAGCTCCAGTCTGCAGCCGTGCTCCGCAGCCAGCGTCGCAAGCTCTGCCCAGCTGCTTCCGGTTCGCCAGTTGCCGGTAAAAAGAAAGATGGCCCCTCCCTTTCTGCCCGGCTCAAGCGCCTCCTTCAGCTGCTCTTGAAGAGCCGACGCTTCGCCTGCTCGCAGCTCGGCAAGCTCCAGCTGCAGCCCGGCAAGCTTGCTGCGCGCACCTTCTATTGCGGTATGTGTAAGCCCTTTGTCCGTCTTATCAGCATGCTGCGCGGACAAGGTGCCCGCTTCGGCCTTCTTCGCCTTCTGTCCGGTTAGCAGCATGACGTCCGCTCCCGACATGACCGCTTCCTCAAGCGCCAAAGACGCCCAGCTCGCAGCCGCGTCAAACAAACGGTCCTCCTTGTCATACGACTCTGCAACGGTGTCAAGCGCGATCAGCTTTAATGCCGGTTCCTCGCTGCCGTGAAGCTTCGTCTGCAAATCATTGCCCCTTGCGGCAGCCCGCCAATCCACATGCCTGAGCGAGTCGCCCTCTCGGTACGGACGGCTGTCCGGCCCGATGCCGGCGCTTCGCATTGCAGCCTTCAGCTCTGCCGCAATAGCTGCGTTGCGGTCATCGAGGCCTAACGTATGCTCCTTGCCGCGTCTTGCCTCTGTGCTCGGTTCGGCAGCAGTCAACTCCTGAGCAGGGATGGACGGCAATACGGTAAGCTCCGACTGTACCGGAAGCCGCCTGCGCACAGCCGTTAATCCGAGCCAGTCGCCCGCCGTAACCGTCACCTCGCCGAACTGATGCTTGCCGCGGCGAAGCTGCATTAATTTATATGTAATTTGGCTATTAGGTTTGATCGGAGAAAGCTGCAGCGTGCGGAAAGATACTTTGCCCGTTCGAATCGATGTTACGTTTACCGCAATATCCTGGATAGCCAGCCATACGAAAGGAACGGCATATGCCCGCTTCACAAGGAGCGAGACGACCACCTCTCTGCCTCCGTCTACCCGGTCGGCGGACACCGTACGGACCGCCTCGATTCCTGCTGCTGCAAGGAACGGGGCCAGACCGCTAATGAGCCCAATAAGGGTTATGGCCGCCGTTAAAAACCATTCTACCGCTCCTCCCCTGAGTGCCAGCGAGAAGACGCCGCACAGCCATCCAGCCGCCAGCACGCACCATACAGCCCATCTGGTGCGGTAAACCGGCTGCTGTCCCGACGATGTACGATCATTTTGAAATTGCTGATCCGCCCTCATCTTCGTCTTCCGCCTCCGAAGCCGCCTGCAGCGGCAGGAATCGGGCATTCCCTTAGCAGCCTGCGGACTGCCGACAAGGCGTCCATGCCGCTTGCGGCCGAGCTGCGGCGCAGCAGCATCCGGTGCGGAAGCACGCCTTCCGCAACCGTCAAAAAATCGTCGGGCACGACGTATACCCGCCCATCCAAATAAGCGGCCGCTTGCGCGGCCCGCAGCCAGTCGCGCAGCGCGCGCGGGCTTAAGCCGAGCAGCGCCTCCGGCATTTGGCGGCTGGCGGCGGCAACGGCGGCGGCATATTCCATCAATGCCGGGTGAACATGCGTCTGGCGGGCTTCGGCCTGCATTTGCAGCCATTCCTGTGTCGTGATGACCGGCCGCAGCCGCTCCGGCTCAATCCGCTTGTTCACGGCGTATTGCTCCAGCATTTTCGTTTCCGCCGAAGCGCTCGGATAGCCGATTGCGAGCCGCATCATAAATCGGTCAAGCTGCGCTTCCGGCAGCGTATTCGTCCCCTCAAAGCTGAGCGGATTTTGCGTCGCGATGAGCATGAACGGGACAGGCAGCCGCCTCGTTCTCCCTTCCACCGTCACCTTCCGCTCCTCCATCGCCTCCAGCAGCGCAGACTGCGTACGCGGCGAGGTGCGGTTAATTTCGTCGGCCAGCACAACGTTAGCCATAATCGGGCCTGGGCGATAGACAAGCTCGCTCGAGCGGCTGTCCAATATCATTCCGCCCACTACATCGGCAGGCAGCATATCTGAAGTAAACTGAATTCTTTTATATTCACCGCCGACGGCGCGTGCGAAAGCCTGTGCCAGCACCGTTTTGCCAACGCCCGGCATATCCTCCAGCAGCACATGGCCGCCTGCAAGCAATGCAATAAGCGTGCTTTTTGTCACGCTTTCCTTGCCCAGCAGCACGCTGTCTACCTTCGCTAGCAGCCGGTTTAATAGAATATGCGGAGCCTCCGGCCAATGCGCAGCAGCGGCAATGCCTGACGGTTCAACAGCTTCGGAATTAATCAAATGAATCGCCTCCTGGAAAATAACTCTATCTATTTTCCAGTGTCGCCAGCTTTCTCTTTATTTAGACCCGATAGATTAGGCGATTATCGGCCTTCCGTCGCCTTTTCCTCTTTCCTTACGGGTTAATCCAAACAGCACGCTGCTTGGCATTATAGATATAATCCGATATTTCAATTCCGAAAGATTTCAGCGTCGCGCGAAGCGGCACCTGCAAGTCGCCTCCATTTTGGGTTGCTGCAGCCGTATCGATGCTCCATCGCATTGTTTTACCGTTCATATATCCCTCCACTTCTGCTTTAATCGGATCGCAGCGAAGCTCCGCGCCGATCCAAGCCATCAGCTTTCGCAACGGCACTTGAATAGAGCCATCGATCAACACATACTCATGCGGCGCAAGCTGAAGCGCCTCTTTTCCTCTATATAAGGAAAGATAAGGCGTGGCGCCGCTTTCCGACTTGCCGCCGGCGCTTGCCATTCCCGCATCAGGCCCGGCTGCCGCTTCTGCCGCAGCTCCGGCATGAACAGCATCCTCTATACCCTTGATTGAGCAAGCGGGAAGAGTCTCGGCATCCGGCAGAACCTTATAATCAGCCGTTTGCACCGCCAGGCTTTCCTTTTCATGGCGCGCGTCTCTCGCATAATCGGCCAGCATTGCCATCTGCGCTTCCGTCACTGCCGCCCTGCTCCATTTCAGCTTTTGGGCAACCTTAAACTGCATCGGCTCATCCTGCTCCGCGATCGGCATAAAAGCGTAGCCCAGATTTTTGTAATAGCTAATGATTTCAGGCAGCGCTTTAACCGACTGCTCATGCCCGCTTCCGTCATGAAGCAGCACATTCAGCTTATCCTTCAATTTTGAAGCCTTTATGTTAGCTGCAATTTCAGCTGCGGGCACGCCGCGGCGCTTGGAATCGCCGCTGTCTACGTTCCAGTCGTGCACTTTATAGCCTGCCGCGGCAAGCGCGTCAAAATAGCCCTGGTCAAAATTCGAATACGTCCCCCCGGGCGCACGGACTAGCGAGGTTCGAATGCCGGCTGCCTCATTAATAGCCTCTTCGGTCGCAATAATCTCCGCTGCGAAAGAAGAAAAACTGCCGTAAAGCACCTCATATTTATGATCATAGGTATGATTGCCCAATGAGTGGCCTTCCTCAACGATTCGTTGCACAATGTCCGGATTGCGTTTGACGTTTTCGCCAAGCACAAAAAAGGTCGCCTTAATGCCCTCGCGCTTCAGCAAATCCAGCACATCAGCAGTATGCTTGCTCGGCCCATCGTCAAACGTTAAATAAACGATCTTTTGCGGGCAGGCTGCAACCGGCTGCCCTGCTGCTTCAAGCGGCTCCGGCTTGACCTTCTCCCCTTCTCTATTAACTAGCTCCGGCTTCCCGGCAGCCTCATAGACAATAGAGGCGTCAGCCGAAAAGACAGTCTCGCCTCCGTTTATTTCCATCCCCTTCCTCTCCCCGGCCAGCCCGAACAAGCCTGGACTGATAAGGACGAGGCATACGATCAGCTTTATGATGCGGCGCATTCATCCGCCCACCCTTCCTCTATAACATAATGCCGATAGCGGCATTTCTGATAGATTATATGATTTGCGGTTCTAGCAAATGCCACTCCTTTCGCAGCCGGCTCTTATTATTTTCCGATCGAGCCGACACCTTTGCGGACCGCATAGCCGACGATCAGCATGACGGGTACTCCGAGCGAAAAGACAATATCGAAAAGCGGCCAGTTTTTGGTCAGCACCGTATTGAAAAAAACAATATTCGGAGAAATGATCATAGCGGTTGCTACAACAAGCAGCGTAACCGGCACGGCAAGCTCCCGGTAGTCCTTAAGCCGCAGCAAATGCGCCAGTCCTGCGCTCAGCGCATAAGCGTGAACAACGATTTTAAAGTAATTAGTTATAATCCACATAATCGCCAGTATCGCTTCCAATCGCTCTAGAAAATTGCCGATGCTAATTTTTTTGGCTAGCGTGTAGGTAGGATACATTTGTCTTTCCGTCAAGTGGGTGCCGAGTACCGTTATAGTCAGCAGCGTGACGATAAGCAGAACCACGCCGCCTATAATCGCGCCGCTTACAAACTGCTTGCGCATGGACCCTTTGCCGTTCCAGCTCACATATGGCGTTATCATAAGAAATGCGCCCACTTCTACGAAGGAAAAGGTAAAGCTGACGAGCGCTCCGCGCGCAATGGGCACAAATCCATTAGAATATACAGGCTGTAATTCACTTAGCTTAATTTGCGGAAGCAAAGCCGCGCAAAAGAAAATAAAAAACAGCACAAACACGACGATTAGCAGTTCTGCTGTACGGGTAAAGGCTTCAAGCCTCAGCTTGATCGCCATAGCAATGATAACCGCGAACAGCAGCATGACAGCTGCCATCGGCGTTTGCGGCAAGGAATGGGTAATAATAAAATCGCCCGCCTCCCGCAATATAGCGCCGGAATTCATCAAGGAATGATAAAGAAACAAAAGGGAGAGCAGCGCTCCAATCCAATTGCCGTACACCTTCTGCAGCGATTCAATCAAATTCAGCTTCGGATAGCATTTTGCCGCAAGACAAAAGAGCAGCATGACCAGCACGCCGAGCGGAATGCCGATTAGCGCGGACAGCCAAGCATCATGATGGGCGATTGAAGCCAAAAAGCCCGGCATGATCAAGAGCGAATCGCCAATAACCGCTAAAGCGACGAGAATACCGAACTGTCGTGCCGTTATCATTCCTTTTTCCATATAGATCCCTCCTCCTTCCACTGCCGCTATTCTGATGGGAATATGAGGCTGCTGACAGGGTCGAATAGCCATACAACGAGGTAATAAGGGCTCGGTATTTCAACATCTAGCATGTTGGCGACAAGCAGCCCCGTGCCGCCAACAAGCAAAAGGAAGTATATACAGAACACCTTCCACTGTCGCTGCTGGGCAAAACCTTTCAGCTCAATAACGCCGACCATGCTTATCAGAGCAATCACCGCAATTACCATATTCTCGTCCACTTCCTCATTTGTTCAACGCTTCATTCACCGTTCCCAGCTGGTTAATCTTAATCTTCACCTTAATATCGACGGGCAGCGTCCGGAAGCGCTCCTCCCAATCGGCCTCAAGCTTCCTCCACTGCTTCGGGTACCGCCGGTAGAAAACTTCGCCAAATCCAAATATATCGGCCTGATATTCGCGCTGAACCATTTTGACTGTTTCCTCCAGCTGCGCCTTCAGCTTTTCGCCAGCCGCTTCCTCATACTTTTTTATCGTTTGTTCATCCAACAGATTTTCCGGGCAGTGGGTCTCGCCAATATCGGCTTTTATATTAACCTCCGCCTGTATAGCCGGTTCTCCGTTAGGAAAGCTTCCCTTCAGCTTGGCACGCGATTTCATAATTTCCAGCACGACATTGCCGCCCTGCTCGCATGGAAATTCAAAGGAAGAGAATTTCACTTTATTTACTAGGTAGCTGTAGGACTCGTTATCATTCTCCTCCAGCCAGCCAATTAGCTTGTCGTTTTTCATGACCGCAATCCCGCTGAAATATAGCCGTCCAGGAGGATTTATTCTCTTTAAGGCGACATCCTTTTTAATCTCTTCTTTGTCTCCTTTTATCCCGATACCGGACAGCACGGAGCTTCTTCCCGCCTTGTTTCCCTGCTCCTTCAGCAGCGTATCCATTCGAATGCCGATCGTCGGCGCCCAAAACTTGCTCGAAAGCTCCAGCATGTTGTACATGCGAATGGCCGGTATCGTATCAATCTGGGTAAATACGCTGAGCAGCTCCGAGGCTTTCACGCCTCTTGATACAATGACGAAAAAATCAGCGCGTACCTCATGATCGCGAGATAAATAATCAAGCACTTCCTTAATGCCATCCCTAGCCTGCTCCTCGCTGATGACAAGAATCCGAAGATGCGACAAGTAGATGGTACGCGGGCTGACAGACGTCACCCTCCGCATCGCTTCCATGATCGTCTTGCTTTTTTGCTGATAGAGGGCAACATGTGCTTGATTGTCCGCAGACTTGGAGGAGGTCTGCGTCGGATTGACAATTTGCACAGAAACGTTGTACATCTCCTTTGATCTATCAATGCCAAGCCCAACTGAAATGCCAAGCGTATTCAGCTCGCGCCGATTCCAGCAACCCGTTGACAGGAGGACGCAAGCCAAGCATACAAGGATCAAGCCACGCCTTTTCCACATTGAAGTGTACCTCCTTCTTGCCCAGCATCATCGCCGGGGAGGACGCTTCAGTTTCTCGTCCATTACTGCCCGGCTTTGCCGCGTCAGATTTCGTTGAGTTAACAGTCTCGGTCTCTTCATCATCATCCATGCCGGCAGACGGATGAACGTGTCCTTCTGATCGCTATTCTGATAAGGCGCTAGCGGCGACATATAAGGGATAGTAAAAGATTTTAAGCTGCAGAGATGAAGCATCAGAGCGAAAACGCCTACAGTTATGCCGAGTAAGCCAAAAGAAGCGGCAAGCGCCATAAAAATGAAACGAAGCATCCTCACGGATATCGATAGGCTGAAGGACGGCAGAACAAAGCTCGAAATAGCCGTAATTGCAACCACAATAACCATCGCAGCAGATACAATTCCTGCTTCTACCGCGGCTTGACCGATAACAAGCGTTCCAACAATCGATACGGCTTGGCCTACCGTTTTCGGCATTCGGATGCCTGCTTCCCGCAATATTTCGAATGTAATCTCCATGGCTAGCGCTTCAATAAATGCCGGGAAAGGCACTCCCTCCCGCTGGGACGCGATGCTGATAAGCAGAATCGTAGGCAGCATCTCCTGATGAAAGGTCGTAAAAGCGATATAGATGGAAGGAGCAAGCAAAGCGATAACAAAGCATACATAGCGAAGCATGCGTATAAGGCTGCTCATATCCCATGGCTGATAATAATCTTCTGCAGATTGAAAAAACTGGGTAAATACCGCAGGCACCATCATAACGAACGGCGTGCCGTCTACAAAAATAGCAACACGCCCCTCCAATACGGCGGCGGCAACAACATCCGGCCTCTCGGTATTGGCAATTGTCGGGAACGGCGTATATCTCACCTCTCGTATTAGTTCCTCTACTTGATTGCTCTCCAGCAGCCCGTCAATATCGATATGGCCAAGCCTTTTCTTAACCTCATCCACCACTTGCTCTAACGCCGTTCCTTGCAAGTAAGCGATTGATACCTTGGTTCCTGACCGAACGCAAATCGGCTGATTTATGACCCACAAATCAGGATTTTTAATTTTTCGGCGCAGCATCGCCGTATTTGTTCGAATATTCTCGGTAAACCCTTCCCGGGGGCCGCGCACGACCGCTTCTGACGATGGCTCCTGCACCGTCCGCTCGTCCCAGCCCTTAAGCTCTGCAGCCAGCGCTTCTGTACTTCCATCAATAACAATGACGACATTTCCAGACAACAGCTTGTCAATAAAGGCCGTTTGATCCGCTATGCTGCTTAATGTGCCAACCGGCAGTATCGTCTCCTTCAGCATCCGCAGCAGGCTGCCCTGATCAAACGGAGCAAGCTTGCGCATCGGAAGCGCGTCCGGGTAAGGGTTCCCTTCTTTCGAATGTCCGGTCATCAGCGGCAGTATGACATGAGCTTGCACGAGCTCTGTCTCAATTAAGCCGTCTATGAATAAGACCGCCGCCTCAATCCGGCCCGCCGCATGCAACTGGAATTGCCTGACGGAAAGATCCTCGCTGCCGCCCATCAGGTCGCTGATCCACTGCACATTTCGTTTTAAGCTGCCGTACAGCGCTTTTTGATCCTTAGCCTCCGTCATTGTCCGCCTCCTCCCGCTGCATCCTGCCCCTATTATTTCCAACCTCTTCAAAACCATGCAAAGCACTCTATCCCCCGCGGCATCCCAAAACGAAAAAAAGAGATTTATCCCGTTCAGCTTGAGCTGACCGTACATAAATCTCTTCTTCCAGCAATTCGTTGTATTATAGATTTTTAACCGCTTCGAGCACCTCTTCGTTATGGCCTTTCACTCGCACCTTGCGCCATTCTCTCACAAGCCTTCCCTTCTCATCGATGAGGAAGGTAGACCGGACGATGCCCATATATTCTCTGCCGTACAGCTTCTTCAGCTGCCAGACGTCATACAGCTCGCATACCCGATGGTCCGGATCTGACAGCAGCACAAACGGCAGATCATTTTTGTCTATAAATCGAAGATGCGTCTTGATCGGATCGGTGCTGATGCCGAGCACGACGGCATTATGCTCGCGGTATTCGGCGTAGGCGTTCCGAAAATTGCACGACTGCTGCGTGCATGCAGCCGTCAAATCTTTCGGATAAAAATAAATGACAACCTTTTGTCCTCGCAAGGAGCTCAAACGCAGGTCTTCCCCGTTCGATGCCGGAAGCTTGAAATCCGGCGCCTTTTTTCCTAGCTGCAGCATTTGCTCACCTTCTTTAAGGGACAGGACCGTTACGATCCTGCGCCGCGATATTTTTTCACGCCATGATTCCAGAACAGCAGCGCCAAGCCGAATACGATAAAGCCCATAACCGGCGTCATCAACGCTAGCCGCGACAAGTCGTCCGCTTTTCTCTCTAAAAAGTAGGAGGCCGGAATGACGCCGACAAAGGCGAACGGCAGCAGCCACGTCAGCACGAAGCGAATGATTTTGTTGTAAATATTGACCGGATAACGGCCGTAGTTCTGAATGTTGTACATAAGCGGCACGATGCCTGTAGGCGCGTCAGAGTAAAAGGATATGGCGCTTAATGCCGTGTACAGGCCAGCGTATATCAATACCGCGCCAATAACGAAAATGGCCAGCATGACAATGTCCATCCATTCGAAAGGCAAGCCCAGCTGCGACCAGCATAGCCCCATAATGCCGAGGCCCACGAACGAGCCGACTAGCGAAGGCGGGTCGACATTTTCAAGCAGCACCTGAAACAAGCTGTGGGCCGGCCGCGTAAGCACCCTGTCCATCTCGCCCTTGACGATATACCGTTCGCTGAAATTCCAAATGCTGAAGAAGGTGCTGAAAATGCCGTAAGGAACCATGAAAAAGCCGTAGACGAACACAACCTCCGCCTGCGACCATCCGCCCAGCGCCTGGGTATGCTGAAACATAATTAGGATAATGATCAGATTCATGCCCTGAAACAGCATATCCGACATAATCTCCACCCAAAAGTCGGCGCGGTAGGTCAGCCTCGTTTTCGCGTAATTTTTAATATATTCCCAAAATAATGAACCGTATCTCATTTTCGTTACCCTCCCTGCACGAACAGCCGCTTGCGGGCTGAACGCCAAATGACGAGGATCGGAACGATCAGCACGATAAACCAAACCGCCTGCAGCAGCACGACGCCTGCCGCTTCGCTAAGCGGCGTCCGGCCGGTGAATACGGCGCTCGGCAAATACGTAATCGCTTGGAATGGCAGCCACTGCATCGTACTCTCCAGCCAGCCGGGGAAAAAGGCGATCGGCACGGCCACGCCGGAAAACAGATCGACCATCACCCGCTTCATCCTCATCATTCCTTCATTGTTCTCGACAAAGAAGGCGAACAGTCCCGTCAAAATATTAATTTGCGAATTGATCAGGAAGCTGAACACGAGCATGACGGCATATACGAGCCATACCGCCGGATCGGCCGGCAAGCTGACCGGGAACACCAAGCAGACGACAAGCAAGCCTGGAACCATGAACAGCAGCAGGCGGAACAGCCCTTCGCCGAAGCCCTGCATCATTTTTACGAGCAAATAAGAATAAGGGCGAATGAATTGAATCGCAACGCTGCCGTCCCGGATATCATTGGCGATTTCACGGTCCAGATTGTTGAAATAAAAGGCGCGCGCCATCCACGAAACAGCGATATAAGTCGTCATTTGCGCTAATGAGAAGCCTGCCAGCGTATCCTGATCGCCATAGATCGCTTTCCAAAGAAAATAATACGCCCCAATATTAATGGCATAAATAACGATACCGCTATAATAATTAACCCGATAAGCAAGCATAGTCAGAAAACGAATGCGAATAAAATCCAAATAAGCGCTCATCATGGCTGCGACGTCTCCTTGGCGGCAGCTGCCGCGGATGTGCCGGATTGATAAATTTCGCGGACGATTTCATCGGTGTTCGTTTCGAAAATTTTAATATCGCGAATTTCGGCGCCGCCGACGACGCGAGCCAGCGCATCCGACACGTTCACCTCATAAGGCAGCCACATTTTCGCGGTCAGCTCATTTTCGACCGTCCAGACGACCTCAAGCGGATCCGTAAGCGACTTCAGCCGCGCAAGCGACGTTTGACTGGCGAATTGGAATTGAATTTCCCGCCCTTTGCTCCAGTTGCTCTTAAGCTCCTCCAGTCCGCCGTCATAAATAATGCGCCCGTCATCAAGCATAATGACGCGCGAGCAAAGCGCTTCAATATCTTGCAAATCGTGGGTAGTGAGCAAAATGGTCGTTCCCTGCTCCTTGTTCATTTCCTTCAAAAAGTCGCGGATAGCGGTCTTAACGACAATATCGAGTCCAATCGTCGGCTCGTCCAAAAATAATATTGACGGATTGTGGAGCAGCGACGCGACAAGCTCGCACCGCATCCGCTGGCCTAGGCTAAGCTTGCGAACCGGACGATTCAGCAGATCGCCCAGATCGAGCCTCTCCACCAAATTGTCGAGCCGCTTGCGGAAGTCGTGCTCAGAGACGCGATATACCTTCCGAAGCAGCTGGAACGATTCGATAACGCCAATATCCCACCAAAGCTGCGATCGCTGCCCAAATACGACACCGATGCCGCTGACAAATTTTTCACGATCCTTATAAGGGATATAGCCGTTTACGCGAATCTGTCCTGATGTGGGCACGAGAATGCCGGTCAGCATTTTTATCGTCGTCGATTTCCCTGCCCCGTTCTCGCCGATATAGCCGCAAATTTCTCCCTGCGGAATTTGAAATGAAATATCTTTAACCGCCGTCACATCGGTATATTCGCGCTTGAATAGATCCCTTAGCGCGCCCGAGAGCCCTTCGCGGTTTTTTTGCACCTTGAATTGTTTGCGTAAATCTTTGACGTCAATCGCCAACATCGTTTGTCTTCCACTCCTCTCGCTTCGACATTTCCTGGGAAATAGCGATAGCATGCTGCTGAAAACGATAAAACTTGCTTCTAGTCCTCGTTCAGCTTTATAATTTTATGATATGTAATATTACAATAGTTATAGTAAAGCGTAAACGGCATATGTATGCTTTTAAGCGAAATTGCCGGCATTCACGGGAACCAGCAATTGAAAGGAGCATTTGTACACACAATGCGAGCCACTAAACAAAAAAAGAAAAGAACATGGATCTGGATTATAGCCAGTATCGTCATTCTGATCGGCGCTGGCCTATCATATTACTTGATCGGGATATCCAGTTCACTGGACAATTTCACGAAGTCGGATGAAGACTCCATATTCAGTGGAATCACGGAAACCCCCGTGCCGGTTCCGAAATGGGAAGGCAAGGAGCGCGTCAACATTTTGCTGCTGGGCGCAGATGCGCGCGGTGCGGAGGAAGGACAAATCGCGCGATCGGATTCCCTGCTTGTCGCATCGCTTGACCCTGTGACGAAAAAAGCGCATCTCTTCTCCGTATTGCGCGATACGTATGTTCCGATCGAGGGCCACGGCGAAGGGCGGATTAATACGGCTTTGACGCTTGGCGGCCCGACGCTGGCTATGCAGACCGTTGGCGATTTGCTTGGACTTGATATCCAATATTTTGTGTACACCGACTTCGAAGGATTCAAAGCGCTCATCGATAAGCTGGGCGGCGTATACATCGATGTTGAGAAGAATATGAGATATACCGACAATGCCGACGGCAACCGGTATGACATCGATTTGAAGAAGGGCTATCAGCTGCTCGACGGCGACAAAGCGCTGCAATATGTCCGCTTCCGCCATGACGCGCTAAGCGACTATACGCGTACGGAACGCCAGCGCACCCTGCTAAAGGCTGTCGCCAAAGAAATGCAGTCGGCATGGAACCTCGTCCGGCTGAAATCGATTTTGGACAGCGTCGAGCCGTATGTCGAAATGAATATTTCGGTTGGCGATATGCTTAAGCTGGGCCAGCTAGGCATGGAGAGCAGCATATCCGGCTCCGCGCAGGTACCTCCAATGGAGCTTCTGAACGAAACAACGAGAGGCGGCGCATCGGTTATCGTTGTCAAAGACGAAGAAGCGCTGCATGAATTCGTTCAGGACGTTCTGCAATCGGATGAGAACGCGCCTGTCACATCTGATACGCCTGAAGGCATGGATGAGGCGACCGGCAGCGAGGCTCCTGCAACTGCAACGCCAAGACCGTAATATCAAGATCGTAACTCGGCAAGCATTCCCTAAATGCGCACAAGCAACCGCCCACGTCTCCCTGCGAGCGTGAGCTTCAGGCTTGTGCGCTTATTAGGTTCACGCGATTCCGCTATGCTTATATAACGTTTTAGGAGGACATCTACAATGACAAATAATAGAACGCGCTCAGCCGCGCTTTATGAGGAAGCGCTGCAGCATATTGTCGGAGGCGTCAACAGCCCGTCCAGATCGTTCAAAGCCGTTGGCGGTGGCGCCCCGGTATTTATGAAGCGCTCGGAAGGCGCCTTCTTCTGGGATGTGGACGGCAATAAATATATCGATTATCTGGCAGCTTACGGCCCGATTATAACCGGCCATGCGCATCCGCATATTACGGAAGCGATCGTCCGCGCCGCACAAAACGGGACTTTGTACGGTACGCCTACAGAGCTTGAAATCGTTATGGCCCGCATGCTGAAGGAGGCGATCCCTTCACTCGATAAGGTCCGCTTCGTCAACTCCGGCACAGAAGCCGTCATGTCAACGATACGCGTCGCGCGAGCCTATACGAATCGCACCAAAATTATTAAATTCGCCGGCTGCTATCACGGCCATTCCGATCTGGTGCTCGTCGCTGCAGGTTCCGGCCCGTCAACGCTCGGCACGCCCGACAGCGCAGGCGTGCCTGCCAGTATCGCAAGCGAAGTGATCACCGTTCCGTTCAACGATTTGGATGCGTTAAAGCTCGCCTTAGAGCGCTGGGGAAATGAGACCGCAGCCGTTATGGTTGAACCGATTGTCGGCAATTTCGGCATGGTCATGCCGCATGAGGGCTTCCTCGAAGGCTTGTGCAAGCTCACGAGGGAAGCCGGAGCGCTCGTCATTTATGACGAGGTTATTAGCGCATTCCGGTTCCATTACGGCTCTGCTCAAACGTTTAGCGCATTCCCTGACAAAGCCGCTATCGAGCCCGATCTTACTGCGTTAGGCAAAATAATCGGGGGCGGATTGCCAATCGGCGCATATGGCGGCCGCAAGGCGATTATGGAGCAGGTCGCTCCTCTCGGACCGGCTTATCAAGCTGGCACAATGGCCGGCAATCCGGCATCCATCTCGGCCGGCATCGCTTGTCTGGAAGTGCTGCATACGCCGGGCATTTACGACCGGATGGATGCATTGGCCGCCAAGCTCGCCGCCGGCTTGCAGGCTGGCGCTGACGCCAATGGCATTCCGCTTACCGTCAACCGGATACGCGGCTCTCTGTCCACTCATTTCTGCAATCATCCGGTTACGAATTATGATGAGGCGCAAAATACGGACAGCGAGCTATTCGGCCGCTTCTTTATGCTGATGCTGGAGCAGGGCATTAACCTTGCGCCATCCAAATACGAGGCATGGTTCCTCACGACCGCCCATACAGAGGCAGACATCGACACGACGATTGAAGCCGCGCATAAGGCATTCGCGCAGCTCTAACAGCTCACTTGCCCCGTTCAAACGAATCCCCGCCATCTGCTCAAAAATGGCGGGGATTTTTTACGTGGCTTAGTAATGCTCTATCGCTTATTTGCCTGCCTTAATTTTCAATATTAGCAGGCGGTCATCGTTTTTCTTAGGGCTGCCGCGCCCGTCTTTATTATTCGTAATAACGTAGATATGTCCATTATGGATTTTCACATCCCTCAGCCTGCCCTCTCCTTGCAGCACCGGCTGCGGCGCGCCGCCTTGCACCGTGTCATAGCGATATAGCGTCTCTCCGAGCAAAGTCGCAAACAATAATTGATGATTGCCGTCGACGGCAGCGCCGGAAGGCGCGATCGCAGGCTCGCCCGTGTGATATAACGGGCTTACCATCCCTTCCTTCTTCTGATCGCCGATAATATCCGGCCAGCCATAGTTGGCGCCAGCCGTAATCAAATTCAGCTCGTCATGCCCGCCCGGGTTGCCGGAAGGCCCGTGCTCCGTCTCATACAGCTTCCCGTCGTTGTCCCAGGCAATGCCCTGCGGATTGCGATGGCCGTAGGAATACACGTAAGAGCCCTTAAACGGATTGTCTGCCGGTACATTTCCTTCGAGCGACATCCGCAATATTTTTCCTGCAAGGCTATCCGGATTTTGCGCAAGCTCCGGCTTCTGGGCATCGCCGGTCGTCGCATACAAATTGCCGTCCGGGCCGATGGCCAGCCTTCCGCCGTTATGGTATCTGGCCCCGGGGATCCCCTCCAGCAGCGCGCTAACCTCCTTCCACTCATCGCCCTCCTGCTTCAATAAGACGATCCGATTCTGTATTTCCCCTTTTGTCTCATAAGTATGGTAAGCATACGCCTTGCCTGTCTCCGCAAAATCCGGAGCCAGCGCCAATCCGAGGAAGCCCCCCTCGCCTATCGCCTTAACCGCTTTGCTTAATTGGACCTTTTGCCTCGACTGCTTTCCGTCCTTAATTACGACGATGTCCCCTTCTCGCTCCGACACATAGACTGTGCTTCCGTCAAAATCGATCGACCAAGGAATTCGAAGCCCTTCAGCCGCAACGTCATAACCGTCTATTGTGCCGTAGTCGAACTTATTGCCTTCCGCTGCTGTGCCGGGCTCCTTCGTCTCTGTTCCGCTGCCGGCGTCTGTCTTCTCCGTCGGGCCGGGACTAGCCGTCCCCTCGGCAGTTGGCGGCGGAGAGGCCGTCTGCACCGTTTCTTCTCCGTCTTTGCTGCAGCCGGCTGCGAGCAGGAGAACAGCCGCGAAGCCCGCAGCAGCAATCAGTTTTATACGCTTTTTTCCTCCCATGCTTTGCTCCTCCTTTAGATTATTATGGATTGTACACCTCTGCACTTTGCCTTATACAAAAAAAGACAGCAATACTGCAACCAACAGTCTGCTGTCTTCATCTCCTGTTATTTGGATGCCGCCGCTTGCTCCAATGCAGCGACAAGCTCCTCCTGAATGATGCCGTTCGACGCGACAACATTGCGCACGCCAAGATGGTACGGCATACCCGATGTGTCGGTTATCGTGCCGCCAGATTCCTGCACGAGCAAAGAGCCTGCCGCCAAATCCCAGCTGTTCAGGCCGATTTCCCAAAAGCCGCTCAAGCGTCCTGCTGCCACATACGCCAAATGCAGCGCAGCCGAGCCTGCTATTCGAAGGTTGCGGACCTTAGGCGCAATCTCTCCAATTCCTTTCAAATTAAGCGGCAGCGCATAATGATGATCCGCCGGAAGCCCCGTCGCAATCAAGCTGTCGCGCAGCGATGCTTCGCCCGATACATGCATCTTTTTGCCGTGCACATAAGCGCCTTTCCCTTTTTCCGCAACAAAAAGCTCGTCCTTCATCGGGTCGTACACGACACCGACAATAACCTCGCCCCGATGCGCAAGCGCTATCGAAACGCTGAAGAACGGAAAGCCGTGAACAAAATTGGTCGTCCCGTCGATCGGATCGACAATCCATAAATATTCGGCATCCCGTGCATTTTCAAGCGCTCTTGCCGATGCTTCCGGTCCCGGCTCGACCCCTTCTTCCCCTAAGAAGGAATGATGGGGAAAATGCGTCATAATAAGATTCCGAATAAGCCTCTCCGACCCTTTGTCCACTTCAGTGACCAGGTCATGCGAGGAATATTTCAAATCAAGGCTCGCATAGCTGCCCAGCTTTGTTTTTATCCATTCACCTGCTTTGGCTGCGCAATTGATTGCGACAGCTGTAAAGCTTTTGCCGCCGATAGCGGTTGCTTCGCTCTGATTATTCACAATCCATCACTCTTCCTTTACCTATCTAATAGAGGACAGCAAGTCCCCTTCAAAGCGCTTTCATTCTATTTAATACGGCGCAGCTGAGGAAAGGTTTCTCCCTTTTCCCTCCAGCCCCGCCGCTAAAGCGCTGCAACTCCTTCAATAATCAGCTTGCCCGCCAAAATAAGCAGCGTCACCCGCAGCAGCCAGAGCAGCCCTTTGCCGCTCATCCGGACCGCTATTGCAGCGCCAAGCTTGCCTCCAATCCATGCGCCGGGCGCAAGCGCCAGCACAAGCAGCCAATTCGTCTCGCCGAGCCATGCGTGCATCCCGCTCCCTAGTATCGAAGATAAAAAAATGACAAACATCGATGTTGCGGTCGCTACATGCGGCGGAAACCGGAACAGCAGCACCATCATCGGCACGAACAGCGAGCCGCCGCCAATGCCGAACAAGCCGGATATAAAGCCGACGCCAAATCCGATAATGAGCACCGGAACGATCCCGTAGCTATAGGTATGGATTTGTCCTGAAGCATCGGTAATGGTGCGGCTGATCGGCCATTGTTTCGTAAACGGTTTCATGTAATCTCTTGCAATCAGCAAGCCTGCCATGAACAGCATAAAGCCGCCGAAGACGAGCTGAAACATGCCGGCATGCAGCTGGCCTGTCATCACCGATCCGAGCATGGCAGCCGGCCCGCTCGTAATGAACAGCAGCCAGCCGCTGCGAAAATCGACAATCCCCCGCTTGGCGTATGAGATGGATGATGCCATCGCCGTAACGACAAGCACTGTAAGCGATACGCTTACGGCGGTCGTATGACCTATTTCTTCGCCAAGCAGCAGCGGTCCGAGCAGCATAAGCCCCGGAACGATTATGATGCCGCCGCCGAGCCCTACGATGCTGCCGAACACCGCTGCGACGATGCCAAGCACTAATAGAAGCAACCATTCCATTTCAACCTCACCGCTTTCTATACCTGTTGCCCGGCTGCTCCATATTCCTCAATTTCCACGCTGGCGCCGTCAAGAACGCGTACGCCTTCGCCGCGCCTTTCCAGCTCGCGCATGTCCTCCATAAGCTGAAGAAGAGCGCTGTCTTTATTTTTAGCCTCCAGCATACAGTCGATATATTCAGTTGCTGGAGCTACGCTTCGTAAAAAATGAAGCACAGGCGCAGCTTCTACAAGGTCGGCATGCCCGCGCGGATTCGAAGCGCTTTTGGGGCTCGATATATGGATTTTTGGCGGCAGCTCCGCCTCAGACAGCCCTAGACGCTCTCTTTCCTTGCGCCAGGTCTCCTGAATCCTTGGCCATACAGCTCTATAGAGCTCGTCCTCTGCAAGATCGCCCGGATTAACCATATGATGATGAATATCGAGCACCATCGGCACCGCAACCTTCTCGGCTGCGTAAAGCGTCTCTCTTACATTGAACGTTTTATCGTCATTCTCGAGCGTAACCCGCTGTCTACAGCGAGGCGACAAGGCGCTGAACTGGCGGATAAATCTTTCGCCGGACACTTCCTTGTCGCCGTAAGCGCCACCGATATGTATGTTGCACTTCGACCTTTCATCCAGCCCCATGGCCTCCAGCATTCGCACATGATTCAGCAAATCCTGTTCCGATTTGTCAAGCACCTCGGGGCGCGGCGTGCTGAATACGCAAAAATGGTCGGGATGAAACGATACCCGCATCCCATGTCTGCGGACGAAATCGCCAAGCTCCTCAAATGCCGGGGCAAGCGCGGGAAAAGGATCCCAATCCAGCAGCGCGTCATGCGTCGCAAGCGGAATCAGCTTGGATGAGAAGCGATACATCTCAATATTATGGGCGACGCTGTGTTTCAGGATGCGCAGCGAATTGCGGAGATTCT
>Ga0180215_1002424_pt1 | contig 18803 bp, 15 predicted proteins | sample eDN3rd37CBELigBY_FD_128871 | JGI IMG/M metagenome (GOLD analysis project Ga0180215, IMG submission 128871) | Enriched backyard soil microbial communities from Emeryville, California, USA - eDNA 3rd pass 37_C BE-Lig BY (version 2) (version 2) | ecosystem: Environmental > Terrestrial > Soil >... | reverse complement strand
TGCTCGTCGAACAGATCCTGCGGGCTGCCATGACCGATCGCGTCATAGTCGACACCGAACTGCCACGGAAAATACCGGGAAACACGCGCCGCCAGCGCTGCCTCGGTGATCTTCCGCTGAGTACCGGGCCCGGCCGCAAAACCGATGCAGCTCACCACTGTGTCGTACCTGCTGAAGACAGCCGACAACTCCGACACCGTTGCCGTTGCCACGTCCGCCTGTTCTACCTTCGCGCCCAGCGCGGCCAGTTCGTCTCGCAGCCGGGCGTGCCGGGGAGTGCCGGACGGCCTCAGCAGTACTGTCACCTCGGGGGCATCGTCGCGCCGAATCAGCGCAGCGACAACACTGCCGCCGAGCTCGCCGGCACCGATGACAAGAATTTCTTCATGGTCTGATGAGTGTGATGCGGTCATACCTGTTCTCTCGGTTGGTGTTCTGGGCTCAGCGCCGAGCCATGTTCCCGGAAGATGCACCAGCGGTTACCATGTCGGCGAAGAGCCAGGGATGATCGGGTGGGAACGACTTCCACGTCGCCGTTGTCGAACTCGAACCGACTGCGAAAACACACGTCCGCAACGGCAAGGTCACCCGATACGGCCACGTGCGGGCCATCGATGATGGTGTTGTCCAGCGCCACAAGCTTTGTCAACGTACGGTCCCAGATGGCCGCATACGATGCAGCCGAGCGGCAGAGCGCGCGATCGGGATCGGCGTTGTCGTGGAGTAGGACGTCAGCGCTGTCCCAATCATAGAAGGAGTCGAGCAGGCGACGGAAGTTGAACGTCTCACCACGTTCCAGGTGCCAGCCGTCGGTGACCCACTGAGAGACGAAGGCACGAAGTCCAGCGAGGGTTTCCGTTGCGGCATCGTTGGGTTGTTCAGCCGAGGTCGTCATCCGATCACCTCCTGCGATCGAACACTGTTGCGGTGAGCCAGCACCCAGACGGACAGACCTGTGAGAACGCATCCTGCCATCATGTAGAGAGCCACACTCGGCCAGCCGAAACTCGACAGCAGCGCGGTGGCCGTCATCGGTGCGAATGCACCTCCGATCACCGCGCCGCTCTGAATACCCAGCGAGACACCCGAGTACCGGACTTCGGTGGAGAAGGTCTCGGCGAAGAATGCCGGCTGTACTCCGTACATCAGGCTGTGGAGCACGCCCAGTCCGACCACCATCGCCACGGTGATGAACCAGAACTGCCCGGTCTGGACGAGCATCCAGAAGGGAAGGGCGAACACCGCCAGCCCGAACGCTCCACACAGGTACACCCGGGACCGCCCGATCCGGTCCGACACCGCACCGGCCAGTGGCAGCGCCAGCACCTGCCCGGTGGATCCGATGAGAACAGCGGCCAGCATGGTGCTCTGTGACAGGCCGAGAGTGCTGGTCCCGTAGGAGATCACGAATGTGATGAACAAGTAGTAGGTCAGATTGATTCCGATGTAGCTTCCGGCGGTCAGTGCCACCTCGGCCGGGTAGGTGCGAAGCACCGTCCAGACGGGTGAGCGCGTCTTTGTGACCACGACGGGCGCAGACTGTCGGAGTTCTTGCAGTCGCCGGAAGGACGGGGTGTCCTCGAGTTTGACGTGAACGTACAGGGCCAGACCGACCAGGATGAGACTCATCAGGAACGGGAGGCGCCAGGCCCATTCAATGAGTGCCTCGGCGGAAACGCAGGCTGTCAACAGCAGGAAGATCACGTTGGCCAGCAGCACGCCGCCGGGGGCGCCCAGTGATGAGAAGCTGCCGTAGAACCCCCGTCGGCGGGGTGGTGCGGCTTCGACGGCCAGCAGCACCACTCCCCCCATCTGCCCGCCGATGGCGATGCCCTGCACGAACCTCAGCACGGTGAGTGCTACGGGTGCGAGAACGCCCACGGAGGCGTAGGTCGGCAGGACACCGATGGCGGTTGAGGCGATGCCCATGGCGATCAGGGCGATCACCAGTGTCTTCTTCCTGCCGATGAGGTCACCGAAGTGTCCGAACACCACGCCTCCCAGAGGTCGGGCCAAGAACCCGATCCCAAAGGTGCCGAACGACAGCAGAACTCCTGTGACAGAGCTCATCTCGGGGAAGAAGACGGCCGGGAAGACCAGCGCGGCCGCCAAACCGTAGATGAAGAAGTCGTAATACTCGATGCTCGCGGCGGTGGCCGCGATCGCGGCCACCCGGGTGACGTCGCGGTCGAGCACGTCGATCTCGTCGAGGTGCTGTTTCGGTGAAGTCACGACAGTTTCACCCGGCCACGGCGATGACCTTGGTTTCCAGGAACTCCTGGAAACCCTCGACGCCGGATTCGCGGCCGAGACCGGACTCTTTGTATCCACCGGACGGCACGTCGTGCCCGTAGAAGAAGCCTCCGTTCACGGCGACCATGCCGCTGCGGATCCGGCGGGCGACGGTGACCGCAGCGTCCTCGTCGCCCCACACGTAGCCGGCCAGGCCATAGGACGTGTTGTTGGCGATGTCGATGGCGTGTTCCACATTGTCGTAGGGAATCATCGCGAGCACGGGACCGAAGATCTCTCGCTGCGCGATGGTCGAGTGCGGATCGACATCGGCGAACAGAGTTGGCTCGACGAAGAATCCGCCGCCGAAGCCGTCGGGGATCCTCCCGCCGGTGAGCAAGGTCGCTCCTTCAGCGACACCTTGCGCGATCAAACCCAGCACACGATCCTGCTGTACCTTGCTGATCTGAGGCCCCTGTACGATGCCGGGATCGGTGGGGTCGCCGAAAGGCATGTGCTCGAATGTGATCCGCGCCAGTTCCCTGGCCTCGTCATAGCGTGAGCGCGGCACCAGCAACCGCGTGGGCAGCACGCACCCCTGACCGGCGTTCATGCAGACCACCCCTGCTGCCTGCGGCACGATCTGGGTGAAATCTGCGTCTTCGAGCAAGATGTTGGCCGACTTGCCACCGAGTTCGAGCGCCACACGGGCCACACGCCCCGACGCGTCCGCCATCAGCTTCTTGCCGACCGCGGTGGAACCCGTGAAGTGCACCAGATCCACTCGCGGATCGACGGCGAGGCGTTCGGCAACTGCGTTGTCCGACGGTGTCACGACGTTGATGACACCGGCCGGGATATCGGTCTTCTCGGCGATCAATCTCGCCAACAAGGTGGCATGCCAGGGTGTTTGAAAGGCCGGCTTGAGGACCACGGTGGCGCCCGCCGCCAGTGCCGGCAAGATCTTGGTCATCGCGGTCTGCAGCGGGAAGTTCCACGGTGTGATCGCCGCAACCACGCCGATCGGTTCTTGACGGATCACATGGCGGGTGCCTGACGCCCACGGGCGGTCCGGCATCGTGTGTTCGTATTCGAAGTTGGTGGCCATGTCGGCCCAATACGGTATGGACGAGATCGGCCAGTCCGAGTGGAACGTGTTGGTCGTCCGCACCGCCACTCCGATCTCGGCCACCGCGGTGGCCCGGAACTGATCGGCGGATTCGGCCATGGCCTTGTGCAACTGCAGTAAGCAGTGGCGCCGGAACTCCGCGTCGTGTGGCCAGCTCGATTCATCGAAGGCCCGCCTGGCGGCGTCGATGGCACGGTCGACGTCGGCGGCGCCGGCATCGGCAACGGCCCCGATCACCTGCCCGGTTGCCGGGTTGACGTTGTCGAACGTCTTTCCGTCGGAGGCGGTGACGAGTTCGCCGGCGATGAGCATCGCCTCCTCGCCGTGCACGCCCCGCTTCAGGGCCGCCATGGTGGAGTCAGTGGGATCTTGCGCACCCCACAGCCCGCCGAGCACGCGCTTGAGTTCGATCAGATCGAAGCTTGTTGTCATGTGGGTTCCTCAGGCTTCCGGATCGTGGATGATGACGCCGCGGATGTTGACGCCGGCGCGTAGGTCGTCGTAGCCCTGGTTGATGTCTTCCAGGCGGTAGCGGGTGGTGATCAGCTCGTCCAGCTTCAGCTTTCCCTCGTCGTAGAGGCGCAGCAGACGGACTATGTCGTACTGCGGATTCGACGATCCGAACAGACATCCTTTGATGGTCTTCTCCATCAAGGTCATCTCCATCCCGGAGACATGAACAGTCAGCTTGGCCGGGTCGGCAAGGCTGGCGAGGCTCACGGTGCCACCTTTGCCGATGACGTTGAACGCATCGCTCACCACTTTCTCGTCCGGTGTCCCGACGAAGATCAAAGCGCCGTCCGCCATCTGACCCCAGGTGATCTCGCGAACGGCCTCATGGGCCTCCTCTGCGGTGGCGAACGCGTGTGTTGCGCCGAACTTCAGCGCCATATCCCGTTTGAATTCGACCGGATCGACCGCGACGACGTACCTGGCACCGGCCATCACCGCGCCTTGAATCGCGTTGATACCCAAACCGCCGATGCCATAGATCACTGCGGTGTCACCGGGCCGGATGCCGTTGTTGTACACGGGCCCACCCCAGCCGGCGGGTACACCGCATCCGACCAGCACCGCAGTCTCCAGGGGTATCCACTCGTCGACCTTGACGACGGAGTGCTGAGACACAGTGGTGCGTTCGGCGAAACTCCCCAGGAGGCAGAGGCTTCCGTAATCGACACCGTCTTTGTGGAAGCGAAAGGTGCCGTCGGGGAAACGTCCGTCGAGAATCGTCGCTCCCATGTCACAGAGGTTCGAACGGCCGGTCGCGCAGTATCGGCAGGTGCCGCAGTTGGGGATGTAGCTGCACACCACGTGGTCGCCCGGTTTCACCTTGGTGACGCCGGGTCCGACGTCCTCGACGATGGCCGATCCCTCGTGCCCACCGACGATCGGGTACCTCGGGGGCATGTCTCCGTCGGTCAGGTGCAGATCGGAGTGACACAGACCGGCGGCGACGTTCTTGAGCAGGACCTCACCCTCTTTGGGGCCGTCGAGCTCGAGCTCCATGATTTCGAACGGTCTGTTCACCCCGAGGCTCACGGCGGCTTTGGTTTTCATCTCGGACGGTTCCTTCCACGAAATTTTGTGACGAGAACACCGAAGCGGTGGAAAGCCAATCGGCCGACGGTCGTGCGAAGTGAACATCGCCGGACCCAGGAGGTCGATGTGGCTGGGATCACTATGCACGATCGTGTCATTGGTGCGCAATAGCGGTCCTCGTTACGTAATTACGTATCGATCTGTCATGTCGCGCCGAGGGGTCTCGGTCAACTATGTAATTACGTAACTAAACACGTTATTGCGAAATTCCCGCGAACGTGCCAGAGTGATGTGGAGCACTCCGGGAGAAAGGCGGACATGAAGGTCTACGAGCAGGTGGCCAGACAGCTGTCCGGGCATTCGGTGGACACGGTGTTCGGGCTCCTCGGTGACGCAAACATGTACGTCTGCAGCGCATTCGAGGCGGCGGGCGGCCGGTTGGTGCGGACGTCACACGAGGCCGGCGCCGTCAGCATGGCCGATACGTACGCACGAATGACCGGCCGGTGGGGAGTCGCCGCGGTCACCCACGGGCCTGGCCTCACCAACGCGCTCACGCCGCTCGTCGAAGCCGCTCGCTTCCCGAGTCCAATTCTGCTGATCACGGGTGACACCCCGGCCGAAGCGACCCATATGCAGCGCCTCGACATCGCCGCGCTCTGCGCATCGGTGGGGGTGACCCACGAGAGGATCCACCGGCCGGACACTGTGCGCCGCGACTTCGCCCGCGCCGTGCAACGCCTCAAATCGACGAATGCTCCTGTTGTGCTCAACGTTCCGCTACCGGTCAGCCTGTCGGACGTTGATTCACCGGACACCGTCTCGATCCCGTCCGCGGCCTGGGCGCCGTCGGCGCCGCATACCGACGAAGAGGCGCTGGACGCCGCCTTGGGGCTCGCAGCGTCTGCATCGCGCCCGGTGGTTGTCGCGGGGCGAGGTGTGATCGAAAGTGGCGCAGAAGCTTCGGTTCTCGACCTGGTCGAGGCGCTCGACGCGGGCCTGTTCACAAGCGGACTCGGTCTCGGCCTGTTCACCGGACATCCGCGTCATCTCGGGATCATGGGCAGCATCGGCCACGACGAGGCCACTCAGGTGCTCGCCGACAGCGACTGTGTGATCGCGGTCGGCGCCAGCCTGAACAAGTACACGAGTTTCGGCGGTGAGCTCTTCGAGGGTAAGTCGCTCATCCAGATCGACCGCGACCCAGTGAAACTGGGCTGGTTCGTCACCCCGACCTGCGTGGTCGCCGGAGATGCGCGAGCGGTCACCGCGTTGATGGCCGACAACATCCGGGAGGGGCAACTGCCCGAGAAGAAACAGTGGAGACAGCGGTGTCACGAGGCATCGGCTGCCATGGCGCAGTGGACACCGCCCGACGATCGGACCGGCACCGACACCCTCGACATCCGCGTCGCCACCCAGCATCTCGACGCTCTGCTCCCCCCGGGCTGCGCCATCATCAGCGACGTCGGCCGGTTCATCGCCGGGTCCTGGCCGTACATCACCAAGGCCACGCCCGGAAAGTTCACGGCGATGACGGGGTTCGGCTCCATTGGTCTGGGGCTCGCCGGAGGGATCGGCGCTGCGGTCAGCGATGTCAGCGACGTGACCGTGGTCCTCGTCGGGGACGGCGGATTCATGATGAACGTCTCCGAACTCGCCACGGCAGTTCGCGAGAGGTTGCCCATGGTCATCGTGGTGTACAACGACGGTGCGTACGGCGCCGAGTACCAGAAGCTCGTCAATGAAGGCTTTCCCGCACACCACTCGTACAACGAGTGGCCCGACATCGCGCGAACAGCCGCCGGAATGGGCTGCCGCGCCTTGACGATTCGCAAGCCCGAGGACTTCGAGTCCGTCGGAGAAGCGATCACCCGGCTGTCCGGGCCCCTCGTGCTCGACATCCGTCTCGATCCGACCCACCACCTGAACTTCTGAAGGGACCACCCACCGTGACCGCTCCCCTGCGCATCGATCGAGCCGGCCGGGTCCAGACCTGGACCATCGACGTCCCGGATGCGGCCAATGCCATCACCGGTTCCGATTTCATCGACGCCTTCGACGCCGCCGTCGATGCCGCGAACGCCGACACCGACATCTCTGTGGTGATTCTCACCGGTGCCGGGCGCTTCTTCTCCGCGGGCGGAAACGTCCGTGACATGCGAGACCGCACAGGGGTTTTCGGACTGGGTCCGCTTGACCAACGGCATGGTTACACGTCGGGCATCCAGCGTGTCCCGCGCGCCCTGCAGCGCTGTGAAGTTCCGGTCATCGCCGCGGTGAACGGAGCGGCGATCGGTGCGGGATGTGACCTCGCCGTCATGTGCGATCTGCGCATCGCCGCGGAAAGTGCCTTCTTCGCAGAGAGTTTCGTGCAGCTGGGGTTGATTCCAGGCGACGGTGGTACGTGGTTCCTGCCTCGCGCGGTGGGCTGGGCACGCGCTGCGGAGATGACGTTGACCGGCGACCGCGTGGATGCTGCCACGGCGTTGTCGTGGGGCCTTGTGAATGAGGTGCTGAGTGACGACGAGCTGTTGCCCGCCGCTCACCGACTCGCCGAACGCATAGCGAAGAACCCCGCGCCTGCAGTCCGGATGGCGAAGCGGCTTCTCCTCGAGTCCCGCACGGCATCGCTGGACTCGACGCTGGCGCTGGCGGCTGCCCTGCAGCCGCTCGCCCATCAGGATCCCGAGCATCACCGCCGCGTCGCCGAACTGACGCGCTGACAGAATCGAGTGAGGATTTGACAGGCAACACAACAGACTTCAGCTGTCCGGCGGTGGCGCCGGGTGCCCTGGACGGCCTCACCGTCCTGGACCTGACAACGGTGGTGATGGGCCCGTTCGCCACCTCGATGCTCGGTGACCTCGGGGCTGAGGTCATCAAGGTCGAGGCGCTCGACGGTGACATCACACGGCGCATGGGCCCGCAGCGCAATCCCGGTATGACCGCCTTGACACTGGGTTTGCAGCGGAACAAGCGCAGCATCGCATTGGACCTCAAAACCGCTGAAGGAAAAGAGGTTCTGGCACGACTGGTGCGTGAATCCGACGTCGTCGTCTCCAATTTGCGGCCCCAGTCACGTGAGGACCTCGGGCTCAGCTACCCGGCCCTCCGCGCGATCCGCGCGGATGTGATCCTGTGCACCGCCCAGGCCTACGCCGAGGCGAGCCCACAACGCAACGAGCCCGCCTACGACGACATGGTGCAGGCCGCATCCGGGCTGACCTCTCTGGTCGAGGCCGTCGACGGTGTTCCCCGCTACGCGCCCTATGTCATCGCGGACAAGGTGAGTGGGCTCTACATCGTGATCGCGGTGCTCAGCGCATTGATGCACCGTGCAGCGACCGGCTCCGGCCAGCACGTCGAGGTGCCCATGGTCGACGCGATGGTCCACTTCAACCTCGTGGAGCATCTCAGTGGGCAGACATTCGCACCGCCGGCCGGGGATTTCGGCTGGAAACGGGTGCTGGTCCCGGAGCGTGCCCCCTACCGGACGTCTGACGGATACGTCTGCATCCTGCCCTACACCGACGCCAACTGGCGGGGCTTCTTCACGCTCACCGGGCTGACGGACCTCCTGACCGACCCCAGGTTCACCGACGTCGACAAGCGACATCAGAACATGGGTTACCTCCACTCCATGATCAGCCGGATCACGCCGCAGCGCTCAACACAGGAATGGCTGGATCTGTGCCGGGACAACGACATTCCTGCTGCGCGTCCCCTCGACCTGACCCGTGTCACCGAAGACTCGTACGTGATGGATCACGGTGTGCTGCAGCGAAACAGTCATCCCACCGAGGGTGATTACTTCAGCGCCCTGACGCCCCTGCGGATGAGCGGGTCGCCTGTGAGCCTTCGCCGCCATGCCCCCATATTGGGTGCCCACACCGCAGAGGTGTTGTCCGAGCTGGGGTACACCGACGACGAGATCACCAGCCTGTCCGACAACGCAGTGGTGGTGATCAAATGACTGCTCCCACGATGTCCGCGGTCGTACCCGATCCTGCGTGGCGGGACCTGCGGCAGCAGGTTCGCAGTTTCCTCGCCGACCAACTCGCGGCGCACCGGTTCGAGCCAGGTATCGACGGCTGGCTCACCGGATGGTCCGACACCTTCAGCCGGTCGCTTGCCCAGCAGGGCTGGGTCGGCATGACGATTCCCCGTCAGTACGGTGGGCACGGGCGCAGCCACTTCGAGCGCTTCGTCGTCACGGAGGAACTTCTGATCGCCGGGGCCCCGGTGGCGGCGCACTGGATCGCCGACCGCCAGGTGGCGCCGTCGCTGCTGCGATATGGCACCGAGGAACAGAAGAAAGAGCTGCTGCCGGAGATCGCCGCCGCCCGGTGCACGTTCGCGATCGGCATGAGTGAGCCCGACTCGGGCTCCGACCTGGCGAGCGTGCGTACCCGCGCCGTCCCCGTCGACGGCGGTTGGCTCCTCAATGGCACCAAGGTCTGGACGTCCGGAGCGCACCACGCCGCCAAGATCCTCGTTCTGGCCCGCACCAGCGGCAGCCACGGCGACCGTCATCGGGGACTCTCGCAGCTCGTCGTCGATCTCCGGGCGCCAGGCGTCGAGATCGTGCCGATCGAGTCGCTCGACGGTGGCCATCACTTCAACGAAGTGGTGTTCACGGATTGTTTCGTCCCGGCCGAAGGCCTGCTCGGCGCCGAGGGGCAGGGCTGGAAGCAGGTGACAGCGGAGCTCGGCTTCGAACGCAGCGGACCCGAGCGGTTCCTGTCGACCGCACTGGTGGTGCGGCTGTTGATCGAACATGTCACCCGCGGCGAAATCAGCCCGGAACCGGTGCTGGGGCAGTTTCTGGCCCGGCTGCACGGGCTGCACCAGATGTCGCTGTCGGTCGCGGCCGCACTCGACCGCGGGGAGAACGCCGATGCCGCGGCGGCGATGGTCAAGATGCTCGGCACCGCCACCGAGGGCGACCTGGTGCAAGCTGCCGACTATCTCACCGGATCAATTTCGGGTCCGCTGCGTCACGCCGTGGCGTGGGCAACCGTGCAAAGGCCGGGTTTCACGTTGCGCGGCGGCACAAACGAGGTTCTCGCAGGCGTGGTCGCGAGAGGATTGGGGTTGCGATGACGACATTGGAGTCCATGGTCGATCGAGACCTGCAGTCACTGATCGACTCGGTGCTGGCGAACCACGACTGCCGTGACGACCGGAAACTGTGGCAGACGTTGGGCGAGCTGGGACTCGCCGACCTGACGCAGAGCGAGGATCGCGGCGGAAGTGGCGCTTGCTGGCCCGAGGCGGCAGCGCTTGCACGCGCACTGGCTCGCCGCGGCTGCAGGCTGGAGGTGTCCGAGAGCGACCTTGTGGCGGGCTGGCTGCTCGAGCGGGCCGGTGCACCGCCACGGCAGGCCTTACGAGTCGTCCTCTTCGACGACGAACACACCACCGTGCCCACCGCATCCGGTCTCGTCGAACGCGTCGCGGTGGTCGGCCATGACGGCGAGGAGTATCACGTCAGCGACGTCCCCGTCACGGACATCGGCGGTGACAGGGAGGGTGATCTCCACCGTGACGAAGACCGTCGCGATCGCCACCTCATCACCCGGGAGACCTTCGAGCTGGCGCGGACGCGTCGGTCACTGGTGCGGGCCATCCAGATCAGCGCGACGCTGGAGACCATAGCGGAGCTCGCGATCGAGTACGCGCAAACTCGCGAGCAGTTCGGCCGCCCCATCGGTAAACAGCAAGCCGTGCAACGCATGATCGCCATCATCGCCGGAGAGTCGGCACTGGCGCGTGCTGCGACCGACGCCGCGGTGTTGGCCGTCTCCGACGACGCCACGCCCGCAACGCAGGTCGCCGCCATGGTCGCGGTCGCCCGCTCATGCTGTGGACACGCAGTCGATCCCGTCATACGGAACGCCCACCAGGTGATCGGTGCCATCGGAACCACCCGCGAGCACCCGCTGCACGTGTTCACCTCCGCCGCATTGGCTCTTCGCGACCGAGACCGCTCCACTCGGGAATGGGATGCCGCTGTACTCGACTTGACCATTCAGGCACAACCACTCAGCGACCTCGACCTCACGCCGGTTCGCACCAAATGAAAGGATCAACGATGACCGACGCGACCCGCACCTGCGAGATTCCCGATTCGATGCAGCACAAGGTGATCTCGCTTGCCGATGCCCCGGAGATCCCCGGGCGCCGCACCTTCCTGCAGTATTTCGACGTCGGTATTGCCGACGCGAGCAATGGGCTCATCAGCACCCAGGTGACCAGAGTCCGTGCCGGCATGAGCAATCCGACCGGTTGGCACTACCACGACTGCGTGTTCCAGTGGCTGTTGATCACCAAGGGCTGGCTGGAGTTGCAGTTCGAAAACGGTGAGAGCAAGCGCATCGAGCAGGGAAGCGTCTGCTTCATCCCGGGTGGCTACCGCCACAACGAAACCGGGACCTCGGATGATCTGGAGTTCGTCGAGATCTTCATGCCTCCCAAGCCGCGGACTGTTGCTGTTGAATCACCACTGGCCTGAACCATCGCCGAGACAAGGACGTCCGCATGGAACTGCGTTTCACCGAGTCAGACTCGGTTCTCATCACGGGCGGCTCGCGTGGCATCGGTGCTGCCACCGCACAGCTGTTCGCGGCCGAGGGGGTGGGTCGGATCCATCTGGTCGGGCGTGACAAGGATTCACTCGAACAGTTGCGTGCCGGTATCGACGCCGACGTGACCTGTCATGCCCTCGACCTGTCCTCACCGACGGATCGGGCCCAACTGGCCGAAACAGTCGCCGAGACAGACATTTTGATCAACAATGCCGGCGCGATACCGCAGGGTTCCTTGGACGACGCCGATCTCGCGGCGTGGCAACGTGCCTGGGAGCTCAAGGTGTGGGGATACCTCGAGCTGAGCCAGATGGCACTCAGAGCCATGAAGGCCCGCAAATCCGGAGTGATCGTCAACGTGGTCGGATTGTCCGGCGAGCGTCCGGATGCCGGATATCTGGCCGGTTCCATGGCCAACTCGGCCCTGATGACCTTCACCCGCGCGGTCGGCGCGTACTCCTTGGATGACGGTGTACGCGTCGTCGCGGTCAATCCCGGACCGGTGCAGACACAGCGCTTGCTCGATGCGCTGCACGTCAGGGCCCGCACGGATTTGGGTGATTCCCAACGGTGGCCGGAGTTCGTCGCGCACTATCCGGCACAGCGTATGGCCACCGCGGAGGAAGTGGCCGACACCATCGCGTTTCTGGCGTCACGTCGAAGCAGCTACACCAGCGGCACCGTGGTCACGTTGGACGGGGGTATGGCCTGGCGCGGCCGCGCACTGTGAGTCGTCGGCCTAACCGGCCTGCTCCCAACGTCGGCGGTGCGACGTCAACAGCTCGACCAGTTCGTCCCTACGGCTGTGGATCTCCTCGTGCGGCCCGACCACGCTGACCGCCGCAACCGTGCGACCACCCTCACGTACGGCCACGGCCACACCATCTGCGACTTCCGAGATATGCGGCGCCGCACAAACTCCGGTCTCCTGGATCGTTTCGAGTGTGTTCAGGAACCGTTCGCGGTTCGCGTCGTCCTCGGCAGGAAGTGAACCCAGGTAGCTCCACAGATCCCGGCGTGCGAAACCTGCCAACAAGACCCATCCACTCGACGTGCGGATGAGCGACCGGCGTACGAGGTTCTTGGCCAGGTAGTCGTAACGAGGTGTCGAAGAGCAACTGTCGACGTAGAACACGCCCTGTCCCACCACGACCGACAGGAGAGTGGTCAGGCCGGCGTCGGCGTGCACAGCCTCAAGCTCCTTGTGACCGACCTGTGTCACGAGGTGCCGGCCTGCCATGAGGTTCAGCAGGTACGGCGCGCCCCCCAGTCGGTATCGGCGGTCGTGTTCGTCGAGATAACCGGCGGCAACCAGACCGTTGACGAGACCTTGCAGGGAACTCAACGGGGCGTCCAGAAGCCGCGCGAGTTCGGTGAGTGTGAGCCCGTCATGGTTACGTGCGGCGAGTTCGAGGATGCCCGCGACACGATCGACCATGCGGTGCCGTTTGCGAACGGGGGTCGCGGCCTCGGGGTGTGCCGAACGCTCGGGGTTCATGGAGCCATTGAACCACACGCTACTTAAATACGTAGTTCGCTACGCTACGAATGGGCTCAGTGTCGTCTCGCTGAGTCTTGGACACCGCACCACCGCGCGACGAACAGCGCGATGGACTTGGTGATGCGGCGAACCGACTCGATGTCGACCCGCTCGTCGAACCCGTGGATGTCCTTGGACACCGGACCGTACACCAGGGCAGGAATGTTCCCGTACTGGACGAAGACCCGTCCATCCAGATAACCCGGGGTCGTGAAACTCTGCAGTGGGGCACCGTCGAAGGCGTCGGCGTGGCTCTCCCCCAGGACCGCCTCGGCGTCCGAGCCTTCTTCCAGCACATAGCCTTCGGCGTAGAACCCGGTGGCGTTCGCCTCCGCCGAGATGGGGTGCCCGTCGCCGTCGTGGTCGATGGCGGCGAGTTCGGCAGTGATCTCGGACCATGCCTCGTCCGCCGTGATGCCGGGGTAGAAGGCGATCCTCAGATCGAGCTCACACCACGCGGGCACGCTGGAATTCCAGTCGCCGCCCTGGATTTTGCCGACGTTGAGGTTGATCGGGTGTTCGAGATCCTCGAAGTGACGGTGCTTCCCCTTGTCGGCGTTCCAGCGTTCCTCTAGCCTGCGCAACCTCTCGACGACGAAGTACGCCGCGTCGATCGCGTTGAACCCCGAACTCATCTCGCGGGGATGGGAAGGATGCCCCGCCACCCGGACGCGAAACCAGATGGTGCCGACGTTCGCGCGGACCAGCATGTCCTCTTCGGGTTCGGGAATCAGGACGGCGTCGGCCGTGTAACCGCGCATCAGCGCCGACAGCGAGCCGTTGCCAGTGCACTCCTCCTCCACCACGGACTCGAAGTGGATGCGGCCCATCGGTTCGAGTCCGGCGGCACGCAGCGCGTCGAAGGCGAACAGATTGGCCACGAGTCCGGCCTTCATGTCGCCGCTGCCGCGTCCGTAGAGCCATCCGTCGACGATCGCGGCATCCCACGGCGACCGTTGCCACTGGGTCTCCGGACCTTCGGGAACCACATCGATGTGACCGTTGAGGATCAGTGACCGGCCGAGTTCCTCACGGGGCCGGTAGGTTCCGACGACGTTGTCGACGCCCCGGTAGGAGACCTCGACCTTCCCGGCGCCGGGGTGTGTCGCGAGTTCCTCGGGATCGAGTTCCCAACGGTCCATCTCGAGGCCGCGCCCCGACATGGCGCCATAGAGCAGGTCTTGCGCGGATGCTTCGACTCCGCGCAACGAGGGGTGACGAATCATTTCCTGCGTGAACTTCAGTTGCCTGTCGAACTGTGCGTCCACCGCGGCGAGGATGCGGTCGCGCTGCTCTGGAGTGAGAGCGTGGTGGGTCTTGGCATGTGCAGTGGTCACGAGATCATCCGCCCATCATGAGTCGAGTTGTCAAAGCTGTTAGGGCTACGGCTGTTTCAGCTGGTCGAGGGCTGCTCGGTCGGGTCGTGACGCAGCCGCATGCGTTCACCGGCCAACCCACCGATGGCGGTGACGGCACAGATGCCGATGAGCACCAGAACGGCAGGCCAGGACGCACCGTCCCCTACCGCGAGCAACGCTGTGGCGATCAAGGGCAGGAAGCCGCTCAGCGCCCCGGCGAGGTTGTATCCGAGCGATACGCCGCTGTACCGCAACGCAGGCGGAAACAGCTCGGCCAGAAGCGCTCCCGTCACTGCGTAGGCCAGCGTGATCAAGGCGATACCGCACGCGACTGCCGCAGTGATGGCCCAGGCGTTGCGGGTGTCGATCAGCCAGAACAGGGGGAATGCCGCAACTGCGGTCGTCACCGCCCCGGCGACGGTCATCCGGCCGGGGCCGAACCTCTCAGAGAGGCGCCCGGCGAAGATGGTCACCGCGATCTGCAGTACCGCGGCCACCAGCGTCGCGTTCACCATCACCTGACGGTCGACCGCCAGCACGTTACTGCCGTAACTGACGACGAACGTCGTCATGATGTAGAAGCCACCCACGCCGAGCAACGCGGCCGCCACGGCAACCAGAAGCCGGCCACCGGCGTTGCGCACGAGCTGGAGTACGGGCACCTCGGCCGCGGCTTCCAGCTCGGCGAGACGCTTGAACACCGGCGACTCCTCCATCGTCAGCCGGATCCACAGCGCCACGCCGAGCAGCGGGAACGCGGCCAGGAATGGCAGTCGCCAGCCCCACGAATCGAACGACTCCGATGGCAGCATGAGCACCAGGGCGAACGCCCCGGACGAGACCAGAGTGCCGACAGGCGAGCCGATCTGAACCAGCGCGGCGAACCGACCGCGTTGCTTGATCGGTGAGTGTTCGATGGCCATGGTGGTGGCACCGCCCCACTCGCCGCCGACGGCGAGACCCTGTACCAGACGCAGTATCGCGAGCATGGCCGGAGCGGCGATCCCGACGGCGGCATAGTCGGGCAGTACGCCCACCAGCCCTGTCGCACAACCGATCATGATGATGGTCGCCAACAGCGCCGGTCGCCTCCCGTACCGGTCGCCGATGTAACCGAAGATGACCGCGCCGATCGGCCGCGCGGCGAAGCCGACGCCGAAGGTTGCGAACGACGCCAACGTCGCGGCCGCAGGGTCCAGGTCGGTGAAGAACAGCCTGTTGAACACCAGTGCTGCCGCTGTGCCGAACAGGAAGTAGTCGTACCACTCGAGCGCTGTACCGACGAACGCCGCAAACGCGATGCGTCTGGCGTCGCTGCCGGAAAGCTCCACCGCTTCATCGGTGACACGATTCATGCCTTCCAGTCTGTTAGCGGATACTCCAACCCACAATCGCAGAGATCCTAAGAATCGGCCGCTAGAGTGTGCAGATGCACAACCGGCTGGAGGGCGAGGGCCTGCCCGGGGTGACCGCCTGCCTCGCGGATCTCGAGACCATCGCCACTGCTTACGTCCGGCAGGTCCGCACTCTCACCGGTTATGCGAACTCGGTGGTCAGCGATGACGACCTGCACCAGACCGCCCGCACAACGCTGCGACTGCTGTTCGAGATGATCAAGGGCGAGGACCGATTGGCAGAACTGCAGGAGTACTCCGAGAACATCGGCCGCCGCCGCGCACGCCAGCAGGTTCCGCTCGAGTCACTCCTGCGCGCGGTACGAATGGATTTCCCCTTCATCTGGGAGGCGCTGTCGGCACACACCGCGGGCGGCGCGTCGGCCATCTCGGACTCTGTCGTGTGGATCTGGAACGCCGTCGAACGACACACCACCAACGTGCAGACCGGCTACCTCGACGAAATATCGAGGGTGAACGCCGAACTCGAACTGGAGCGCAACTTCCTGCTCCGGCAACTGCTCAGTGAGGGCAGCCGAGACCCACAGCTCCATCGGCAGGCGGCCGCCGCACTCGGTCTGCCTGCCGACGGCGAATTCGTCGTGGTCGTGTCAGGGGACCAGTACCCCAACGAATTCGCACGGTCGATCGCCCACTGCGCCCCTCGGTCACCGGTACTACAGCTCGAAGGTGTCGAGTTCGCCATCCTCACCGCAGACGCGTTGCAACCCGAGGCAGAGAGGGTTCTGCTCGACATCCCGGCGGGGATCTCGCCTCCCGCGAGCGGCCTCTCCGAGATAGCCGGCATGTGGCACCTCGCGCGTGAACTGTCCGGCTGGGCTGAACCCGGCCGCGCCGCCACAGTGGCCCTGCACTGGGACAAGATCGCCGCACAGCGCCTGGGCGTCGTGGGAACAGCTTTTGTCAGACAGGCTTTGGCCCAGCTGTCGTCACTGCCTCCGCGCGATCAGACCTTGCTCACGGACACGCTGCGCATCTATCTCGACACCGGTTCCGTCACCGAGACCGCTCGCAGGCTCTACTGCCATCGCAACACCGTCATCAACCGACTGGCCAGGGTGACCAGCAGTACCGGCCTCGACCCGGCAGTCCCTCGCGATGCGGGCGCGTTGCGACTGCTGCTGGCGGTCGACGCAGCCGCCGACTGATGACGTCACATTCTTGAAACTTCACGACAACATCTAGGTCATCGACTGCGCCGACGATCTTGGTGTGATCACAGCAGCCGGCGAAAAGCCTTTGGTATCACACAGCAAAGACTCGGCGGAGACGCCCACTCTCGCCGAGAGCGTCTACCAGCGAATCCGGCGCAACATCCTCGAAGGCCGGATCATGCCGGGCACACGGGTGTCCATTCGTTCGCTCGCCGAATCGGTCGGAGTGTCGACGATGCCGACCCGCGAGGCGCTCAAACGTCTGAGCTTCGAGGGCCTGGTCGAGTACGACCGGCGCGCGGTCACGATAAGTACGTTGTCGCCGAAGGCCATTCGCGAACTTTTCACGATCCGCCTACGGCTTGAGCTGCTCGCGACCGAATGGGCGCTGCCTCGGCTCGACGCCGAGACGACCGTGGCGTTGCGCTCGGTTCTCGACCGGATGATTGTCCCGGGAATCAGCGCCATCACCTGGCGCGAGCTCAACCGTGAGTTCCACCAGACGTTCTACAGCTGCGGCGACAGCCGTTACCTTCTGGAACTGATCCACAACATCTGGGATCGCATCCAGCCGTACATGGCGATCTACGCGTCGGCGATGCACGACTTCACCGAAGCCGACCGTCAGCACGAGCACATGTATCAGCTGATGCTGGCACGAGACCTCGACGGCCTTCTCGATGCCACGACCCGGCACCTCGAGCACACCGCAGAAGCCATCGTCAGCGCACTGGGCGCCGACACAACCACCGGCAGGGGGAACAACGTGAACTACGAGGAGCTTTCGATCAGCTCTTTCCACCGACTCGTCGAATCCGGCGGGGCCACCAGCGCCGATCTCACCGCCTGGTATTTGGATCGCATCGCAACACTCGACTCCATCGACAATCCCGACGGTCCCCAGCTCAACTCGGTCGTGACCGTCAACCCCGCAGCGCTCGACGAAGCTCGCGCGCTCGACGAAAAGTACGCACGCACGGGCACCCTCGTCGGCCCGTTGCACGGCGTGCCGATCCTGATCAAGGACCAGGGTGAAACCAAAGGTATCCCCACGGCATTCGGATCGACCGCGTTCGCGGACTACATCCCGGATACCGATGCCACCGTGGTCGACCGCCTGCGCAAGGCCGGCGCGGTGATCCTCGGCAAGACCGCCATGTGCGACTTCGCCGCAGGATGGTTCTCCTTCTCCTCACGCACCGACCACACAAAGAACCCGTACGACCTCGATCGTGAGACCGGAGGCTCGAGCGCGGGCACCGCTGCGGCAGTGACCGCCAACCTCTGCCTCGTCGGCATCGGAGAGGACACCGGCGGATCGATCCGCCTGCCGTCATCGTTCACCAACCTCTTCGGGCTGCGGGTCACCACCGGGCTGGTCTCCAGAACCGGGTTCTCGCCACTGGTGCACTTCCAGGACACCCCAGGACCCATGGCGCGCAACGTATCCGACCTTGCTGCGGTGCTGGACGTCATCGTCGGCTACGACCCCACCGACTCGTACACCGCACTGGCGACCTCCGGTCCCGAAGTCGGTGACTACGGTGAGGCCCTCGACGGCGTCGACGCCGACACGCTGTCCGGTTTCCGCGTCGGGGTACTGACCGACGCATTCGGGGCCGGCGACGACCAGGAACTGACGAACAGTGTCGTGCGCGCTGCCATCGATCGCCTACGACACCACGGAACAGGCGTGGTCGACGGCATCGTGCTCGGCAATCTCGAAACCTGGGTGGCCGAGACCTCGCTGTACACCATCCAATCCAAGTTCGACCTCGAGACGTTCCTGGGGTCCCGCAGGCACACAGGACCGACGACGATCCGCGAAATCGTCGATCACGGA
>Ga0180215_1002423_pt1 | contig 18809 bp, 22 predicted proteins | sample eDN3rd37CBELigBY_FD_128871 | JGI IMG/M metagenome (GOLD analysis project Ga0180215, IMG submission 128871) | Enriched backyard soil microbial communities from Emeryville, California, USA - eDNA 3rd pass 37_C BE-Lig BY (version 2) (version 2) | ecosystem: Environmental > Terrestrial > Soil >... | reverse complement strand
GGTAGTTAGGGGCTGTCCCCTTGTGAGAGTAGGACGCTGCCAAGCAAAATGAAAGGACATCTGAAAAGATGTTCTTTTTTTGTTTAGGTTCGATCAATATTATTAAGTACTATCGGACAGATATATCCTGAAAAATGGGGAAGGCGTCTATGAGAGGCTGCCTCATGGACATTTTACATGCAAAAACTGCGCGCAGTGTCCATTAACTAGGGTCTCATGGACATCAACCCTGCAAAAACTATAGTCAGTGTCTATAAGAAGCGTTCTAATGGACATCATCCCCGCAAAAATTAAGTCGCCTGTCCATTAGAAGCAGTATCACGGACATAGCCAACATAAAAGCCAAGCTCTGTGTCCATAAAAAAGCAGCAAGTTCTTCACAGACACAAAAAACAGCCCCCTCAAGGAGCTGTTCTATCAAGAATAAATTTCCGGGTTGGTAATTTTCTTTAGTTTTTTTAGATAGTATTTATATTTAGGATTATTTGTATCTGTTGAAATTAAATCACTTTCGCAATCAGTACAGATAAAAGAAGTGTATAGATGTATTCCCCTTTGTTTAGTTTGCTCGCAAATGACACATTCTTCACCTATTTGCTTTTTTGCCATCACATAACTCAAGCCGCTCCACCTCCATACACTTATTCTCTCCGATTCCTCCGTATTGTATACAATCTTTAGAATATTCATGTGTGGGATTTTACTTGATTACTATTGTATGATAAAAAACTCCTTTGATTGTATGTCTATCACCGATTTCTTTTCAGATCACTATTTTGTCATTGTCCATGTTTGGTACAATGAATGGGACTTCCTTTATGAAATTATGGTGAGGATAAAATGAATCAGAACAAAAAACCTTTATATGAGAAATTGGCTGCGCATGAGGAGAAAAGCGTATATTCCTTTCATGTGCCAGGACATAAATATGGAAGCCTCATTCCAAAGGATGCTTCCCGCTATTTTCAGGAATTGCTGAAATTAGATGCGACAGAGTTAAGCGGTTTAGATGATCTTCATTCTCCAGAGGGGATTATCTTAGAGGCTGAGGAGCTTCTTGCCCAACTGCATCATGTGAAAAGAAGTTATTTTTTAGTAAATGGTTCAACTGTGGGAAATTTGGCAATGATTATGGCAGCGGTTAAGGAAAATGAAAAAATACTAGTTCAAAGGAACTGTCATAAATCGGTGCTAAACGGAATTAGACTTGCAGGAGCCATTCCTATCCTTCTTGGACCAGAGCTGGATGAAGAGTGGGGTATTGCCTCTGGAGTGTCTGTTCAAACTGTGAGTCAGGCTATTGAGCTTTATCCAGATGCCAAAGCGATTATTTTAACCTATCCCAATTATTATGGCATGGTTTATGATTTGCAGGGTATCGCCTATCTTTGCCATGAAAAGGGAATTCCAGTGTTAGTTGATGAGGCACATGGGGCGCATTTCATTGCCGGTGACTGCTTTCCAAAATCATCTGTGGAATTAGGAGCTGACCTAGTTGTTCAATCAGCTCACAAAACACTTCCTGCGATGACGATGGGGGCTTATCTTCACTACAATACAAACTTTATTAGAAAAGAAGCTGTGGAGAGTTATCTGCAGATGCTGCAATCGAGCAGCCCCTCATACCCGATAATGGCATCATTAGATATTGCCAGGGGTTACTTAGCCACTTTCACGAGGGAAGATGGCGAATATCTTTTGAAAAAAATTACAGAATTTAAAGATAGACTTCAGCAGATAAAGGGTATTAAGGTTTTATCCTATAAAAATGGTGAGGGCGATCCGCTAAAAATCACCTTGCAGTCTGCATCGGCATTAAGCGGATTTGAGATTCAAAAACTCCTGGAAGATGAGGGAATTTATACTGAAATGGCAGATCCAAATAATGTTCTTCTTGTTTTCCCATTGCTTAAGAAGGGCATGGATTTTCCGTTCAATGAAGTAAATGCTGCATTTGAAAAAGCTTTACATGCATTAGCTCCTCTCAAAAAAACTAAATTGAACTTTGCCTTGGCTCACCAGGGTATTTCAAAGTTAGAAATAAATATAAAGAATCAGGGAAATCTTGAAAGCAGGCTTGTTCCTCTCGATACAGCATCCGGGAAGGTATGTGCAGAATTTATCATTCCATATCCTCCTGGCATTCCTCTTTTATTTCCAGGGGAAGTAATCAGCCGAGAGTCAATAGAGCAAATAAAGCTGCTCCTGGAGACAGGTGCGCGATTTCAGGGCGGAAAAAATCTGCTGCAAAGAAAAATGAGCATTTATTAAATAATTGGCAATGTTATAGCTTAATGTTGATTTCAACAGCTTAGTGATTGGAGCGGAAATCAACGGCCGAATTTAACAGAGCTCAATAATCATACTGGCGAATCCGGAGGTTGTTATTAGTTATGAAACGAGGCATTTTTGTTACGATGGAAGGTCCAGAAGGGGCCGGTAAAACGACGATTATTCAGCTGCTTGCAGAAAAGCTTGAAGCAGAAGGATATAAGATTCTTCAAACAAGAGAACCGGGCGGCATAGAAATAGCCGAACAAATTAGAAATATCATCCTTGATAAAGACAATGTAAAGATGGATTCCCGGACAGAGGCGCTTTTATATGCCGCAGCTAGAAGGCAGCATCTTGTTGAAAAGGTTCTTCCCGCCCTTAACGAGGGGTATATTATTATTTGTGACCGTTTTATTGACAGCTCGCTGGCTTATCAGGGCTATGCGCGCGGATTAGGCATGAATCAAGTATTGACCATTAATGAATTTGCCATTGAGGGCCTCATGCCCAATCTGACAATCTATTTTGATATTAAACCAGAAATTGGCCTCGAAAGAATTAATCGGCATAAAAACAGGGAGGTCAATCGCTTAGATTTAGAAAATCTTGAGTTTCATAAAAGGGTGAGGGAAGGGTATTTGAAGTTAGCAGATCAATTCCGGGACCGTATATATAAAGTGGATGCTTCAAGGACGGTGGAAGAAGTATTGAAGGAAGTTGAAAGAAAGCTGAGAGAAGTCATTTCAGGAACAGACTAAAAAAAGCCGAATTCCTATTTTATACAAAATTTGAATTGATCTATTATATTTATACGAACATAAAGTATGATTGATCATAAAATAATTGATATAATAATGATAAGAATAGCCAAAGGATGAGAGGGGCTGAATATATGAAACTAATATTAGCTGTGGTACAGGACCAGGACAGTAATAAATTAATGAATGCACTGGTGGATCATAATTTTCGGGCGACAAAGTTAGCAAGCACAGGGGGCTTTTTGAAGTCAGGAAATACAACTTTTATGATTGGGACGGAGGATATCCGAGTGGATAAAGCTCTGCAGATTATCAAAGAGAATTGCCGGTCAAGAGACCAGCTAGTAGCCCCTATTTCCCCAATGGGCGGGAATGCAGATTCGTATGTGCCTTATCCTGTTGAGGTTGAAGTGGGCGGTGCAACTGTATTTGTATTGCCAATTGAGCAATTCGTTCAGTTCTAAATAAACAAATGAAAAGCAAGTGGTGATGATTGTGGCAAAGACATGGAAAGAGCTTGAAGAAATCCAGCCCATGGTATTGAAAATGTTTCAAAATAGCATACAAAAGGACCGGCTGGCACATGCATATCTTTTTGATGGTATGAAGGGGACTGGAAAAAAGGATGCAGGCGTTCTTTTAGCAAAAAGTGTTTTTTGCCTTTCTCCTCACAACGGATTTATTCCATGCGAGGAATGCAAAAACTGCAGAAGAATTAACCATGGCAATCATCCCGATGTTCACATCATTGAACCAGATGGACAATCTATTAAAAAGGCTCAAATTCACCAGCTTCAAGAGGAATTTGCTAAAACTGGCGTCGAGTCAAAAAAGAAATTATATATGATTGTCCATGCGGATCGGATGACAGGGAATGCACAGAATAGTTTATTAAAGTTCCTCGAGGAGCCTCATCAGCAAACATTGGCTATTTTGATAACAGAGCAAGTGCAGCAAGTTCTCCCTACTATTCTTTCGCGCTGCCAAACTATCTCGTTTAAAGCATTATCACCTGAAAAGGTTGTTCAGCTATTTCAAGCTAATGGCATTGATTCAAATTTAGCGCCAATTCTTGCCCAGCTGACAAATAATGTTGAGGAAGCTATGGAATATAGTCAGGATGATTGGTTTGTACAAGCACAAAAAATAGTGTTAAAATTATATGAAGCGCTTAGTAAAAATTCGCTTGGAGCTATGGTTGCTCTCCAGGATGATTGGTTTAAGCACTTTAAAGAGAAAGAACAGCTAGATCTTGGCTTAGACTTATTACTTCTTTTTATAAAGGATTTACTATATATTAAGCTCGGCAAACAAGAACAGATTGTCTTTTTAAAGGAAAAAGAACATTTGGAGAAATTTGCATTAAACTCCTCTATCAGACGTGTGTCAGACCAAATGGTTATGGTTATGGATGGGAAGAGGAAGCTGCATGCAAATATGAATCCGCAGCTGTTAATGGAACAGCTTGTATTGGGACTGCAGGAGGGATCGACTTTTGTATGATGTAGTAGGAGTTCGCTTTAAAAAAGCGGGTAAAATATATTATTTTGATCCCGGCGGATTAGAGATTGAAAAGGATGACTTTGTTATTGTTGAGACTGTTCGCGGCGTGGAGTATGGCAAAGTGGTTGTAGCGCCGAAGAAAGTTGAAGAACATGACGTTGTCCTCCCATTAAAAAAAGTCCTCCGTATTGCGGATCAAAAAGATCGCATGATCGTTGAAGAAAATAGGCAAGCAGCTAAGGAAGCCTATGATGTTTGCTGTGAAAAGGTAAATGTCCATCAGCTAGATATGAAACTTGTTGATGTGGAATACACATTTGACAGAAATAAAGTTATTTTTTATTTTACTGCTGATGGAAGGGTAGACTTCCGTGAGCTTGTTAAAGATTTAGCAGCCATTTTTAGGACAAGAATTGAACTTCGCCAAATTGGTGTCAGAGATGAGGCGAAGATGTTAGGCGGCATTGGACCGTGCGGAAGAATGCTTTGCTGTTCTACGTTTTTAGGGGATTTTGAACCCGTTTCCATCAAAATGGCAAAGGATCAAAACCTTTCATTAAATCCGACAAAGATTTCTGGACTTTGCGGTCGTCTGATGTGCTGCTTAAAATATGAAAATGATGAATATGAAGATGCAAAGGCACAGCTTCCTGACGTTGGCGAGTGGGTGCAGACACCACTAGGACCCGGAAAGGTTATAGGGTTAAATATTTTAGAACGAGTTATGCAGGTAGATGTTACTGCTCAAGAACGCGTACTTGAGTATACACTTGAGGAAATAACAAAACAGGGTGCTGTTTCAGTTCAATCCACAGATTAATGAGGTGGGATGCGTGGATAAAAAGGAAATCTTTGACTCAGTAATTAATATGGAAGCCCAAATTGGAAATCTTTATACACAACTTGGTGAACTAAAGCAGCACTTGGCAGAAATCCTTGAGGAGAATAACTCCTTAAAATTGGAAAATGAACATTTAAGAAGAAGATTGGGAATTGCCGCAGAAAAGGAGCCAACTGCAGGAGATGAAGAAAGGCAAATAGCTGAACAGAAAGAGAAGTCACCTGGTGAAAAGCTAATGGATATCGGTGAAGGGTATGATAATCTAGCCCGCCTTTATCAGGAAGGCTTTCATATTTGCAATCTTCATTTTGGAAGCCCTCGAAAAGAGGGAGATTGCCTCTTTTGTTTATCATTCCTTAATAAGAAATAATATTAGCCTTCCTGAAATATGGAAGGCTATTTTTAACATAAGAATGTCCGCGTGAAGAATGGCCTGGCTTCATACGCAGCATAAAAGGCATTTTATGCTTCTGTACCAATCATATCGGAGGGAATGAAAATGGATTTTTTAAAGGGAGATGAGCGCTTAGATTATTTGCTCGCAGAGGATTTACGCATTATTCAAAGCCCGTCTGTTTTCTCCTTTTCATTAGATGCTGTACTATTGGCAAAGTTTGTGTACGTCCCGATTCAAAAAGGGAATCTAATCGACCTTTGCAGCGGAAATGGGGTAATCCCCCTTTTTTTGAGCACAAGAACCAAGGGGGCCATTACGGGCGTTGAAATTCAAGAACGCCTCTATGATATGGCCGAGCGAAGTATTGAATATAATAGGCTTGGACAGCGCCTGCATATGATTCATGGGGATATAAAGGATATGCCTAAGACATTAGGCTATGGAAAATTTGATATAGTGACATGCAACCCGCCTTATTTTCTAACACCAGCAGACGGGGAAATCAATGAAAATGAACATTTGGCGATTGCCCGTCACGAAATATTATGCACTTTAGAAGATGCGGTCAAAGCCTCCAGTGACTTGGTAAAGCAGGGCGGCAAGGTTGCGTTTGTTCACCGGCCGGGAAGGTTTCTGGATATTGTCTTTTTAATGAGAAAGTATAAACTTGAGCCAAAAAGGGTTCAATTTGTCTACCCGAAAAAGGGCAAGGAAGCAAATACACTGCTGATTGAGGCGACGAAAAACGGCAGTCCCGATCTGAAGATTCTCCCTCCATTATTTGTTTATGAGGAGAATAATGAATATACCCCAGAAATGAAGGAAATTTTATATGGAGACAAATAGCCATTATTTTTATGTCCTTTCTTGTAAGGACGGCAGTTTGTATGCTGGTTATACCAACAATTTAGAAAGGCGCATTAAACAGCATAATGAAGGAAAAGGGGCAAAATATACTAGAGGAAGAGGGCCAGTGGAACTTATTTTTTCAAAGTCCTATGATAATAAACAGGATGCCATGCGGGCTGAGTATCAATTTAAACAGCTGGACAGGAAAAAGAAAGTGGCCTATCTATTAAAAGAGTCAGGTGGTACATATGTGGCAGCAAAAAAGCTTTAGTCAAGAAGAACAGAAGGGAATCTTATACTTAGTTCCCACACCGATTGGCAATTTAGAGGATATGAGTTTTCGGGCGATAAGAATGATGAAGGAAGCTAATTGTATTGCGGCAGAAGATACTAGAAATACAAAAAAACTTTGTAATTATTTTGAAATTGAGACCCCGATTATCAGTTATCATGAACATAATAAGCAGACTAGCGGAAAAAAGCTTATTGAAAGGCTTTTAAATGGTGAAAAAATTGCCCTTGTCAGTGATGCGGGAATGCCAACAATCTCTGACCCAGGCTTTGACCTTGTCACAGAAGCTCTCGAAGAAAAAATTACGGTTGTTCCTCTCCCAGGTGCAAATGCAGCATTAACAGCTTTAATCGCATCAGGTATTCAAACTCAGCCATTTTATTTCTATGGCTTCCTTAATAGACAAAAGAAGGTAAAGAAAAAAGAACTTGAAGCTCTTGCTAAAGTTCCAGCAACCATGATCCTTTATGAGTCTCCCCACCGTTTAAAGGAGACGCTGACACTGATGGAGGAATATCTGGGAGATAGAAGGATTGTCCTTTGCAGGGAATTAACGAAGAAATATGAAGAGTTTATCAGAGGGACGGTAAAGGAAACGCTGAAGTGGGCTGAAAGTGAAGAAATCCGCGGGGAGTTCTGCATGATTATTGAAGGCACTTCTATTACAGATAATGACAAGGAAGATATGTGGTGGCAGGATCTGTCTATTGAAGAACATGTTAATCATTATATGACAGAAAATCAGTTATCCAGCAAAGAAGCGATTAAACAAACAGCTAATGACCGCGATATGGGGAAAAGGGATGTTTATCAGGCATACCATATAAAATAAATAAGGTAAAAAAAAACTTCTCAATTCTTTGAGAAGTTTTTTTATATCTATTAGTGTTTTAAATCTATTAAGGAAAAGATATCTTATTTCGCAAGCTCGAATTTGTTTTGAATTTCTTTTAACAGCAATTCTGCACCTTCACGGCTAATAATTAATTTACCGTCAGCAAGTGTCAGATTGTCATCAGAAACTTCCCCGGTAATTTGGCAAGTCATGTTTGGCTTGTACTTCTTAAGGATAATGCGGTCTTCATCAACGTAGATTTCTAGAGAATCTTTCTCAGCAATATCAAGTGTACGTCTTAATTCAATAGGAATAACTACGCGGCCAAGCTCATCAACTTTACGGACAATCCCTGTAGATTTCATTATTGGTTCTCCTCTCTCAATCCCTAATAAATTATTATTTATATCTCTCTATTTTCGTCATTATTCGACAAATTTTCTTGTTACTTACATAATACCAGCGTTTCCCAAATCCGTCAATTACTTTTATCTTGAGTTCAAATAGAAATTTTTTCCTGTCGTGTTAAGCTTGATATATCAATGTTTACGCTGATATAAAGCCTTTTTAGTCCCTTATTTCAAGGGGAAAAGCCGTTTATGAAAATCCGGATTTCCAAACGCCTTCTAATATTTTTCGACAAGATTCTACAATTTCTACATTATTCATTCTATAATATTATTCGCGGATATGCTCCCTTTTTTTAGGATAAAAGTGATTGTATTTTTTTCCAATTTCTAGGCTGGTTTTGGAAGAATCTCATTTTAAATGAGAAGAAAGCCGGATATAGCCATTTTGTTGCACAAATCCTAATTTTTAGGTATATTTTGATGGTATAAGAGGAAATGATGACGAGTGTAATCATTTGAAAAAGTTAGGATAATTTTATGTTTTTTCTCGTCCATTTTGGCCGGGAATTTTTATATGTTACTAAGGAGGGAATTTTGATGGGAGAGAAGTTAAAAACTTTTTACCTGACTACGCCGATTTATTATCCAAGCGGGAATTTACATATCGGCCATGCGTATACAACAGTGGCTGGGGATGCAATGGCTCGTTATAAAAGATTGCGCGGCTTTGATGTTATGTATTTAACCGGTACAGATGAACACGGGCAAAAAATACAGCAGAAGGCAGAGGAAAAAGGGGTTTCGCCGCAAAGCTATGTAGATGAAATTGTCAGTGGAATCAAAGTACTATGGGATAAACTCGATATTTCTTATGATGACTTTATACGTACGACTCAAGATAGGCATAAGGAAATTGTTGAAAAGATTTTTGCCCAGCTGCTAGAGCAGGGGGATATTTATTTAGGAGAATATGAAGGCTGGTATTGTACTCCATGTGAATCTTACTTCACGGAACGACAGTTAGTGGATGGGAATTGCCCTGACTGCGGGCGGCCTGTCAATAAGGTGAAAGAAGAGTCCTATTTCTTTAAGGTCAGCAAATATGCCGATCGCCTGCTTCAGTACTATGAAGAAAATCCAACATTTATTCAGCCTGAGTCCCGCAAAAATGAAATGATTAATAACTTCATTAAGCCCGGATTGGAGGACCTTGCTGTTTCTAGGACAACTTTTGATTGGGGCATTCAGGTGCCAGGAAATGCTAAACATGTTATTTATGTTTGGATTGATGCGTTATCAAATTACATTACAGCTCTTGGCTATAATACTGATCATGATGAAAATTTCAAAAAGTATTGGCCTGCAGATGTCCACTTGGTAGGGAAGGAAATTGTCCGTTTTCATACGATTTATTGGCCGATTATGCTTATGGCACTAGATTTGCCATTGCCTAAAAAGGTATTTGCTCATGGATGGCTTTTAATGAAGGATGGAAAAATGTCCAAATCCAAAGGAAATGTCGTCGATCCGGTTACATTAATTGACCGATATGGATTAGATGCGCTTCGTTATTATCTGCTTCGCGAAGTACCTTTTGGCGCAGATGGTGTCTTCACCCCAGAGGGCTTTGTTGAAAGAATTAATTTTGATTTGGCTAATGATCTTGGAAATCTATTAAACAGGACTCTTGCTATGGTTGATAAATACTTTGATGGAGTAATCCCTGCATACAAAGAGTCTGCTGGTGAATTTGAACAGGAACTGCTTCGCGTCAATAAAGAGACTGTTAAGCAATATGAGGAAGCAATGGAAAAAATGGAGTTTTCCGTTGCATTAACATCCATTTGGCAATTAGTCAGCAAATCTAATAAATTTATTGATGAGACACAGCCGTGGAATCTTGCAAAAGATGAATCCAAAATAAATGAGCTTGGCAGTGTACTTTCTCATCTTGCAGAATCATTAAGAAGAATTGCTATTCTTCTTCAGCCTTTCTTAACACAGGCGCCGAAGGAAATTTTCAAACAGCTGCATGTAAATGAAGACAGCTTAACATCATGGGACAGCCTTGAAGAATTTGGTACAATCCCAGCTGGAACGAAAATTTCCAAAGGTGATCCGATTTTCCCTCGTCTTGATTTAAAAGAAGAAGTGGAATACATTAAAGCTAAAATGCAGGGTTCAGCGCCAAAGCCTGAAGAAGCTAAAAAGGAAGTGGCCAAGAAAGAAGACAAGCCGCAAACTGATGAAATTACAATTGATGATTTTATGAAAGTTGATTTGCGTGTAGCTCAGGTTATTCAAGCAGAGCCGGTAAAAAAAGCTGATAAACTTCTCAAGCTTCAATTGGATCTTGGCTATGAAAAGCGTCAGGTTGTCTCAGGCATCGCACAATTCTATAAACCAGAGGAACTAGTTGGAAGAAAGGTTATTTGTGTGACAAACTTGAAGCCTGTTAAATTGCGCGGGGAAATTTCCCAGGGGATGATTTTAGCGGGAAGCCAAGACGGCGAGCTATCATTGGCGACCATTGCAGAAAGTCTCCCATTAGGATCAAAAGTAAAATAAATGTGTTTTAACATAGAAATGTTTCACGTGTAACATTCGCGTCAAACATTTCTATGTTTTTCTTTATTTTAGGCTATATTAAAAAACGATGGCCGCAATCATTGAGTTGTCTGACGGAGCACGCTCAGCTGCAGTGAGCAAAATGTTATCTAAATGAAATAATTGAAATGAAAATATAATATAGGAAGAAAGGAGATTTTTTAATGTTTTTCGACACACACGCGCATTTAAATGCCGAACAGTATAGCGAGGATTTAACAGAGGTCATTGACAGGGCTCTTGAGACAGGAGTTTCTAACATAGTAGTTGTTGGTTTTGACCGCCCAACCATTGAAAGAGCGATGGAGCTTATCGAACAATATGATTTTATGTATGCAAGTGTTGGCTGGCACCCTGTCGATGCTATTGATATGACAGATGAGGATCTTCTATGGATTGAGGAGCTTTCAAAGCATCCAAAGGTTGTAGCTCTTGGAGAAATGGGGCTCGATTACCATTGGGATAAGTCGCCAAAGGACATTCAAAAAGAAGTGTTTAGAAAACAAATTCAGCTGGCTAAAAAGGTTAAGCTGCCAATCATTATCCATAACCGGGAGGCCACAGCAGATATTGTAGAAATTTTAAAAGAGGAAAATGCCCAGGAAGTAGGCGGGATCATGCATTGCTTCAGCGGAAGCCCAGAAACGGCTAAAGAATGCGTTGATATGAATTTCTATATTTCCCTGGGTGGGCCGGTTACGTTCAAAAATGCTAAAAAGCCAAAAGAAGTAGCCGAAGTCATTCCAATGGACAGACTTCTGATTGAAACAGATTGCCCATATCTAGCCCCGCATCCGTTCCGCGGCAAAAGAAATGAACCAGGCTATGTAAAACTAGTTGCTGAACAGATAGCAGAAATAAAAGGCATGTCTTTAGAAGAGGTGGCAGAAAAAACAACTGCAAATGCTAAAAAATTATTCGGCATAAACTGACAGTGAAAATTGTCGAATCACCGCTAAGCTTGTCCAAAAGTTTTTTAATTCTAAAAAGTTCTACATTGTCTCGTCCCTACATAGGATAACCATGTCGATAAGTCTCTCTTTCCTTTCTCCCAGAGTTTTTGCATAATAGGGAATATGTTAGGGAAGGAGCTGATTTTTTCTTTTAGAAAGAGAGCTTATTGGGGGCTTGGAAACATTTACTCATTTTTAAAGTGTTGACAGACTTTATAATAGTCTATATAATCTCTCCAAGAGAAAGGGAGGCGTTTTTCATCGTATTCCAAAACATGAAAAGCCTGTTTTCCCAGTCTCTGAGTAAAAAGAAAATGATTATCCTTTTAGCTAGTTTCATAGTTTTTGTTGGGGCGTTAGCATTGATTATCTTTGAAACAACAAAGAAAACAGTGGCAGTTACATTAGATGGCCAGGAGCAGGTCGTCAAAACCCATGCTAAAACAGTTGAGGAACTTTTAGAGGATTTAGAAATCTCTTTGCGCTCAGAAGACCGTGTGTCTCCCTCGGCAGACACTGAGGTGAAGGACAATTTAGAAATTGTCTGGAAACCGGCAAAACAGGTTCATATTGTGAAAGACAGCGAGAAGAAAACGATTTGGACGACAGCCGATACAGTTAAAGAACTTTTTGAAGAACAAAAGATAAGCATTTCCGAGCATGACAAAGTTCAGCCTAAGCTAGAAGAAAAAATTAAAGGAAACCTTGAAATAGAGATCAATAAAGCTTTTCCAATCACATTGTCAGTTGGCGGAAAGGAACAGCAGGTATGGTCAACTTCGACTACGGTCGCTGACTTTTTATCACAGCAGGGCATTACACTAAATGAATTAGATCGTATTGAGCCTAACCAAGAAGAAATTGTAAAGGCTAATGACACCGTTAAAGTCATACGAGTAGAAAAAGTCACCGATGTAGTGGAAGAACCGATTCGATTTGCAGTGGTTACGAAAAAAGATGGCAACCTGAATAAAGGGTCAGAAAAAGTGATTCAGCAGGGCAAAGAGGGACTGCAAACGAAAGAGTATGAAGTCATATTAGAAAATGGCAAGGAAGTTTCCAGAAAGCTGATAAGTGAGAAGAAGGTTACTGAAAAGCAAGACAAGGTCGTGGCAGTTGGCACAAAAGCTCTGCCAGTTCAGCAGGTTGTATCCCGCGGTAATGAAGGCGGCAAGGAAATTATGGTTTCCTCAACAGCTTATACGGCTCATTGCAATGGCTGTTCCGGAAGAACAGCATCGGGAATTAATCTTCGCGCAAATCCAAATGTGAAAGTCATTGCAGTAGATCCAAGCTTTATTCCATTAGGAACAAAAGTTTATGTTGAGGGTTACGGATATGCTGTTGCTGCTGACACAGGTTCGGCTATTAAAGGACACAAAATAGATGTGTTCTTTCCGTCAAAATCAGAAGCTTACCGCTGGGGGCGCAAAACGGTTAAAATCAGAATCCTAGATTAATAGAGTGAGCAAGACCGCATAATGAGTCTTTATAAATTATAAAAGTGCAGGGGGTATATTAGAACCTCTGCTTTTTTATTTTTTCTTTTTTTACAAATCATATATAATAAAACCCATGTTCATTTATATAGACGGATAAGATTACAAAAATGTTTCAGGTTTTTATCAATTATTTTATTTTTTTTGGAGGAAACATGAAAATTCAAGAAATTATCGTTGTCGAAGGCAAGGATGACACCACTGCCATTAAAAGAGCAGTCGATGCAGACACGATTGAAACAAATGGCTCGGCCATTAATAAAGAAACGATTGAAAAAATAAAGCTGGCTCAAAAAACAAGGGGTGTCATTGTTCTGACAGATCCTGATTTTCCGGGCCAAAGAATCAGAAACATTATTAAGGAAAAGGTGCCTGGATGCAAACACGCCTTTATCGAAAAGAAAGAGGCACTTGAAAAGCATGGGAGAGGTGTCGGGGTTGAACATGCCTCTTTAGAAGCTATAAGAAAGGCGCTAAGCCATGCCCAGCTGATGCATGAGGAGGCAGCAGAGGAGATTACTCAGGATGATCTTATTGATGCGGGACTGATTGGCGGAGCGGGAGCAAGAGAACGCAGAGAAAAACTGGGCAAGCTTTTAAAGATAGGATTTACGAATGGGAAACAGCTGCATAAAAGCCTGATGATGTTTCAAATCAGCAAAGAGGATTTTGCAAACGCCATTGAGATGATACGCCAGGAGGAGAGAAATGGATAAAGATATTGCTACACCGTTAAGAACGCGCGCCATTTTAGAAAAGTATGGTTTTTCCTTTAAGAAGAGCCTTGGACAAAACTTTTTAATTGATACAAATATTCTCCGCCGAATTGTGGATTATGCTGAATTGACATCAAGCTCAGCTGCCATTGAAATTGGCCCAGGCATTGGGGCACTGACTGAACAGCTTGCAAAGCGGAGCAAGAAGGTTATTGCCTTTGAAATTGATCAGCGCCTGCTGCCGATTTTAAAAGAAACGCTTGCTCCTTATCCGCATACAAAGGTTATCCATGAAGATATCCTTAAAGCAGACGTTAGAGGAATGATTGAAACCCATTTACAAGGCATAGAGGATATTATGGTAGTGGCCAATCTGCCTTATTATGTAACAACGCCAATTATTATGAAGCTGCTCGAGGAGAACTTGCCTATCAGAGGGATTGTCTGCATGCTTCAGAAGGAAGTAGCCGACCGGATTTCTGCCAAGCCGGGTACAAAAGATTATGGCTCTCTGTCTATCGCTGTGCAGTACTACACTGAAGCAGAAACCGTTATGACGGTTCCGAAGACTGTTTTTATTCCGCAGCCAAATGTAGATTCAGCTGTCATTAGGCTTACTAAGCGCAAGGAGCCTCCTGTTCAAGTGGAGGATGAAGGGTTCTTTTTTCAAGTCATTCGGTCAAGTTTTGCCCAAAGAAGGAAAACGCTCCTAAATAACCTGACAAGCCTTCTGCCGGATGGAAAGCAAAAGAAGGAGCAGATTATTGCAGCACTTGATGAAGCGGGAATTGACCCTATTAGACGAGGAGAAACATTATCAATTGAGGAGTTCGCCCGTATAAGTGATAAGCTTTTACCTGTATTTTCTTAAGGTCTGCTAATGGCAGGCCTTTTTTAATAGCTCTGTTAGCATTGATTGCTGATTTTTCGTCAAAGGGGTCTTTCGCTTTCTTGTTATCACATGTTTATAGACAATCGCATATTTTATGAAAGAACCTTTATTTAATAGCTTATTATTTCGTTTCAATAAGCTAATTGGAGTGACGGCAGTGAGCATTAATATTATGGATATTGTCGGGAGGGTTTCCTACCAGTGTGATATTTTGTTCCGTGTCATCGATATACGTGAAATAAATGGGCGGAAATATGCTGTCTTGCACGGGGAGGACATTCGTCTTATCGCAGATGCACCAATTGAAGATTTAATTGCCATTGGCCCTTCTACAAGAGAAAAGATGACTGAGAAGATACATGAGCTTGAGGAGCAGTCCTTTCAGCTATTCAGGCAGGAAGTGGATCTTTTAAAGGAAAGACAGGAGTACACAGCAACTGATGGCTATACAAAGGCCATGAGTTATTTTCAGATACCGGGAAAGGTTCTTCATTTAGACGGTGATCCTGCCTATTTAGAGAAGTGCCTTGCCTTATACGAAAAAATCGGTGTGCCTGTCGTTGGCATTCATTGCAACGAAAAAGAAATGCCGTTGAAAATTGGCCAGCTTGTCGAATACTATAGGCCAGATATTCTAGTCATTACCGGCCATGACGCTTATTCTAAAGCGAAAGGTAAAAAAACTGATATCAACGCCTACCGGCATTCAAAGCATTTTGTTCAAACAGTGAAAGAGGCAAGAAAGAAGATTCCCCATTTAGATCAGCTAGTCATTTTTGCCGGGGCTTGCCAATCGCATTTTGAATCCATTATCCATGCCGGAGCTAATTTTGCCAGTTCCCCATACAGGGTAAACATACATGCTCTGGATCCTGTATATATCGTAGCCAAAATCAGTTTTACCCCTTTTATGGAGCGAATTAACGTCTGGGATGTCCTGAGAAACACTTTAACAGGGGAAAAAGGCTTAGGGGGAATCGAGACGCGAGGTGTTTTGAGAACAGGTATGCCTTTTAATAAACAAGAGGAGAGCGAGGATATATGAAACCGTTATACAACGGTTTCTTTTCTTTGGATATTTTAGGCAAGGAAATAGGTACATATTTTCACCCATTTAAGCATACATTATGATTGTTGAAAAATAGAAGATTTTGTGGAAGAAAATATATTGACAAAGTTTTTTGTTTGCTGTTATAATTTATATTTTTGTTTGACTCGTTTGTGTAAGTGTGATATACTTAACATAGTGAGGTGGACCGATATGGGAAAAACATTAAAGGATATTAAAAAGGCTCTGGATTCAAACCTTGGTAAAAGACTTTTGCTTAAGGCGAATGGCGGAAGAAGAAAGACCATTGAACGTTCAGGTGTTTTAGCAGAAACGTACCCATCTGTATTTGTAATCGAGTTAGATCAGGACGAGAATGCTTTTGAACGAGTATCTTACAGCTATGCAGATGTTTTAACAGAAACGGTTCAGATAACATTTTATGAGGATGCATCAGGACAGGTTGCTTTAAACTAAATAGATTATTTTTTTTTGTGCTCTGACAGCTGACCGCCCGTCGCTGTCTTTTTTTTATTTTGAACGGATTTTCTTTATTTATTACAAACAGGCAGGATAATTTAGGGGGAAATTAATCTCTATATCTGCTCATACTATATATACGCAGTGTGAAAGGAGATGTTAATCATCGGCAGAAGAAAGGGCATTATGTCAGAGGGGTTTAAAGAAGAACTGGCAAAGGAACTCGGGTTCTATGACGTTGTCCAGAAGGAAGGCTGGGGCGGCATCACAGCAAAGGACGCTGGCAACATGGTTAAGCGTGCTGTAGAGATTGCCCAGCAAAGTCTTAAAAACAGACAATAAACCATTGACATTCTTTTATAAAAGCCATTGATTAATTGAACAGCTGCGAAAAAAGCCGAGGTCCTTCCTCGGCTTTTTCATTTGGTTAAAAAGCTTACCTTTTGCTGACAGCGATCTGTCAAACCTACTTTTCAACCAAAAATCATGAAAATCAGGAGAAATTGTGAAGAAAGTTTGATCATAGGTCTTACTTTTGCTGTTTTGTGGTAAAATAGGACAAAAAATGGAGTGGCGCAATTTTGTAAAGTAGGTGGAAATGTGAAGCTTTTGGTTAAGGCACCGGCAAAAATCAATCTGTCATTAGATGTATTACATAAACGTAACGATGGCTATCACGAGGTTGAAATGATTATGACAACGATTGATTTAGCAGATCGCCTAGAATTAACTTTATTGGAACAGGACCAGATTAAAATTAATTCGCAAAATCGGTTTGTTCCTGATGATCAGAGAAATTTAGCCTACCAGGCAGCGGCTTTACTGAAAAAGCGGTTTCATGTGAAAAAGGGTGTATCGATCGCTATCGAAAAGCATATTCCTGTTGCGGCAGGTCTAGCAGGGGGAAGCAGTGACGCGGCAGCTGTCTTAAGAGGCTTGAACAAGCTATGGGGTCTTGGGCTTTCCCTTGATGAATTGGCTGCTATCGGTTCTGAAATTGGATCAGATGTTTCCTTTTGTGTTTACGGCGGAACAGCCCTTGCCACGGGAAGAGGGGAAATCATAAAAGAGCTGCCTGCTGCTCCTACATGCTGGGTTATCCTTGCTAAGCCTTTTATTGGTGTCTCAACCGCAGAAGTATACCGGAGACTGCAGTTAAACGGCATGAAACATCCAAACACAAAGGAAATGATGGAGGCAATCAGAACGGGCAGTTACGAAGGTGTTTGCAAAAATGTCGGAAATGTTCTTGAGGAGGTCACCTTTTCCTTACATCCGGAGGTTGCACAGATAAAGGACCAGATTAAGCGGTTTGGGGCAGATGCTGTATTAATGAGCGGCAGCGGCCCGACAGTGTTTGGATTAGTGCGTTATGACTCCCGCCTGCAGCGGATTTATAATGGTTTAAGGGGATTCTGTGATCAAGTATTTGCGGTTCGCATGCTGGGTGACAGACACACACTTGATTGAACCCGTATAATAATGATATAGTTACATTAAAATATTCGGGTTTCGGAGGGTCATTAATGAAGTTTCGTCGAAGTGAACGTTTAATAGATATGACGAATTATTTATTAGAACATCCCAGACAATTAGTTTCCTTAACCTTATTTTCCGAAAGGTACGGTTCGGCTAAATCATCTATCAGCGAAGATTTAGCTATTATCAAGGAGACTTTTGAGCAAAGAGGGATTGGTACGCTGCAGACGGTTCCGGGAGCTGCGGGCGGAGTAAGGTTTCATGTTAAGGTTAAAGATGACGAGGCAAAGGAATTCGTTCAGGAGCTTTGCGAACTTATGGCCAGCCCTGAGCGGTTATTGCCTGGCGGCTATTTATTTCTGAATGATATTTTAGGGGACCCTGCCCTTGTACAGCGGATTGGGCGTATATTTGCCTCTGCTTTTGCTGACAGGCATATAGATGTCGTTATGACCGTTGCGACGAAGGGGATACCTCTAGCGTACGCTGTCGCCCAGTACCTAAATGTACCAGTCGTGATTGTCAGAAGGGACAGCAAGGTAACGGAAGGCTCCACAGTCAGCATTAATTATGTATCGGGATCATCAAAAAGAATTCAAACAATGCTTCTATCAAAAAGAAGCCTTGAAGAAGGATCAAGTGTACTAATCATTGACGACTTTATGAAAGCAGGCGGGACGATAAATGGCATGGTCAGTATGCTTGAGGAATTCAATGCCCAATTAGCTGGGATAGGTGTACTAGTTGAGGCTGAAAAAGCGGAGGAACGGCTAGTTGATGAATACTTATCACTTATTCGCCTTTCAGATGTTGATATAAAAGAAAAATCAATTAAAGTCCATGAAGGGAATTATTTTATTTAACATATAAGGGGGAAATAAAAATGAAAGCGATTCATACCGAGAATGCTCCTGCGGCGATTGGCCCATACTCACAAGGGATTATTGTAAACAATATGTTTTACAGCTCTGGCCAAATACCTCTGACAGCAGAAGGGACACTAGTGGAAGGCGACATTGAGGAACAGACCCATCAG
>Ga0180215_1002422_pt1 | contig 18815 bp, 14 predicted proteins | sample eDN3rd37CBELigBY_FD_128871 | JGI IMG/M metagenome (GOLD analysis project Ga0180215, IMG submission 128871) | Enriched backyard soil microbial communities from Emeryville, California, USA - eDNA 3rd pass 37_C BE-Lig BY (version 2) (version 2) | ecosystem: Environmental > Terrestrial > Soil >... | reverse complement strand
GTTGTTTAAATCATAAAACAAAAAGGCAAAGTGCAGTAAATTGTGCACTTTGTCTTTTTTCTTTTATATAGGGTTTTGCAAAAAAATATATTCAGATTACTTGGAGTAAACATCCAAAAAAGGTGTCCTATCCAGTTTGCGCAACCTTTCATTGCATAATAATTTCACACGAATAAACATTTTTATTCCTATTTTTATCAATTCAACTATTTTTATAGGTTAGTAGTTCGCGTGTTTTTTCGGTATAATGAGAACTTGAGGAAGTGAGTAAATGATACAATCAACAAAAAAATGGGTTGTTGAACAGCCAAAAGAAGATGCGTTGAAACAACTACAAAATGAACTAAATATATCATCCCTTGCAGCCAAAATCTTGTCTGGAAGAGGCTATACTTCTGTTGAACAGGCTAAAAAAATACTGAATATGGATGAAACAAACCTACATGATCCATATTTGCTAAATGGCATGAAAGAAGCTGTTGAGCGTATTGAAGAAGCTTTAAATAATGGCGAAAAAATCTTGATCTACGGAGATTATGATGCGGATGGAATTACAAGTACAACTGTAATGATGAATGTATTGCTAGATTTGGGGGCCGATGTAAGTTATTGCATTCCCAACCGATTTACACACGGCTATGGACCGAATGCAGAGCTATTCCGTAAAGCGCATGAAAACGGAGTCCAACTTATTATAACTGTTGATAATGGGATTAGCGGGATTGAGCCTGTTGCTCTTGCAAAAGAACTTGGAATGGATGTAATCGTAACGGATCACCATGAAGCCGGTGAAGTTTTGCCAGCAGCTGATGTCATTATCCACCCAAGAGTCCCGGAAGGACATTATCCATTTGGAGAATTAGCAGGTGTCGGGGTAGCGTTTAAATTAGCACAGGCATTATATGGAGAGGTTCCGGATCATTTGTTTGAGTTTGCAGCTATTGGGACTGTTGCAGATTTAGTGCCTCTTGTCGGAGAAAATCGCTATATCGTTCAGCAAGGAATTAAACACCTGAAAACAACCCATAATCCTTGGGTTCGTGCGCTATGTGATATAACAAGTGTGAAACAACAAGAAATTGATGAGGAAGCGATTGGTTTTTATTTTGCCCCTCGTCTAAATGCGATAGGCAGATTAGGAAATGCGGATCCTGGAGTAGCTTTTTTAATGAGTGACAACGATTCAGATGCTGCCTCCGGTGCAAAGCTTCTAAACCAAAAAAATGTGGAACGAAAAGAAATCGTTGCTGCCATTACCGAACAAGCGATTGAAATGATTGAAAATGAACCAGTCATTTCAAATTCCCAGGTTTTAGTCATTGCAAAAGAAGGCTGGAACCCAGGTGTCATCGGGATTGTCGCATCCCGTTTAGTGGAAAAATACTATCGACCAACGATTGTGCTTTCGCTTGACCGAGAAAAAGGGACAGCTAAGGGATCGGGGCGTAGTATTGAAGGTTTCCACCTATATCAAGAGCTAGCGAAAAATCGAGATATTCTGCCCGCTTTTGGTGGACACCCAATGGCAGCTGGGATGACCTTCCCTTTGGAGCATGTCGATGAGTTGCGAAGCCGTCTTCATCAACAAGCCTTAGAATCCCTGACAGAAGAATTGTTGACTCCGAAGCTGTCAATAGATGTTCCAGTGGAGATTAGTGAAGTAACAGTGGAAGCAATCGAAGAAATCAAAAAGCTCGGACCATTTGGAACAGGTTTTGCCAAGCCTATTTATGCTCTGCAAAATGTTCAAGTTCGCTCCATGAGAAAAATTGGAGCCGGCGAAAACCATCTTAAATTGGAATTAGAGGATACCCATGGGTTTATTGATGCCATCGGATTTAGCAAAGGATATTTGTTTGACGAGATTACATACGGAGTCAGTCTATCTTTTGCCGGCGATTTGCAAATAAATGAATGGCAAGGCAAGAAGAAACCACAGTTGATGATAACAGATGTTCAAACAAATGAGTGGCAGCTTTATGATTATAGAGGGAAAAACCAAGCCCAAAAATGGATTCAATCTTTGCCTCAATCCGGGTGTGAATTTATAGCATTCCAACAAACAACTGTACAATATTTTGAAGGACAGCTGTCAAATTCAATAACATTCATAACAAGTGAAGAGGAAATGAAAAATATTTCCCCTAATATTGTGTTATTAGATTTGCCAAAAACTGCACAAACTTTAGAAAAGTTAATCGAAAAAGCAATGCCAAGCCGAGTGTATGCGGTATTCTATACGCCGGAATCTAAATATTTCAATGGAATGCCGACGAGAGAGCATTTCGCTTGGTACTATAGCTTTTTGAAAAAAAGACCATCCTTCAACCTGCAAATGCATATACAACAATTGGCACAGCATATCGGGTTAAATGTTGAAGTAATAAAATTTATGACAAACGTGTTTTTTGAGCTAGGTTTTGTTACAATAGAAAATGGTCTGACAACAGTAAATAGTAATGGTCCAAAACGATCGCTTACGGATGCTAAGGTGTATAAGCAAAGAGAGGCGCAAATTGAATTGGAACAACAGCTTTTGTATGCACCATATATAGAACTAAAACAATGGTTCAATGAACGAATGAGGGAATATAACTATTCCTAAGGAGGACAAAGTAGTAATGGATTTAACACAGTATGTAACAACAGTAGAGAACTGGCCTAAAGAAGGTATTAGCTTCAAAGATATTACGACTATTATGGATAATGGCCCAGCTTTTAAATATGCCGTAGACAAAATCGTAGAGTTCGCTAAGGAAGCGGGAGCAGAAATAATTGTTGGTCCTGAAGCTCGCGGATTTATCATTGGATGTCCAGTTGCTTATGCGCTTGAAATTGGTTTTGCCCCAGTACGTAAAGAGGGGAAATTACCTCGTGAAGTAGTACGTGTGGAATATGGTTTAGAATATGGACAGGATGTACTAACAATGCATCAAGATGCTATCAAACCAGGACAAAAAGTATTAATCGTGGATGACCTATTGGCAACTGGCGGTACAGTAGACGCAACAATCCAATTAATCGAAAAATTAGGTGGAGAAGTTGCAGGCTGCGCATTCATTATTGAATTGAAAGATTTAAATGGTCGCGGCAAGATTGGCAACTACCCAGTAAAAACGTTAATTGAATACTAATTCTTAAAAATAAGCTGTTTAAAAGTGACAAACTTTTAGACAGTTTTTTATTTGCGCAAAAGGTGTAATGGAGTTTTAAAGAAAATCCACATAAGGAAAGCGTCGACTTGATCAAACTGGGTCCGCTGTATTTATCCATGGGTGATTACAAAATATTAACTAAAGGTTAACATTGGCTTTATCCTAGGTGAAGAAAAGTGGTATATACTTACATTTCAGTAGTATGTAAGTATATTCTAAATCGATGTCATGGAGGAGCGCATCTTGGATTCGTTTGTATCTTCTTTTCTTCGTTATTTTAATTTTGCCATGTTTCTAGTCTTTTTGTTTTTTTACTTTTATCAATTTTTTTATATGTTCGTTGCATTGAAGCAAAAACTAAGCGAAAAGAAAATAGTAAAAGCCGAACAGTTAAAGCTAAATAAATATGCAGTTATTATCGCGGCAAGAAATGAAGAACTAGTCATAAGTGAATTAATAAAAAGCATTCAAAAACAAAGGTATCCAAAAGAATACATCGATATTTTTGTGGTGGCAGACAATTGTACGGATCAAACCGCTAAAATTGCAAAAAAAGCTGGCGCAATCGTTCGGGAACGGTTTAATCCCACTAAGATTGGCAAAGGCTATGCTCTTGATTTTATGTTCCAAATTATTAAAAGAGAGTACTGTTCGAAGGGGTATGATGGCTATTTCATATTTGATGCGGATAATCTGCTTGACGAGAATTATATGTATGAAATGAATCGAACATTTAACGATGGCTATCGGGTTGCAACAAGCTATCGAAATTCCAAAAACTTTGATCAAAACTGGATTACCGCAGGCTATGCCATCTGGTTTTTACATGAAGCTGAATATTTAAATCTGCCTAGGATGACCTTAAATACAAGCTGTGCAATATCAGGAACGGGCTTTTTGGTGCATTCGGATATCATAAATAAGAACGGTGGATGGATCCATCATCTCCTTACAGAAGATATTGAATTTTCGATTTATCAAATTCTTAAAGGCGAAAAAATTGGCTATTGCAAAAATGCCGTTTTCTATGATGAACAGCCAATAACTTTTAGACAATCCTGGCGTCAAAGATTGCGTTGGGCAAAAGGATTCTATCAGGTATTGATGACATATGGCAAAGAACTGATGTTATGTATTTTTAAACGAAAACAAAATAGTTTTTCGTGCTTTGATATGACAATGACCATTATGCCAGCAATGATTCTTACTAATTTCTCTATATTAGTGAATGGTTCATTTTATGCAGCGGTGCTGTTTGGAGTATTTGAGAAAGTAAGGATTGTTGATACAACAATCCTTATGATGCAATCGATAGGTATGTATTATAGTGTCATGTTGTGTATGGCTTTAATGACCACTTTTACAGAATGGAAGAGAATCCATTGTGCTGGATGGAAGAAAATTGCCTATTCTTTTACATTTCCTTTCTTTATGATGACGTATATTCCCATTTCAATCGTTGCATTATTTAAAGAAGTGGAGTGGAAACAGATTCCTCACACGGTTGTAAAGTCGATAGATGATGTTCAGTAAGTCTGTATGTTTTCTTAGTAATTGGCTTTCTCCTGAAAATTTCATACCGCAAAAGCTTTCAATTGAAAAAAGGAGTTATCTCAAGTACTAGTGAGATAACTCCTTTTTTTCTGCATGAATATTAATTATTTCGCAGAATTTCTACAAAATAGATGAAAATTAGACTTTTTTATAAAGTAATTGCCGACGTGCCTTTACATTATGACCAAATTTTTTATACAATTAATATTATATATTCGAATCGAAAAATTTTTAGCAAGGTGGATAACAACAAATGGCGAAAGAGCAAATATTGACGCCCGAAGACGTATTCGCGCTAGTCAAATCATATATGAACGATGAACATGTTGCCTTTGTAAAGAAAGCTTACGAGGTAGCAAATGAAGCACACAAAGAACAATTACGCAGTTCAGGGGAACCCTATATCATTCATCCGATACAAGTTGCCGGCATTTTAGCTGAACTTCAAATGGACCCAGAAACGGTTGCAGCTGGTTTTCTTCATGATGTCGTGGAGGATACGACCGTAACACGCGAAGATTTAGTAAATGAATTTAGTGAAGAAGTCGCAATGTTGGTTGACGGTGTAACAAAGTTAGAGAAAATCAAATATTTATCAAAAAAAGAACAACAAGCTGAAACTCATCGCAAAATGTTTGTTGCAATGGCACAGGATATCCGTGTTATTCTTATTAAACTTGCTGACCGTCTTCATAATATGCGTACGTTAAAACATTTATCTGCTGAAAAACAAAGACGTATATCCAATGAAACCTTAGAAATTTTTGCACCACTTGCTCATCGCCTTGGAATTTCAAAAGTAAAATGGGAATTAGAAGATACTGCACTGCGCTATTTAAATCCTCAACAATATTATCGTATTGTGAGTTTAATGAAAAGAAAACGTGTTGAACGGGAAGCGTATCTTGAAAATGTAATGAATGAAGTGAAGTCTCAGTTGGGAGATGTCGAAATTGACGCAGATATTTCGGGTCGTCCAAAACATATTTATAGCATTTACCGGAAAATGGTGCTGCAAAACAAGCAGTTCAATGAAATCTATGACTTATTAGCTGTACGTGTTTTAGTTGATAGCATTAAAGATTGTTACGCTGTACTTGGAATTGTACATACATTATGGAAGCCGATGCCTGGGCGCTTTAAAGATTATATCGCTATGCCGAAACAAAATCTCTATCAATCGCTGCATACGACAGTGATCGGACCATATGGCGATCCTTTGGAAGTGCAGATTCGTACAAGAGACATGCATCAGATTGCCGAGTACGGGATTGCTGCACATTGGGCGTACAAAGAAGGCAAATCGGTTAACGGGAATAAAGAAACAATCGATCAAAAATTGACATGGTTCCGTGAAATTTTAGAATTCCAAAACGAATCCTCGAATGCTGAAGAATTTATGGAATCATTAAAATTTGATTTATTCTCGGATATGGTTTATGTCTTTACTCCTAAAGGCGAGGTTATTGAATTGCCAGCAGGTTCTGTGCCGATTGATTTTGCCTATCGTGTCCATTCAGAAGTAGGAAATCGAACAATTGGTGCGAAAGTAAATGGGAAAATGGTTCCTTTGGATACACCTTTAAAAACTGGTGATATCATCGAAATTTTAACATCCAAACAATCCTTTGGCCCGAGTCGCGATTGGTTGAAATTAGCCCAAAGCTCCCAAGCCAAAAATAAAATTAAACAATTCTTTAAAAAGCATTTACGAGAAGAAAATATCGTAAAAGGCAAGGATTTAATTGAGAAGGAAATAAAATCTCAAGATTTTGATGCGAAGGAAGTCCTTTCACAAGAAAATATTAAACGAGTACTAGATAAGCTGAATTATACAAATGAAGAAGATTTATATGCTGCAGTAGGTGTAGGCGGCATAACTGCTCAACAGATTGTTAACCGTTTGGCAGAGAAGAAACGAAAAGAACGTGAGCAAGAAGAAGCCCTGGAGAAAATTGTCAAGGAAATGCAAAATAACCAGGCGAAAAAACGTCGTACGGAATCGGGCGTAATCGTTAAGGGCATCGATAATTTGCTAATTCGATTATCACGCTGCTGTACACCTGTACCAGGTGATGATATTGTCGGCTTTATTACAAAAGGGCGGGGAGTATCAGTACACAGAGCAGATTGTCCCAATATTCAAGAAGGCGATCATGCAGATCGTTTAATCGAAGTCGAATGGGAACATAGTGAAACACAAATTCGAAAAGAATATCCTGTGGATATTGAAGTTTCTGCATTCGATCGTCCTGGAATTTTAAATGATGTGATGCATGCAGTTAGTGAAACGAAAACAAATATATTAGCCGTAACAGGCCGTGCAGATCATGATAAAATTGCAACGATCCATTTATCCATTTCGATTTCGAATATTTCAGGGTTGCATAAAGTGGTGGAAAAAATTAAACAGCTGCCAGATATTTATTCAGTACATCGTGTCATTAATTAATAAACAGAGGTAAATTTTATGCGAGTAGTTATTCAGAGAAGCAAGCAAGCATCTGTTACTGTCGATGGCAACGTGACAGGTGCAATCGATTCAGGGTATGTCTTATTGGTTGGACTAACACATAGCGACACCCTGGAGGATGTACAGTACGTTGCTAAAAAAGTTGCGGAGATTCGACTTTGGGAAGATGCACAAGGCAAGATGAATCATTCGATTGTGGAACACGGTGGTGCAATTCTATCTGTATCGCAATTTACTTTATATGCGGATACAAAAAAGGGAAGAAGACCGAGTTTCATTGAAGCCGCTAGACCAGAATCTGCTCTTCCATTGTGGGAGGCCTTTAATGAAGAATTAAAATCTCATGGGTTACAAGTGGAAACAGGTATTTTTGGAGCAATGATGGATGTATCGTTAATAAACGATGGTCCTGTTACAGTTATTGTGGAATCCAAACCAAAAGAATAAATGCGGAGAGGCGGACGAAAGAGTCAATCATAAAACGACTCTGGTCTGTCTCTTTTTGTTTTAACTTTAAACTTGGGGCAGACCCGAGAGAGGATAAACGGATAAAATTCTTCAATAGAAAAGAGGCTAACCACAGTTTTTTGGTTTAGCCTCTTTAAAAATTATTTTAACTGAGCATCAAAATATTTCAGAATGCCTTGGTAGATGCCGAGCGTTGCTTGTTCCCTATAAAAATCGGTTGTCACGATACTTTCCTCACTAGGATTGCTTAAATATCCAAGCTCAATTAAAATTGCTTCTTGTTTATTTTCACGGGTTACTAAATAATTGCCTGGTTGGACACCACGATTTCGAAGCGTCAGTTTTTTAGAAAGCCCTTCATGAACATATTCCGCTAACTTTCGTTGGAAGCTGTTCGTATAATATGTGGTGAAACCAGAAATAGAACTATCATCCGTTGCATCGTAGTGAATACTTATAAAGGCATCAGCTGCATATTGATGTGAAATGGACACCCTTTTTCGAAGGTCGACATAAACATCGGATTCACGAGTCATGATTACTTCAGCGCCGGCTGAGCGTAATTTTGATTTCAACATCTCGGCCGTTTTTAGATTAATTTCTTTTTCGTTTGTACCACGAGCACCAGTTGTCCCTTTGTCATTCCCGCCATGTCCAGGGTCAATTACAAGGGTTACTCCTTTTAAAGTTCCTTTTTTTCGTACATCCTTCTTTACTGCTTCTTCGTTTCCGTTCGCAGTATTGTCCGAGTCTTTGGAAACTACCCAATTTGCCACATAAGCATCGGTGTTTTTATCTATTTCTATTTTGTACCATTCACCTTCAGCTGCATGTATCTTATATTTTTCTCCAGCATCAGCATGCACGACAATATCTGAAGAGGTGGATGGGTCCTCACGAAGATTTGTCCCGTTGTAGATAATCGTTACATACTCGCTTTCCGCCTCAGCTGATTTATCCGGATTGACAGAAGCGGGGATTTTTTCGTTTACTTGAAATGTTCCATAAAAGCTATAAATCCATCCAACTTTTTTGCCATATTGGATTTTTACCCAATTATTATCTCTTTCCAGAACTTCATATTGTTCGCCTTTTTTGGCAGTACCAAGCTTTTTGGAAGACAGGTCCGCTTTTTTTCGAATGTTTACTACATCAACCGCGATTGTAAATAAGTTCGGGTCAAGCTTTACCTTTGAATTCTCATTATCGATAGCTTCTTCACCAGGTTCTTTAGAAGTGCTGCTTTGTTCTTCAGCTTCGTTTTTCTTTATGGTTACATAGTCTGTCGAAACCCATCCGATAGATTCGTTAAATGAAATTTGGACCCAATTTGTTTCACTGGCCAAAATTTGCGCTTCATCACCTGTATTCAGCTGAGTTAAAACTGAAGACGAAACAGATGGTTCTGCACGTAAGTTTAGATGATCAACCTGCGAAATGATTGAGCCGGAGACAGCTGATGCATCATTTGAAGAATCGCTAGGCTTAGTTGCGGATGTCAACCATGAAGCAACCCATCCATCCATATCTTTTACTTTTACATGATACCAATCATCTTGTTTTTCAAGAAACTTAAGTCCTTGTCCCTCTTTTAAGGTAGTCATTATAGGATAAGATAACCCGGGTCCTTCTCGTAGATATAAAATATCAGCAGATACGATCAAATCTGACTCCGCGTTAGATGCGTAGGCGGGATTTGTAACATATGTATAGGGAGACAACAGTAATGAACAAAGTAAAATGAAACTGAATAAATATTTAAGCAATTTATGAAGCATCCTTTATCTCCTCTCTATTTGAATCTCCTAAACGGGGCATTAACCCGATATATACTCTTATCATTTTAAAGTCAAATATGCAATAAAATCTACACTTTTTTGAAAATAGTTGACAAATCTGCCATCACACACTTAAGATAGGATATATTATAAAGCTAGAGAAGCCATTGACCAAGCAAGTAGAAATTACCTCTGTAGACAAGAGAGGGAAAGACTTAGGCTGAAATCTTTCCTGCTGCATGTAGTGACGAACAACACTTGAGAGGCTCTTTTTCGAAAAACAAGTAATGTTTAGTAGGGAAAGACGGAAACGGCCGTTATCCGTTTACGAGAGGATGTACTGATTTTGTACATCAACTAGGGTGGAACCGCGGAAGTAGATTCAAGCTTTCGTCCCTTGCATATTGCAAGGGACGAAAGCTTTTTTATTTTTCAAAAAAATGCATTTGCTGTTTTTACCAAGAAGCTATTCATGAAAGAGAGGAGTATTTTAATGTCATTTAAAGTACCAAGAGGAACTCAGGATATCCTGCCAGAACAAACACCAAAATGGCAAAAGGTTGAATCCATCCTAAGAGAATTAACTCGTGTTTATCGCTATAAAGAGATTCGCACACCTATTTTTGAACAAACAGAACTATTCCAGCGCGGTGTAGGGGATACAACAGATATCGTGCAAAAAGAAATGTACACTTTTGAGGATCGCGGAGGCCGTTCGCTAACACTTCGTCCAGAAGGAACGGCATCTAGTGTTCGTGCATATGTAGAGCATAAAATGTTTGGTTATCCAGATCAACCGGTGAAGCTTTCTTATATGGGGCCAATGTTCCGTTATGAGCGTCAGCAAGCCGGCCGTTATCGCCAGTTTGTACAATTTGGAGTAGAAGCCATTGGCAGCAGCGATCCTGCAGTTGATGCAGAAGTAATCTCCCTTGCTATGGATATTTATCAAACAGTGGGTTTAAAAGATTTAAAATTGGTCATTAATTCTCTTGGAGACAAAGAAACAAGAGATGCACACCGAGCAGCCCTAATCGAGCATTTTGAGCCTAGCATCGGGGAATTTTGCTCCGATTGTCAAAATCGATTAGCCAAAAATCCTTTACGAATTTTGGATTGCAAAAAGGACCATGATCACCCATTAATGACTACTGCGCCAGCCTTAACGGACTATCTGACAGAATCATCTGCACAATATTTTGACCAAGTGAAGAAATATTTGGATGTGTTGGGCATTACGTATGTCATCGATCCAAACTTGGTTCGTGGCCTTGATTACTATAATCACACTGCCTTCGAAATTATGAGCACGTCTGAAGGCTTTGGAGCAATTACAACTCTTTGCGGCGGTGGCCGCTACAACGGACTAGTAGAAGATATTGGCGGGCCAGATGCTCCGGGTATCGGTTTTGCCATGTCAATCGAGCGTCTGCTATTGGCGCTTGAAGCAGAAGGTGCAGAGCTGGAAGTGGAAGATGGTTTAGATATTTATCTTGTTGCAATGGGTGACGAAGCAAAATTAAAATCCGCTGAACTGATTAGCTCTTTCCGTGCCAAAGGAATTTCTGCAGATATGGATTATATCGATCGAAAAATGAAGGCGCAAATGAAATCAGCAGATCGTCTTGGTGCAAAATTTGTTATTGTCATCGGTGATTCAGAGCTTGAAGAAATGAGCGTGAATGTAAAAGAAATGGAGACAGGAAATCAAGAAAAAATTCCATTCTCTGAATTAGTTAATTACTTATTAGAACATAAATAATAAATTGGTATGACAAACTGGAGGAAAGAAAATGGCTCAGAGAACGCATGCATGCGCTGAAATAAGCGAACAACAGCAAGGTGAAAAAGTAGTATTAAAAGGATGGGTACAAAAACGCCGTGACTTAGGCGGGTTAATCTTCGTAGACGTACGTGACCGTAGTGGAATCGTGCAAGTCGTATTTGGGGACGAAGCAAAAGACGCATTGGCAGTTGCCGAAAAAATTCGTAACGAATATGTAGTCGAAATCGAAGGGAAAGTCGTTCTTCGTGATGAAAGCCAAATAAACCCTAACATCAAATCAGGTAAAATCGAAGTGATTGCTTCTTCTATTACAATTATTAACGAAGCAAAAACACCTCCATTTGCAATTGATGACAAATTAGAAGTTTCAGAAGATCTTCGTTTAAAATATCGTTATTTAGATTTACGTCGTCCTACAATGTTCAATACATTTAAATTGCGTTCTGATATTACTCGTTCGATTCGTAACTTCTTGCAAAACGAAGGATTCCTGGAAGTTGAGACACCAATTTTAACAAAATCAACTCCGGAAGGTGCACGTGACTATTTAGTGCCATCCCGTGTTCATGATGGTGAATTTTATGCATTGCCGCAATCACCACAATTATTTAAACAATTATTAATGGTTTCAGGATTTGAAAAGTATTTCCAAATTGCGCGCTGCTTCCGTGACGAAGACTTGCGTGCAGACCGTCAACCAGAATTCACACAAGTGGATATTGAAACTTCATTCATGTCAATGGACGAAATTATTGAAATGAATGAGCGTTTAATCCAAACGGTGATGAAAGAAGCAAAAGGGGTGGATGTGGAGCTTCCATTCCAACGCATGACATATAAGGATGCAATGGATCGCTACGGTTCAGATAAGCCGGACGTACGCTTTGGTTTAGAGCTTGTTCAGCTTTCTGAAATCGTTCGTGATTCATCATTCAAAGTATTTGCCGGAGCGGTTGAATCAGGCGGCGAAGTAAAAGCTATCAATGTAAAAGGCAATGCCGATAAATATTCTCGCAAAGATATCGATGCATTAACAGAGTTTGTTAAAATCTATGGTGCTAAAGGATTGGCTTGGTTAAAAGTAACGGAAGAAGGATTAAACGGACCAATCGCGAAATTCTTCGAGGGTGAAACGGCTGAGAGCTTAATGGAAGCAACAAATGCAGAAAACGGGGACTTATTATTATTCGTAGCTGACTCTTCATCAGTTGTTGCAGCAAGCCTAGGTGCTTTACGCAACAAATTAGGGAAAGAATTAGGCTTAATCGATGAATCAGTTTATGCATTCCTATGGGTAACGGATTGGCCATTGCTTGAGTACGATGAAGAAGCAGGACGCTACACAGCTGCTCACCATCCATTTACTCGCCCATTTGATGAAGACGTTGAAAAAATGGATACGAACCCTGCTGAAGTACGTGCCCAAGCATACGATATCGTATTAAATGGATACGAATTAGGTGGAGGATCTTTACGTATTTTCGAACGTGATCTTCAAGAAAAAATGTTCAAATTATTAGGCTTCTCACAAGAAGAAGCACAAGAGCAATTTGGTTTCTTATTAGAAGCCTTTGAATATGGAGTTCCGCCACACGGAGGACTTGCATTCGGTTTAGACCGTTTCGTAATGCTTCTTGCTGGCCGCACAAACTTGCGTGATACAATCGCATTCCCTAAAACGGCTACTGCAAGCTGTCTATTAACTTCAGCCCCAAGTGAAGTTTCGGATGCACAATTACAAGAACTTAGCTTAGCAGTAACAAAGAAAAAAGAAGATTAATCAAGCTAACGCAAACGACTGTTAAACGACAGCCGTTTGCGTTATTTTTTTGGGGAGTGAGAAAGATTAAAGGTTACTATCTGAGTTGAATGGGCAAGGGAATATCACGAAAGAAGCGGTAGTTGGACAAGTCAAAGTTGGGTGGGCAAAGAAGTGTCGCAATAGAAGGTCTAATGAGACAAATCAAACCTGAACGACCATGAAAGTGCCATTATTAATTCTACAGATAGGATTGAACATCTACATCCATCCTTATCTCACATACTATAAAAATTTTCCTGAGATTTTAATTTTATCAATATAATAAAAAAGAGTGATATTTAAATATTTGTAGCGAGAATATAATTTTTATAATGAGACAAATCTACTATTATTTATTCGAAAAGAAATGAGAGGGAAAAAATTTAATAATTTTTCTTATTAATATTGAAAATTCAGTTAATTACTGTTATTATATATTTAATACGAATCCTAAAGTGTTTGTGAAAGCTTTTACTACAGTTTTGACCGAACAACAAATCGTTGGGAATTCATATTTTGCTTTGGCAAACAAGCCCTGCAAATGGACGAGGGAAGTTTAAAGAGGCGAAGAGAGTACCCACCTGTGAATAAGCGGGTTCAAAACGAACTTTTCGGCTTACGGCATATTTGGGATTCGTCATGCCAACCCTCCTAACCTTAGGAGGGTTTTTAATATTTACCACTGTATTCTTTTTTCGGTTCTGGATACAAATTTACAGTAAGGATTGCATATGTTATAATTCCGAGTAGTAAAATACAGATTGAGAGGCATACAATTATGTTACATCAGTTTTCAAGAAACGAACTAGCGATCGGAACAGAAGGACTTGAGAAGTTAAAAAATACGACAGTAGCCATCTTGGGAATTGGCGGTGTAGGGTCCTTTGCGGCAGAAGCATGTGCGCGAAGCGGCGTAGGCCGTATTATTTTGGTCGACAAGGATAATGTGGATATTACAAACGTTAATCGTCAATTAGTGGCGTATCTTTCAACAGTTGGAAAGTCCAAATCAGCCGTTATGAAAGAACGTATTGCAGATATAAATCCTGAGTGTGAAGTCATCGATATGCATATGTTCTATACAGAAGAAACTTATGAAAATTTCTTCGCTCAAAATATTGATTTTGTTATTGATGCATCAGATACAGTAATGTATAAAATCCATCTTATGAAGGAATGTTTAAAGAGAGGGATTCCGATTATTTCGAGTATGGGTGCTGCGAACAAAATGGATCCGACTCGATTCCAAATTGCGGATATTTCTAAAACGCATACAGACCCATTAGCGAAAGTAATTCGTACTAAGCTTCGTAAAGAAGGCATTACAAAAGGGGTTATGGTAGTTTTTTCTGACGAATCGCCTATCGTGGTCCGACCTGATGTTGTGGAGACAGTCGGAAACCCTAATGCCCAAATTCGCAAAGCCAAAATGCCTCCATCATCCAATGCATTTGTGCCTTCTGTTGCAGGCTTGGTCGCAGCGAGCTGGGTTATCAATCAAATATTAAAAGGTGTTAAAATCACAAGAGTAAATGAATAATGGAAAAGAGGTGTCTGCTCAAAATGAGGACACCTCCTTTTTTATTGGCGAATCGATAATGTTTCCTGATAGGTTTCTTCAATATGTTTCGGAACTTGCTGCTGCTCCTTATTTACTGTTGTCAAAATAGTACTTAATTGGTCGACCGCTGCAGTCGATTCTTCAATAATAGCAGCAAAGTCAGTGGTACTTTCCTGGATTGCTTTACTATTCATCTCAATCATATTTACGGCTTTCACAAAATCGTTTAGGTCGCTTTTCAGCGAGTTCATTGACTCAAACAATTCGGTAAATGTCTTATTGGATCTTTCAGCCGTCTCGATTTGGTTCGTCATATGCTCCAGACCGCTTTCAAGCTTTAATAAAGCATCTTGGTTATAAGCATTTACTTCTGATAGATTTTGATCGATTTTAACAAGTGTTTCATCTGTCGTACCCGCCAATTTTCGGATTTCATCTGCAACGACGGCAAATCCTTTCCCGTGTTCGCCAGCACGGGCGGCTTCTATTGAAGCGTTTAAGGCAAGAAGATTCGTTTGGTTTGTAATCCCTTGAATCGCTAATGCAAATTGGTTTGTTTCATTAATCTTTTTAGAAAGAATATGGAAAGTATCATTTAATTGTGTAAAGAATGTTTTAAACGAATCGATTTCATTTGATAAGGCATTCATGGCATCTGCTCCTGAGAAGGCGCTTTTGCTTGCAGCTTCAGCATTTACAACAATCGTATTTAATTGGTTTAGTATTCTTGAAATTTCAGTAGTCGTTGCTTCTGTACTATGAACAATCTCAAACACATGATCTGCTTGGCGCTGGGAGCCTGCACTTACTTCTTGAATAGACGTAATCATGTCGTTTTGAGCAAGGGATGCATTCGTCATACTTTTTGTAATGCTTTCGAGCTTGGCTGTAATATTTTGTACAGCAGAATCTAGATGGCTGTGTAAATTTTGTTCATGTAAGGCTTTTTCATTTGCTTCGATGATCATGCCTTCAATATTGCGAATCATTTTTTTATTTTGACGAACTTGAAGGAATACACCTAAAGCCATTAATGTGTGGACTACGAAAACGTTTGCAGGATCAATCGCAAAACCTTCTGTATCCAGGACAAAGTTGAAGATAAGGCATAAAAGTGAACCGATGTAGCCAAGTACATAGACCTTATATTGATTGTGGATGCTTCCAATGATTAAAGAGAAGAAAGCTAATACAATGGTTGCCAAAGTCACTTTATTTGTAATAATCGTTCCGTAAACTGTAAACACCACTGCTATTAAAGCCAGATATGGAAAAGCAGAACGGAGTATTTCTAATCTTCTTTGAAATAGATAGTAAACAAAAACAATCATTACAGGCAGCAATACAGATATGGCTATGCCAATAGGGCGTCCGATTACAAATTGGGCAACTCCCCCAAGCAACCCTGCAATCCCGTATACCAACATCAAAATCGTATTTTTTTCAAATAAATCTTCTTTTTTAATTTGATCAATATTCATGATGAACCCCCTTTGTACTATCTCAATATAGTGGAAAATTAAGTATATTTTATTAATTTATACATGAATTTCTTACTTTTGTCACTATAATCATGGGGAAAAAGATAAACTGGTTTTTTGATAATATAGTAAGAAAATAATCTTTGTTATTAAGGAGAAAGAATCATGAAGGAAATTTTTGAATTGGAATATCGAGGTTTAAATCTCTTCGATGAAATTAGTACTGTGGAAGTAGCCATTGATAATCAAAATAAAGTTATTCACATTTATGATATAAATCAAGTAGTTGAGCCTGAATACGATTTTACTGCAAAGAAATATCAATTGAGTGAAGGTTTTTATAAAATGGCGAAGGTGTTATTCGAGAAGAAATTTCTTGAATCCCCTTATGAAACAGAAGCACAGTGGATGACTGAAATCACCTGGGTATTTTATGGTTCGAAACGCTCGATTTTTAAATCTGAAGGGTTAAATCTATTAGAAATTCCTAAAGCGGAGTTGTCATATGAAGCAGAAAACTCGGGGCAATCTCTTTATAGCAAATATGTATTGAGAGTACTATAAAATATTTTCTTTATATAATATATTTCGACAGATTTTGCGTAAGAAGATTCTGAAATTAGAAGCTTAAAAATGAAAGTTTTTTACATTTATATCACAATATTTGCATCATTTTTTACTTCCAAGAAAATTATGCCGGCAATATTGTTATAGTAATCTTACCTTATATTAAAGGGAGCAATGGGGAGGGATTATTAAATGTCGACAAGAGTGCCTTTGAAGAATGCAATGCATATACTTCAGTTAAAAGAGCAATTGGATGAGATTGTATTTAACTACATTGATACATCTCAAGTATGGGAAGTAGCTTATTCTGAACTGGATGTGCTGCTTGAAAAAACGACCGGCTATTTTGAAAGTTTTATGGAGGCTAGTGGGGACAAGCCTAGGGGAAATACGACGGCAGTTTTATTTTTGAATGTTGCATACAAATTAATCTATTTTCACACGATTTCCTATTATCATTTAAAAGAAACAAATCAAGATGCAGTCAGAGATAAGGCTTTACAATTATTAACTCTATCTGCAAAATGCATCCCAGATGTTAATAAGGAAAATCATTTGGAATATCTAAAAGAAATCGCCCAAAGCTATGAAGAGATTTCACAAATACAAGGAAAACAACAAGAATTTGAGCAGGCGATTATAGAGCAAAACCATATGATTGCTGATTGTTTTGACCATTTTTCGGAAGCAAGGAATTTATTTTTCAAATAAACTATTAAAAGGTAGAGTTGCATTTTGCAATTTTACCTTTGTTTTTTGTCTTTAAACATAATACCATTTCCTCATTTTGCTCGTTAAAGTTATAAAAAGGTTGTTATTTTTAAGAAAGATTGTCCTTTATATAATACATAAATGCTAACTTAATTCCATCATCCAACTTCTTACTCCACCACAGTTCTCGCATCCCTGTATTAATATACTATTTCCAAAAGTCCTAAGTTCTACAGTCTAAAACGAGTAGCTGCACATACAAAATTAGTCGAAAGTTTAGGATAAATTCGTAAAAAAAACTTCAATAATTTGGTATATGTACTCTTTTAAGGATTTAAGGTTATCAATATAATGAAACAAATGTTCTTTGAAGGGGGTATGAAAATAGTGGATACTCAATTTAAGAACCCGTTATTAAAAGCGTTTTTAGAAGAAGTGGAACATTTTGAGCTTTATAAGGAATATTGCTTGTCGCCAAGTGAATGGTTAAAGAAATTGATCGATGAACGATTTATACAATTTTATATTCGCATTCGTGCCATTGCATATTTTTCTAAAATAATCTATTTTACGGCACGGCATTTTGATAAGGAAAGAAGAAAGTATGAAAAAAGGTATGTATTAACGTTAGATAGCTCTAACGATGGAAATTGGAATAAGGGTGAAGTCGCAAATACCTTAAAAGAAATGATTGTAGATGAATCTGCATCCATCGGTTTTCAGGAACGATTGACGCATGAATTGGAGCAGCATATTCAACATCCAATGCTTTTCAAAGCTATCCAGTCATTGAATCAAAGACAACAACAAATTCTATATTTGGCCTATGTTCTAAATATTTCAGATACAGAAATAAGTAAAAAGTTAAATGTGACGCAACAAGCAGTATCAAAATCCAAAAATAACGCGTTAGCGAAAGTGAGGCGATTGATAAATGCTTGACGAACAGTTAATTAACTTAATTTGCAACAATGGATTTCCGATTGTCGTTTCGATTTATCTATTACTGAGGTTTGAAAGAAAGATTGAATGTCTGGAACAATCTATCCAGGATTTGCGCGTTGAAATGTATTCATTAAGAGAGAGGGAGTGATTTCCATCAAAGAGTATATTTCACCTATCGAGTTAATAGAATTGCTTAAGCCAAAAATCAAAAAGGAATTACATCAGACGGATCTCAAAAATCGAGATGATTTAGAGCATGAAATTATTCTGAAAATTTTGGAGGGTTTAAAGACAAAAAAGTTTCAGCACGTTCCAACCTTCTTTGAATTGCTCGAAAAGGAACAGCAACAAGAATAAACCTTAAGGGTTCATAACAGAATTAACTTAACTACTGATTTGATACACATTTATAAAAAGGGGTTTGATTTGTGCAAATAACAACCCTTTTGAAAATTTATTAATGGTTTTTTTCGATTAGCTAAAAATAAGGAGTTATCCTTCAACGAGGACAACTCCTTATTTTAATTCTCTTTTT
>Ga0180215_1002421_pt1 | contig 18821 bp, 22 predicted proteins | sample eDN3rd37CBELigBY_FD_128871 | JGI IMG/M metagenome (GOLD analysis project Ga0180215, IMG submission 128871) | Enriched backyard soil microbial communities from Emeryville, California, USA - eDNA 3rd pass 37_C BE-Lig BY (version 2) (version 2) | ecosystem: Environmental > Terrestrial > Soil >... | reverse complement strand
GACAAAGCTTATTCTTACATTAGAATGGGCTTTTTATTTTGATCTATTTTCACAAAGTTTGCTGTTTTCGAATGGATAAAAATATTTTTTACCGCAAAGTTGATTGGAGCGGAGGGCACTTGATCCTCGAAAATGCTATCGCATTTCCTTCGTGCGGTGTTCATTCAAGGAGGTTTATTCAATGTTCTGCGGGAGGAGAGGGAAGGGAGAGACGCGAAGCCGAGGAGGCTCTCATTCCTCCCCGCGGGAAAGCTGGAGTGCCCCGTGCTGAAATCAACGGGCTTCTTTCAGAAAAACAACAATCCATAAGAGCCTGGTTATAAAAGTAAATCCCCAATAACAAACAAAAAGGAAGAGTGCCCTGAAGAAACGCCAATTATGCAGATTCAGGTATAATTCTTGTCCAAAATGGCATACCTTTTAATAATAGAAAGCATTTGAATCTTTGCTTATTAAAAGTGATGGAGGACCAAACAATGAAATCCTGGCTGAGTATGGCTTTTCAGACCATTAAAGTGTTTGTCATTTTTACTGGATGCACAATCCTTTTTTATTATGGTATTATGTGGTTAAACGAAGAATACCAGGATTATCACCGCTATGACGAACCACAGGGAGCGGCTGTTAAGGTGTCGGCGAGCGGTACAGATGAAGATAGGAGCTTGCTGGACCGGTTAATTCTTTTCTATTTAAATGGGGAGTAATGCAATCATATGGATGATCAGTTAAGGGACTTTATTCATTATTTACTTGTAGAAAAAGGCCTGGCCAAAAATACAATTGTATCTTATGAAAGAGATTTGAAAAGTTATCTGAAATATCTCAAGTCTGAAGAGAAGATTTCAAGCCTTGAGAGTGTGCAGCGGACACAGATTGTCCAATTTCTCGGCTTTTTAAAAAAACAGGGCAAATCCTCAAAAACCTTGGCCCGGCATATAGCCTCCATAAGGGCCTTTCACCAATTTCTGCTCCGCGAAAAAGCAGTTGGCCATGACCCTTCGGTCCATATAGAAACACCGCAAATGGAACGTTCGCTTCCAAAAGTATTAAATATGCAGGAAGTGGAAACTTTATTGGATTTTCCAGAGATAAAGGATCACTTTGGTTTGCGCGATAAAGCCATGCTTGAACTTTTATATGCTACAGGCATTCGCGTAAGTGAGCTGATTGGCCTGAACATAGGTGATGTCCATTTAACGATGGGCTTTGTAAGATGTATAGGCAAAGGAAACAAGGAGCGGATTGTGCCTATTGGCAAAACAGCCTCAGAAGCGCTGGAAAAATATTTAAATGAAGGAAGAGGAAAGTTTGCTCCAAAAAAGCATAAAGATGAAGCGTTATTTTTAAATCATCACGGCAAACGTCTTTCAAGACAGGGATTTTGGAAAATATTGAAGCGGCTGGCTCAGGAGGCAGGGATCGAGAAGGAACTTACTCCGCATACGCTGAGGCATTCATTTGCTACTCATCTGCTTGAAAATGGTGCGGATTTGCGGGCAGTCCAGGAAATGCTTGGACATGCCGATATTTCCACCACGCAAATTTATACGCATGTAACCAAAACTCGCCTTAAAGATGTGTACAGCCAATATCATCCCCGTGCTTAAACCATTAATTAACTAAGTAAATATAAATGTCATAAAGCTGCCATGAAAAATAGGCAGCTTTTTCTTGTCTTTTTACCTGTTTATTATGTAAAATATAGATGTCAGACTTCTGACGAATGAAAGGGCTATCTATATATTTATTTAACTGAAAGAATTACCTTTTTTACTGTCCAGGTCCATCGCCTGCCTCCTTGAGGTGTGTGGGCAGACAAGGCGTTCCGCTTTTCTTTCAGCAAGAGAATCAGTGTTAAATAAACCTAAAAAGGGTACTATACGAATATGATTTTTGTAACCGTATTCAAATAATTAGGAGGTTTACATATGTCTGCATATACATATAAGCGCGTTTTTTTAATCGTCATGGACTCAGTAGGAATTGGAGAAGCGCCTGATGCCGATAAGTTCGGTGATAAAGGCGCTGATACGATTGGCCACATTGCAGAAAAAATGAATGGCCTGAAGATGCCGAATATGGGCAAACTCGGGCTTAGTAATATCAATGAAATCAAAGGAATCGAAAAAGCAGAGAAGCCAATGGCATTTTACACTAAAATGCAGGAAGCATCTAACGGAAAAGACACAATGACTGGACATTGGGAGATCATGGGCTTGAATATCCAAACCCCCTTTCGGGTATTTCCAGACGGGTTCCCGCAGGAATTGATTTCTGAACTTGAAGCCCGTACCGGGAGAAAAATAATCGGCAATAAACCGGCGAGCGGAACGGAAATTCTAGTTGAACTCGGGGAAGAGCATATGAAAACCGGCGCTTTGATTGTTTATACATCAGCCGATTCAGTACTGCAGATCGCGGCACATGAAGATATAATACCAATCGAAGAACAGTATGAAATCTGTAAGATTGCACGCGAACTGACGCTGGATGAAAAATATATGGTCGGCAGAGTGATTGCCAGACCATTCATTGGCGAGCCGGGAAATTTCCAAAGAACATCCAATAGACATGATTATGCGTTAAAGCCTTTTGACCGCACGGTAATGAACGAAATGGCAGACATTGGCCTCGATGTATTGGCAATCGGCAAAATTTCCGACATTTTTGATGGCGAAGGGGTAACGGAAGCCATTCGTACAACTTCAAATATGGACGGAATGGATAAGCTGATTGAAACATTTGAAAAAGAGTTTACGGGCCTGAGCTTTTTGAATCTTGTTGACTTTGATGCATTATTTGGGCATAGACGTGATCCGGAAGGCTATGGAAAAGCACTTGAAGAATTTGATGAGCGCCTGCCTGAAGTATTTGAAAAAATGCAGGACGGCGACCTATTAATGATCACTGCGGACCATGGTAATGACCCGGTCCACCATGGCACAGATCATACACGTGAATATGTTCCTCTTCTTGTTTACTCAAAAGACATGGAGGAAGGGCAAGAGCTTCCAATTAGCGAAACCTTTGCAGATATTGGAGCAACAATTGCTGATAACTTTAATGTAAAGATGCCGGCTTTTGGCAAAAGCTTTTTAAATCAATTGAAATAACGAATAAAAAAGCAGATGAGGAGAATGACGATGAATTATAGCAAAATTCAAAATGCGGCTGAATTTCTTAAAAATAAGTATACTGGACAGCCAAAGATTGGGCTGATATTAGGGTCAGGACTTGGAGTGCTGGCAGACGAAATTGAAGAACCGGTTAAAATCCCTTATAACGAAATCCCTGATTTTCCTGTATCAACAGTAGAGGGCCATGCAGGACAACTGGTATTCGGACGTTTGAACGGCATTGAAGTGGTTGCTATGCAAGGCCGTTTCCATTATTACGAAGGATACTCATTTGATAAAGTAACCTTTCCGGTAAGAGTTATGAACGAAATGGGTGTTGAGAAGCTTATTGTTACGAATGCAGCAGGCGGAGTGAATGAAGCCTATTCACCTGGTGATCTCATGCTTATTTCAGACCATATCAACAATATGGGCAGCAATCCGCTGATTGGTCCTAATGATTCCCGCATGGGTCCGCGTTTTCCGGATATGTCAGAAGCATATTCCAAAGAATTGAGAAAGCTTGCCAGAGATATAGCCGATAAGCTAGACCTGAAGATTCAGGAAGGAGTTTATGTCGGCAATACAGGGCCAACTTATGAAACACCTGCAGAAATTCGCATGCTGAGAACAATGGGCGGAGATGCAGTCGGCATGTCAACTGTTCCAGAAGTCATTGTGGCACAGCATTCAGGAATGAATGTTCTTGGAATCTCCTGTATCTCAAATATGGCTGCAGGTATCCTGGATCAGCCGCTGAACCACGAAGAAGTAATCGAAACAACTGAGAAAGTCAAAGCCGATTTCCTTCGTTATGTGAAAGCAATCGTTAAGGAACTTGGTGTATAAGATTTCTTAAGGCATGTTGATTCTGGATGCTAAGCGGCTAACTTAGTTTAATTACTAAGTTGATTGGAGCGGAGGGCACTTGACTCCTGCTCAGAGGAGAGGGAGCGAGAGACCCCGCAGGCGAAGCAGAGGAGGCTCTCGTTCCTCCCTGCGGAAAGCAAGTGTCCCGTGCTGAAATCAACGGGCTGCTTATTGAACAAAAGCAACAATCGATTAGATTAGAGCCATAAGAAAAGAATAAATGAAAGCAGTGGTGTTTGATGATGAGAATGGTGGATCTTATTGAAAAGAAAAGGGATGGACTTGAGTTAACAACAGAAGAAATTCAGTTTGTCATTAAAGGATATACAGACGGATCAATCCCGGATTATCAGGTAAGTGCTTTAACAATGGCTATCTTTTTCCAGGGAATGACAGAGAGCGAAAGAGCCGACTTGACTATGGCGATGGTAGAATCCGGTGATCAAATCGACTTATCGAAAATAGAAGGCATTAAAGTAGATAAACATTCAACTGGCGGTGTTGGCGATACAACAACACTGGTCCTGGGGCCGCTTGTAGCGGCAGTGGGTGTTCCGGTTGCGAAGATGTCAGGCAGGGGACTCGGACATACAGGCGGAACAATCGACAAACTTGAGTCTGTAGAAGGTTTCCATGTGGAAATTGAAAATGATGAATTTATAAAGCTTGTTAATCAAAATAAAATTGCAGTAATTGGACAGAGCGGAAACTTAACACCAGCTGACAAAAAGTTGTATGCACTGCGCGATGTTACAGCTACAGTCGACAGCATTCCTCTAATTGCAAGTTCGATTATGAGCAAAAAAATCGCTGCAGGTGCTGACGCCATTGTCCTTGATGTTAAAACAGGCGCTGGCGCATTTATGAAGACACTTGATGATTCACGTGAATTAGCGAAAGCGATGGTTCGAATCGGAAATAATGTTGGCAGAAACACAATGGCAGTTATCTCCGATATGAGCCAGCCGCTGGGCTATGCAATTGGAAATGCCCTTGAAGTAAAAGAAGCGATCGATACATTAAAAGGCGAAGGTCCTGAAGATTTGACAGAACTTTGCCTGACCTTGGGCAGCCATATGGTTTTCTTGGCGAAAAAAGCGAATTCATTGAAGGAAGCGCGTGAGAAGCTTGAAAATGTTATTAAAGACGGTTCCGCTTTAGACACATTCAAAGTATTCTTAAGCTCTCAGGGCGGAGATGCTTCCGTTGTTGATGATCCGCAAAAATTGCCTCAGGCAAAATATACATTTGAATTAGAAGCTAAGCAGGATGGCTATGTTTCTGAGATTGCAGCGGATGAAATCGGAACAGCAGCCATGCTTTTAGGAGCAGGAAGAGCAACCAAGGAATCCGAAATCGACCTTGCTGTCGGCCTTATGTTAAGAAAGAAAATCGGCGACCAGGTACAGAAGGGCGAATCTCTCGTAACCATCTACAGCAACTTCGAAAATGTAGAAGAAGTAAGAAATATGCTTTATGAAAACATTGCTATGTCGACTGAAAAAGTACCGGCTCCAGTATTGATTCATGAAGAAATAACTGAATAATATAGCAGCAAAAAGCCGCCAGGACTTCATGTCTGGCGGCTTTTTGCTGTGGTGCTGTTTCTCTTATTTTCTTTTTAGTCAGCCAGAACTGTATAAATTTTCTTTGAATGGAAAAAATGGAGGCTATAAAGAATGGAGGTATTGTGTGATGAAACGACTCGTCTCATTGATGTTAATAACATTATTAATGGCAACAATCTTTGTTCCTTCAGGATTTGCAAGAGAAAGCAGTGCAGATTTAGCGGATAATGTGAAATCCGCAATTCTTATCGAACGTGATACCGGATCGATATTGTATGAAAAAAATAGCGGTGAACAGCTGCCGCCTGCGAGTATGACTAAAGTAATGACAATGCTTCTAATCATGGAAGCTATAGATGAAGGAAAGCTGTCATGGGATGAGAAAATCCGGACAAGCGAGTATGCGGCATCAATGGGCGGCTCGCAAATTTTCCTTGAGCCAGGTGAAGAAATGACCACAAAGCAAATGCTGCAGGGAATCGCTATTGGTTCAGGAAATGATGCGTCCGTTGCAATGGCTGAGAGAATTGCTGGTTCAGAAGAAGCTTTCGTTGAAATGATGAATAATAAGGCAAAGGAATTAGGCCTTAAGAACACTAATTTCCAAAACCCTACAGGCCTGTCAGCTAAAGAACATTACAGTACTGCACATGATATGGCAATAATGGCAAAAGAGCTCCTTAAATATGAAAAGATAACAGATTTTACTGGAACCTATGAAGCCTATCTTCGTGAAGACACAGATAAAAAATTCTGGCTTGTCAATACAAATCGCCTTGTGCGATTTTATCCAGGAGTTGATGGGCTTAAAACAGGTTTCACATCTGAAGCAAAATACTGCTTGACAGCAACTGCCGAGAAAGATGGCATGCGGGTAATAGCAGTTGTATTTGGCGCACCGACTTCCAAAGAACGCAATGCCCAAGTGACTAAAATGCTCGACTATGCATTTAGCCAATATAAGACACATCCAATGTATGAAAGAAATCATGTCCTTGGCAAAGTTGCAGTAAGCAAAGGGGAGAAGAAAATGGTTGAAGCCCTGACAAGCGAACCGATTTCCCTATTAACTAAAAAAGGTGAAAGCATTGAGGAAATTGAACAAAAAGTTACATTAAATAAAAATATTAAAGCACCTGTCCAAAAGGGCGATCAAATCGGGACACTAACCTTGAAAAAGAATGGAAAAGTCTTAGTTGAAAGCCCTCTGGTTGCTAAAGAAGATAGTATGGAAGCATCATGGTGGACCTTGTTTAAGAGATCTATGGGATTATTTTCAAAAGCTGAGTAAATAACCATTCATTTTTGTCGAAAAGAATCTTTATGTTAATTATTTTTAGCGAAAATGCACTAGTTTTGTCTCCAGGAAGGAAATGAAACATCATGCATCGAAATTGACTCACTATAAGGGCGGATACCGGAATTTTTTGAGATTCCGGCTTATCCTATCCGGAGAAAGAGCATGGAGTATTAGCGGCTTTTTCAGTTACGGGTACCAGATAAGGAGGCTAAGATAGTGAGTCTTAACATTAATTTGGAAGTGAAGCATGATGTCTTATGTATTCGTTTAAGCGGGGAGCTGGACCACCATTCGGCAGATGAGCTGCGTGAACAGGCAACAAGGGCGATTGAAGAGCATGACATCCATCACATTATTTTAAACCTTGAGCAGCTTTCTTTTATGGATAGTTCAGGGTTGGGAGTTATTTTGGGCAGATACAAACAAATCAAACAAAAGCATGGTGAAATGGTTGTTTGTGCGATTTCTCCAGCGGTGCAGAGACTATTTGATATGTCGGGTTTATTTAAGATTATCCGTTTAGAACCGACAGAAGAAAACGCACTGCAAAGATTGGGGGTTGCCTGAAATATGAAAAATGTGATGAACCTCGAATTCAGCGCACTTAGCCAAAATGAATCATTCGCTCGTGTCACTGTTGCTGCTTTTATTGCTCAGCTTGATCCGACAATGGATGAACTGACAGAAATTAAAACTGTCGTTTCCGAAGCTGTAACCAACTCCATTATTCACGGCTATGAAAATGATCCTAATGGGATTGTCTATATTTCTGTCCTGATTGAAGATGGATTCATTGATTTGACCATTAAGGATAAAGGCCTTGGAATTATGGATGTGGAGGAGGCACGTCAGCCGTTATTTACAACCAAACCTGAACTGGAAAGATCAGGTATGGGCTTTACCATCATGGAAAATTTCATGGACGAAATCGAAATCAAATCGCAGCCGGGGATAGGCACAGAGATCCGTTTAAGGAAGCATTTATCAAATAGTAAAATGCTATGCAATTAAGGGAGTCTTGCTATGGATGTGGAGGTTAAAGCAGAGAAGGGCCAAACCTATTTAAAGGACAATGAAGTCAAGGAGCTTATAAAGCAAAGCCAAAGCGGAGATCAGGGTGCGAGAGACAAAATTGTTCAAAAAAATATGCGTCTTGTCTGGTCTGTCGTCCAGAGATTCTTGAATAGAGGATATGAACCGGATGACCTTTTCCAAATTGGCTGTATTGGCTTGTTGAAATCGGTTGATAAATTTGATCTCAGTTATGATGTGAAGTTTTCAACCTATGCGGTTCCAATGATTATCGGAGAAATCCAAAGATTCATCCGCGATGATGGAACGGTGAAGGTAAGCCGTTCATTGAAGGAAATGGGCAATAAAATCAGGAAGGCCAAAGATGAGCTATCAAAAACGCTTGGCCGCATCCCAACAGTTACAGAGCTTTCCGAGTTTCTGGAAATCTCTCCGGAAGATATTATCCTAGCCCAGGAAGCAAGCCGGATACCTTCATCAATACATGAAACAGTTTATGAAAATGATGGAGATCCCATAACGCTGCTCGATCAGATAGATGATGGCAATGAAGGGAAATGGTTTGATAAAATAGCTCTAAAAGAAGCGATCCGCGAATTGGATGAGCGGGAAAGACTGATAGTTTATTTGCGCTATTATAAAGATCAGACTCAATCTGAAGTGGCAGCAAGGCTTGGTATTTCCCAGGTTCAGGTATCGCGTCTTGAAAAAAAGATACTCCAGCAAATGAAAGATCGAATGGATATATAAATCCATCCGGTCTTTTTTTTTATTTTCAAAATACCAAAGCATAAAGCTTTGGACATCGATAACTGTCTAGATCCCCCACTTCTGCTGCTTTTCTAAACAGCCAATTATTGGAGTTCATGAAGCTAATATATGTAACTCATACTAAATATAGACACAAAAGCGGAAACGCTCTAAATAGTCGTACCAAGTTTATAAAAAGGAAATCACTTTGTGGGAAGTGAGCGTTTTGGAGAAAACAGTTTATATTCGCTTGCGGCACCGTCTGCAAATACGGCCCAATCAGATAATACTGCTTAAAGATATTGCACAGGTCATTGCCGATGATGATATTTATGTAAAGCTTTGTGCACTTCCGCTATATAAAGTAAATGAGCATGACCAAAATATTGTGATAATTGACGTTATGAAGGTAATTCGTGCCATTACCCAATTATTTTCAAACCTGGAGGTCCAGTCGATTGGGCCGGCTCAATCGATAGTTGAGGTTGTTACAAAAAAGCAAAAAGTATCATTCCCTCTTTTCCTGCTGGTTTGGCTGCTTCTGTTTATTGGTGCCGCCCTGGCAATTATGAATTTTCATGAAGATGTGAGCATGCAGGCTGTACAGCTTAGAATTTACACTCTCATAACTGGGGAAGTGGACAGAAAGCCCCTCATTTTTCAAATTCCCTATTCCATAGGCCTGGGGCTCGGCATGATCATATTCTTTAATCATGTTTTTAAGAAGCGGCTTAATGAAGAGCCTAGCCCATTGGAAGTGGAAATGTTCAATTATCAGCTGGATCTTGATAATTATGTTGCATTGAAAGAAAACAAGGAGAGTATGAAGTATCTTGATGACCATTAATGTTGTCCTGGTAATGATCATTGGATTTGCGGGGGGGCTCGCTGTTGGTTCAGGGTTCGTTGCCTTTCTGGCTGTTTTAGGCATTATCCCGAGGCTGACCCAGCTGACCAAAACGATGAAAATGATCCATCATTATGAAGCTGCAGTTGTTATGGGTGCTTTGGCAGGTGCCCTGGCAACTTTATGGGATCCGGTGCTCCAGTTAACACCGCTGCTTTTAATCCCCCTGGGGCTCGCGTCGGGAATATTTATTGGAATGCTGGCAGCAGCTTTAACCGAAGTTTTGAATGTATTTCCAATCCTTGCGAAAAGAATCGGAGTGGATGGGAAAATTGCGATTTTATTAATGGCATTTGTATTTGGAAAGGTGTTCGGATCACTGTTTCAATGGATTTATTTTGTAAATAAATAAGCAATCGGCTGGGCATATTTAAAGAAAAAATGAGGATTCGGAAAGGAAAAGCCGCTATGGATGAACGGAGGCACGTCATTCTTATAACAGATGGAGACGATTTTGCAAGGAAGACAGTTGAACTTGTTGCTAAGGAAATCGGAGGAAGATGTTTGTCCTTGTCGCATGGAAACCCTTCAATCTTAACCGGTCAGCAAATCGTCAAGCTAATAAAAAAGGTTTCCCATGATCCTGTCCTGGTTATGTTTGATGACAGCGGGTTTATCGGGGAGGGAACTGGAGAGAATGCGCTGAAATATGTTGCGTGCCATAAGGATATCGATGTTCTGGGAATCATAGCAGTTGCCTCAAAAACAAGACAGGCCGAATGGACAAAAGTAGATGTGTGTATTGATAATAATGGCGAATTAACCCCCTACGGAGTTGATAAGTTTGGAGTTCCCGAGATGGAAATAGGCAGAATCAATGGTGATACCGTTTATTGTCTGGATCAGCTGGATGTGCCGATAATCGTGGGAATTGGCGATATCGGGAAGATGTCCAAAAAAGATCATTATGATGCAGGATCACCGATTACTAAAAAGGCAGTAGAACTTGTATTGGAAAGGAGCGGCTATTATGGCACAAAGGAAGACGAAAGAAGATAAGACACCCATATTTGAATCCGTACATGAAATTGAAAAATATATGAAAAATAGAGTCGGCCTGGGAGAAAGCTTCGATCTGGGTGTCAGAAAGCTAACGATCTTAAGGAAGGATGTACATTTCTATTATATTAACGGATTAACGGATACGAATTATATCATTGCTATCATTGAGGGATTGGTTGGAATCAATGACAGTGAAAAACTTTCCGCTAACCTTTTTAAAATCATTGAAAACAGGCTGAGGCATCAATCAATTGAACACATTAAAACAATGGATGAGCTGGTCGATCAGGTGCTCTCAGGTCTAATTGTGGTTGTAGGCGAGGGAGAGGGAGAAGGGCTTGTCATCGATGTCAGAAGTTATCCCGGGAGAACCCCTCAGGAGCCGGATACTGAAAAAGTTGTCCGTGGATCAAGAGATGGCTATGTAGAAAATATTATAGTAAACACGGCCTTAACCCGCAGAAGAATTAGGGATGAGAGACTGCGATTTGAGATAATGCGCGTAGGTGAAAGGTCTAAAACGGATGTTGCCATTGGTTTCATTAAAGATGTGGCCAATCAGGATTTAGTTGATTTAATTAGAAAAGAAATAAAAGCCATTGAAATAGATGGCATTACCATGGCTGATAAAACAGTTGAAGAATTTATATTGAAACAGGGTTACAATCCCTTCCCGCTGGTACGGTATACGGAAAGGGCGGATGTGGCAGCAGCCCATTTGCTTGAAGGGCATGTTATTGTTTTTGTTGATACTTCACCAAGTGTGATTATAACACCTACTACTTATTTCCATCATTTACAGCATGCGGAAGAATACAGGCAATCGCCAGCTGTCGGCACATTTGTCCGCTGGATTCGCTTTTTAGGTCTCTTGGCTTCTGTTGTGCTTTTGCCGCTATGGTTCTTGTTTGTTTTGGAGCCTTCGCTTCTGCCTGAAAGGATTGCGTTTATCGGACCAAACGAAGAAACGAATGTGCCTGTCATAGCCCAGCTGTTTCTTGCAGACATCGGAATTGAGTTTCTAAGAATTGCAGCCATCCATACACCTACACCGCTCTCAACAGCTATGGGCTTAATAGCCGCTGTACTTATAGGCCAAATTGCCATAGATGTTGGCCTATTTGTTCCTGAAGTCATTTTATATGTATCACTTTCGGCAATTGGGACATATACGACACCAAGCTATGAACTGAGCATTGCCAATAAAATTCTGCGATTGTGTTTGCTTGTGGCAGTTGCCATTTTCCATACACCCGGCCTAGTCGTGGGACTCACACTAATCATTCTCCTGCTGGCAAGCATTAAATCTTTAAATACACCATATCTATGGCCATTTATTCCATTCAGCCCGGTGGCTTTAACCCAGATCCTGATTCGCCGTTCCATGCCCGGTTCAAAGATCAGGCCGAGTATTGTCCAGACTAAAAATCGTTATAAGCAGCCTGTTAAATAAGAAATACGCGTAATGCCGATTGCGGAAATACACGAAATATGGTAAAGTTTTTTTAATTAAATAAAGGATTAAAGGAAACAGAATAGACAGTCTCTTACGCAGCTGTCTTTTTCTTTCATAAACTGATTAATCACGGGGGCAGGGGAACCTGGCCTGGCTCGTGCGGAAAAGGAAGAGGGGGAACCATGTTTTTTCACGGCACCATGAAGGTAAATGAAAAAGGGCATCTTGAAATTGGCGGTATGGACACAGTCGATCTTGCCGGTCAATTTGGAACACCTTTATACGTATATGATGTGGCATTAATAAGAGAACGGGCAAGGGGATTTAAGCAGACTTTCGATAAGCTTGGAATAAAAGCACAAGTGGCATATGCAAGCAAAGCTTTTTCTACAGTGGCCATGGTTCAGCTTGTTGATGAAGAAGGTCTTTCTTTGGATGTAGTTTCAGGCGGAGAGTTATACACGGCTCTTGCTGCAGATTTTCCACCTGAAAGAATTCATTTTCACGGGAATAATAAAAGCAGAGAAGAATTGAAAATGGCTCTTAAGAATCAGGTCGGCTGTATTGTTGTCGATAATTTTTATGAGCTGGAATTATTAGAGGAGATTTGCGAATCTCTTGCAGCCAGGACAAAAATCTTACTGAGGGTTACACCTGGAATTGAAGCCCATACCCATGATTATATCTTAACTGGCCAGGAAGATTCAAAATTTGGGTTTGACCTTCAGAATGGACAGGCGGAAACGGCTTTACAAAAAGCGCTGAATTCAAGCTGGATCGAAACACTTGGACTGCATTGTCATATCGGTTCTCAGATTTTCGATACAACAGGATTCATTTTGGCTGCCAAGAAAATTTTTGAAAAGATGGCAGAATGGAAAGAAAAGCATGCTTATGAACCTATAGTGCTTAACTTAGGCGGAGGTTTTGGAATCCGCTATACAGAAGATGATGATCCGATTCATGCATCTCAATATGTTGAAGAAATCATTGGGGAAGTTAAGAAACAGGCTGAACATTACTCAATGAAGATGCCGGAAATTTGGATTGAGCCGGGGCGCTCCCTTGTGGGAGATGCAGGGACAACTTTATACCAGACGGGATCACGCAAAGAGGTTCCAAATGTCAGAAATTATCTGGCTGTGGACGGCGGCATGAGTGACAATATCAGGCCGGCTCTTTATCAGGCTAAATATGAAGCGGTATTGGCAAACCGGGTATTGGATAAACCCGAAGAGACAGTATCAATTGCCGGTAAATGCTGTGAATCAGGCGATATGCTTATTTGGGATTTGCCTCTTCCAAAAGCAGGGGATCAAGACCTCTTGGCGGTTTTCTGCACCGGCGCATACGGCTATTCCATGGCAAACAACTATAACCGAATTCCAAGGCCGCCTGTCGTTTTTATTGAAAATGGAGAGGCAAAGCTGGTTGTTAAAAGAGAAACATACGAGGACATTTTAAGATTGGATTTGCCAATCAATGAAAAAATAAAAAATTAAGCTGCCCGTCAAGGCAGCTTAATTTTTTAAGAGAAGAAGGCTTTAACAGCGTCTATGACACTCACAACAAAACGCTTTAAACTTTCTAAAAACCCTTGGCCTTCTTCACTTTCAAGGTATTTGGATATTTTGTCTTTTGCCTGGTTAAGCTGCTCGCCGACCTGATTCCAGTCGATATCAAGCTCTTTCAGCTTGTTGAACAAATCTATTAAACTTAAAATCTCCTGTTCAGTCAGAGTGATGCCGAGTTCCTTGGCGGCATTTTCGATAATAGTTCTTAGTTCTGCATCGGTTTCAGGTGAGTTTTTGGCAATTTCCTCTTTAATTTTGGCGATTAAAGCAGCAGCATTCTCGTTTCCGACCGAATCGCCAAGCTTAGCTGTTTCGACCATTTCTTCATTAGCCGCCTGTTTTACTTCTTCAGGGATTGTTTTTTCGGCCGAAATTTCATATGCCTTGATGATGCCTGTTAAGGCAGCTGTTCCGGAAACATTCGCAGGAGCTGTTATATAGATTTTCGCATCTTTTACACCTGCAGTAATCAAGGCATTAATATACATTTCATCAGTAACCCAGTTGATATTCTTTGTCTCAACTTCAAGTCCGGAGCCTTGTTTTGCTATTGTGACAGCTGAAGAAGATATCGCTCTCGTGCCTATTAAAGCTTTAGAGATATAATTGCCAAGATATTTATGTTCTTCTTCATTTGAAACAGTAATGATGGCCGCATCTTTCGGAGCTTTCATTTCAGCCAGAAGCATATTTTTTTGTTCTTCTGATAGATTCTCTCCTAGGGTGACAATTACGTCACCTTCTGCCATATCGGCAAATGCCTGTATCGGCATAATAAATAATAGCGAAATCATGAATAGCGCAAGCATTTTATTCCATTTCATGCGGTTTCCTCCCGAAGCAAAAATAGGTAAGCCATGTATGACAAGTCTGCCTTAATTATAATGGCTTCCTGTAAATAGACGATTCTTATGCGAAAAAGTTTCAATTCTTCTTTACCTGAAACATTAGCTCAAAATGCCTATTTCAGCAAGCAGAATGGAATTATCAAAAAGAATAGTGTAAAATGAATGATAGTTTGTGAGTCATAGGATTTATATATAAATGGGGGCAGTAAGGAATCATGAAAAAAAGCAATTGGCTTCTTTTTATTTTATTGCTTGTCTTAAGTATCGGATGGGGACTGGTTTACTGGTTTTTTATAGTTTAGAGCCGTCTTGTATCAAAAAAGGCGCTAAGGCAATGAATTATACGGTTTTTATTCGAAAATAGCAACATTCAGCATGAATACATATACTGTTATGGTAAGTTTATAAATATTAAAAAGTGGGAAAAATAGTTATGATGTTTTTATTCAAATAATGAGGGATTAATATGCTAATTCGATATAAAAAATCATTTGAAAAAATTGCAATGGGTCTTTTATCTTTCATGCCTAATGAAAAAGACCTGAAAAGGCTGCAGCAGACGATGAAGCAATATGAATCAGAAGAAAATTGGCAGCTGTTTTTGTGGAAGGAAGACGAAGATATAATTGGGCTGGTTGGGGTTACATCAAGTGATCAGACCATGGAGATTCAGCATATCTCTGTTAACCCGTCACACCGGCATCAAGGGATAGGCAAAACAATGATAAAAGCATTGGATGAACTATACCCTGGCAAAACGTTAACTGCAACTGATGAAACGGAAGCTTTTTTGAACAAGTGTGATATCAATAATGAAAATAAAGAAAAAGGCAGCGAATAATTATTATTCCTGCCTTTTTTTCTGATTCAGGGCATCCAGTCTCTCTTTAATGACCATTGTTCTATCTCTTCTTTTATGGCGGTGAACAATTTCTTTATCCAGTAGAATGCTGTCAGAGCACCAGGCAAATCCCTTGGAGGAGCAAACATCCATGCATTTTTCCTTAAGCAAGTGGTCTGTTATTGGCAAATTAACGCTCGTGTACTTACCGCCTTTTTGTATCAGCTCGAGCCTGTTCTTAAGGTCTTTCATCAATTGATCTGCATTAAGTCCCAGTGCCGTCAAATCTGCAGGACTGCACTCCAATATGCCGATTCCTTTGCGGAGAGTACGTTCGGCACCATTATTATTTTCTCTGCGATGATGATAAAAAGAAACTGCCATGAGAATTAGCCCAACCCATGTAGAACTTTTATTGTTTCGATCCGTATTCTTCCAGTATTCCTCCAGTATTTCGTGACATTCAAAATAATCACGGTCACCATGAAAATGGACCATGAACTCGATATATGCATCAGGATACATACTTTCACTCCTTGACAATTCTTTCTTTATTTTAACATAGGAGAAGCGGTTATCAGAAAAATAAAAACCCGGCGATTTAACCGGGCTTTTGAACACGTATATTTTGGCGCTTCTGGCTGGTCTCTGAAAGGCAATCCTTTTTCAGGTCCAGCCAGCAAAGTGCTGAATTTGTTATTTACTGTATTTAACGCAACAATTTAGAAGCACCAGGAAGCTCCTACAATAATTAAAAGGATGAACAACACTACAATTAAAGCAAACCCGGTTCCGCAATCTCCAAATCCAGAATTAGACATTCAAAATACCTCCTGTATCTTTATTTCCATACATCGTATGTAGGCAATTGCCTGAATGATTGGGCGCATCAAAAAAATTTGAAAATGAAATTGGGGGCATTCCGGACATCAGGGTTATTTTTCTATTGGATAACATTAATGAATAATCTATACTAGATATAGTCTTTTGGCGTTTAACGGAATCAATATTAGGAAAATTTGGTGGGTATTTATGCAATATGATCATTATAACGTAAAAATAGATGCGTTCGAGGGGCCGCTGGATCTCCTTCTTCATCTTATCAATCGGCTGGAAATCGATATCTATGACATTCCTGTATCAGAAATAACCGAGCAATACCTCATTTATATACATACAATGAAAGAGCTCCAGCTTGACGTAGCAAGCGAATATCTTGTGATGGCAGCTACACTGCTGGCTATTAAAAGCAAAATGCTCCTGCCAAAGCATGAAGAGGAAGAGCTGGAGGATGAATTTGGAATGGAAATGGAGGAAGATCCAAGAGATGAACTTGTAGAACGGCTGATTGAATACCGTAAATATAAGGAAGCTGCAGAAGAGCTTAAGGAGCGCGAACAGGATAGAAGTTTAATGTATACAAAGCCGCCTGCAGACCTTTCAGAATATGTGAATGATTCTCAGCAGGAAAAAGCTGATTTGAATGTAAGTCTTTATGATATGCTTGGTGCTCTGCAAAAGTTATTAAGAAGGAAGAAACTGCAAAGGCCGCTTTCTGCGAAAGTTGCCCGTCAGGAGATTCCCATAGAGAAGCGGATGTCTGAAATTGTGGACCAGTTAAGGAATTTTAAGGGGAGGAAAAAATTCACCGACCTTTTTCCAATATCAGACAGAGAACATATAGTGGTTACTTTCTTGGCGGTGCTGGAGTTAATCAAGCGCAAAGAAATACAGGTCGAGCAGGACAGAAACTTCTCGGATATCTTTGTAGCGTCCATGGAAGGAGACAAATAGTATGGAGATTATTAATTGGAAAGGAATTGCTGAAAGCCTTCTGTTTGCAGCCGGTGATGAAGGCTTATCCCTAAAGCAAATTGCCCATGTTCTGGAGGTGGAAGAACTTCAGGCCCGTGAAATCATGGACAGCCTTATTGAAGACTACAGCAATAGCAGCCGCGGAATTATGGTGGTTGAACTGGCAGGGACTTTTCAGCTGGTTACGAAAAAAGAGTTTTCTGCGTATTTAAAAAAGCTGGTAGAATCTCCATCGTCCGCTTCCTTATCTCAGGCGGCACTCGAGACATTGGCAATCATTGCTTACAGACAGCCTATTACAAGGACAGAGATTGAAGAGATAAGGGGAGTCAAGACAGAGAGGCCTCTTCAGACATTATCGGCAAAAGTACTGATTAAAGAAGTTGGACGGGCAGAAGGAACAGGGCGGGCCTACCTGTATGGAACGACTAAAGAATTCCTTGATTATTTTGGCCTTAAAAGCATAGAAGAGCTTCCGCCGCTCCCCGATAAGGTTAGTGAAGAAGAGGATTCCTTCCAGGAAGAGGCAGATTTATTCTTTGAGAAGTTCCAGGAGCTAGATTCTTGAGTTTTCTGACACATTACATAGGAAGTGTGGTAAAATAGATTTATATTTTTCCCTTTCCTTTTAAAACAGCTGTCATACATATCATCTTAAAACCGTCGGGGGAAATAGGAGGGTTTTGCTTGCTGATTAAACATTGCATTGGATACGAGCTTGAAAAAGAAAAGCCGAACACTTCGGAAGACTTTTTTAACAGAAGCGAGATTGTGTTCGAAGAAGATGGGCAGGAGAAAACTTTTCATGTTTTATATGTCCGTTTCTTTGATGAATCCATGAATGAGTTCACACCCTATGAACAGGACCCGGTCTTCATTGCTGGTTCGAGAGAGGTGCAGTTCAAGGATCTTGTTGCTCTTTCATGTTTATTAAAGAACCCGGGTTTTAGGCATCGCAAACGAATTTATCTTAACTCAAAGGCTGATTTTGCATCCTATTTTCAGGATCTGGACTTTTCCAAGCTTCCATCCATTTTTGAAGCGCTGGAGAATAAAAAATCCTTTGACCTGCGATCACCTTTAGATTTTATTGTTCAACCGCAGTAATAGCCAGTGTATAAATACGGGGGTGTAATGGATGGGGAATTCAATCGTTAAATCACAAATGGAAGATGTGAAAAATTTCCTCGGTAATAGCGTTGCCGCTTTTGAAGATTTCTTAAATAATACAACGATTAAAGATCTTGAAACAGAAAAGCAGGGAAATGTGAATTATTATAAAAGCATTCTTTCACATGTCAGAAAACTCCTGGTTTATTGTGAAGAAGGGCTTGATACCTGCACGATCATTTTAAAAAGTGAACCCTTCCAAAAGGGGGCTGCCGAAAAGACATTATATCGGATTTACCATCAGTGCATTGAAGAGTTTTTCTCTCCGAAAAATGATGCCTGGTTTGAGAATAGCCGTTCAGCATATACTGGAAAAAACTCAATCCAATTCCACGAGGAAGTTCCTGACAGCCTAAAAACAATGTTCAGGCAGCTGGAAGGAGAGTTCCAGCGGATTCGGGAGGAACTTGAATATTACGAAACCGACTACCGGACAAAAATGATTCAATCAAAATAGGAATGTTGAAGAACAGCAGGCGGCTGTTCTTTTTTTTGTGGGCGGGTTTACTGCAGTCTAGCGGGCAGTAAAAGATTGAAGTTTCACTTTATATGCAGGTTTCCAATTTTCTTTG
>Ga0180215_1002420_pt1 | contig 18836 bp, 21 predicted proteins | sample eDN3rd37CBELigBY_FD_128871 | JGI IMG/M metagenome (GOLD analysis project Ga0180215, IMG submission 128871) | Enriched backyard soil microbial communities from Emeryville, California, USA - eDNA 3rd pass 37_C BE-Lig BY (version 2) (version 2) | ecosystem: Environmental > Terrestrial > Soil >... | reverse complement strand
GAGCCAATTCCTTTCCATGAGGCTGCAGAAATTGGAACGAGAAAAGTTATCCAGGAACACTCGACAATCGGTGTTGTCATCACTTCAGATGGTACGATTGGGGATATTCCTCGCATGGATTATATTGAATCCGAGGAAAGAGTCATTGAGGAGTTAAAAGAGGTAGGAAAGCCGTTTATTATGGTTGTCAATAGTGCCCAACCTCATCATCCGAACACGGAAACACTAAGAACACAGTTGGCAGAAAAATATGATATCCCTGTTATCTCGATGAGCGTTGAAAGCATGCGCGAAACAGATGTATTAACAGTCCTTCGTGAAGCATTATATGAATTCCCTGTTCTTGAAGTGAATGTGAACCTACCAAGCTGGGTCATGGTACTTAGGGAAAATCATTGGCTTCGTGAAAGCTATCAGGAAGCAGTTAAAGAAACTGTAAAGGATATAAAAAGATTGCGTGATGTAGATCGGGTGGTCCAGCAATTCAGTGATTATGAGTTTATTGATAATGCTGGATTAGCAGGAATTGAGATGGGTCAAGGTGTAGCCGAAATTGATTTGTTTGCACCAGATGATTTATATGACGATATCCTAAAAGAGATTGTTGGTGTAGAGATCCGTGGGAAGGATCACTTGCTGGAATTGATGCAGGATTTCGCCTATGCAAAGGCAGAGTATGATCAGGTTGCAGATGCATTAAAAATGGTAAAGCAAACTGGTTATGGAATTGCTTCTCCATCGTTAAATGATATGAGTCTTGAGGAACCAGAGATTATCCGCCAAGGTTCAAGATTTGGCGTCCGTTTGAAAGCGGTGGCTCCGTCTATCCACATGATTAAGGTTGACGTTGAATCTGAGTTTTCACCGATTATTGGCACCGAAAAGCAAAGTGAGGAACTCGTACGATACTTGATGCAGGACTTTGAGGATGATCCACTTTCAATTTGGAATTCAGATATTTTTGGTCGAAGCTTAAGTTCGATTGTTAGAGAAGGAATTTCAGCAAAACTTTCCCTTATGCCTGAAAATGCCCGCTATAAGTTGAAAGAAACATTAGAGAGAATCATAAATGAGGGCTCAGGTGGCCTAATAGCAATTATATTGTAAAACTTCAGACTCCGATTTGGAGTCTTTTTTTGTTTTGAGTGTTTGAAAAAGTGCGTCTTTTCTGCTTTTATAGCGCTTTAATGAAAAGATTACCATTATTTCTTGAATTTATCTTGATAACCCCAATTGATTGTGATAATCTTTTAACAGATTAACGTTGCAAGCCCGTGAACCCTTGTTATACCAAGGTTTAGCCGGTAATTTCATTTTTTTTACAACTTTGTTCTAACATTGTAAGAAAAATGTGCTAGCAACGTATAGAATCCCGTAGTTTTGTTTAGAAATGTAATAATAGGATTTATTTCTGAGCACTATTAGAGGATTTTTGGGAGGAGGTGAATGGCATGAACAAGACAGAACTAATCAATGCAGTTGCAGAAGCAGGAGAACTTTCTAAAAAAGACGCAACAAAAGCAGTTGACGCTGTTTTTGATTCAATCTTAAATGCTTTAGCAAGTGGAGATAAAGTCCAATTAATTGGATTTGGTAACTTTGAAGTTCGTGAGCGTGCTGCTCGTAAAGGGCGCAATCCACAAACAGGTGATGAGATCGAAATCTCTGCTAGCAAGGTGCCAGCTTTTAAACCAGGTAAAGCTCTTAAGGATGCAGTAAAATAATTACATATAGATATCCTAAAGCACACTTTGAGAAAAGGCCGCTAATTAAGCGGTCTTTTTCTTATGGAAAAACCTTTATTATGATAGAACATCCTCTTTGTATTATTTTGCTTGTATACAAAAAATTATGCTAAGATGGAAATGGTATTATCAACAAAGAAAAAGAAAATTTTACGTATTTTTTAGGAGGAAAAGGAATGGCCAAGGTAAATCACGCCCAAATTGAGGAAGCAGTAAGATTAATATTAGAAGCTGTCGGGGAAGATCCAAACCGAGAAGGACTTCTAGATACACCAAAGCGAGTAGCGAGGATGTATGAAGAGGTTTTCTCAGGGCTAAACCAGAATCCCGAGGAATATTTTGAAACCATCTTTGGGGAAGATCATGAGGAGTTAGTTTTGGTTAAAGATATCCCTTTCTACTCAATGTGTGAACATCATCTGGTTCCTTTTTATGGAAAAGCGCATGTTGCGTATATTCCTAGGGGTGGGAAAGTTACCGGATTAAGTAAGCTAGCAAGAGCGGTTGAAGCGGTAGCAAAACGTCCGCAATTACAAGAGAGAATTACCTCAACAATTGCAAATGCGATAATGAATAAACTTGAACCACATGGTGTAATGGTAGTGGTTGAAGCAGAACATATGTGTATGACTATGCGCGGCGTTAAGAAGCCTGGCTCAAAAACGGTAACATCTGCGGTAAGAGGGACACTCGCTGAAGATGTGAGCGCTCGTGCTGAAATCTTGGCATTAATAAAAGAATAAAGGGTGAAGAGGAATGGATCAAAAACCTGCACAAAATACAGATTATGTGGTTATCAAAGCAAATGAAGATGGGGTAAATGTTATTGGCCTTACACGAGGAACAGATACAAGATTTCATCATTCTGAAAAGCTTGATCAAGGTGAAGTGATGATTGCTCAATTCACTGAACATACCTCAGCAATAAAAATTCGTGGGAATGCTAGTATTCTTACCGCTTATGGGGAAATTAAGAGCGATAAAAAGTAGTGCTATCTTAGTAAATAAAACAAATTTGTTACAGTTTTCAACTTAAATTATTTGTTATCACCTTTTATTTGTATTTCACTCCCCAAGTTAACTGTAATTTATGATATAATTGTCACTGCTTTGTAAAGTATAGATTTTAATAATAGAAACCAACAAATAGATGCAATTGGTTAATCTAGTGTTATTTTCTAGTTAGCCAACTTCAGGACAAGGGTGATTCATTTGCAAGACTTTCACACAACAATAGAGAGCGTAAGGGATCAATTATCGAAAAAGCTATTTCATTCCTATTTGTTTCAAAATATTGAAGCACCCCTAGTGGATGAAGACAAGCTTTTATTTCTTGTTTCTTTTCTTCGTCAACTTGGACTTTCGAATGATGAGATAGATAATTATAGTGTCACTACTATGCTTTTGCAAATAGCCCTTGATACTCATGATAATGTCCAGAATTCAATGCCTGAAGAGGACTCAACTGAATTAAAACAACGTCAACTAACCGTATTGGCGGGTACTCATTATAGTGGCTTATTCTATCAACAGCTTGCCCATGTAAACGACATTGAGATGATTATTACTCTCGCTGCAGGTGTCAAAGAGGTTAATGAACATAAAATCTCTGTGTATCGTAAGGACACGGATGCAATAGATAAATTAATGGATAGTGTAAAATTAGTAGAATCCAGTTTGTTTTCCCGAATAGCTGATCGATATGGAGCTGTAGTATGGAAAGATTTTCTTTCCAATCTAATGTTTGTAAAACGGATGATTCAAGAAGAAAACCGTTTTATTCAAACGGGATCATCAATTGTGTTTGAGGGTCTTAAAAAGCTGTCATTTCCGAAAAGTAATCAAGACTTGACTAAAATCTCTCCTGAACAAAAAAAATATCTGCTTTCCATATGTGAACGCTATATAGATTTTTCCATCAACATCATTGAAGCAGCTATGAAAAAGCTGCCAGCCATGGAAAATCTCACAAAAGAACGTTTGGATGAGATTCTTGGCCAGCACCGGTCTGTAACTAAAAAAACGTTGGAAGAAGGGTGAATATGGGGCAGTCAAAAGAGGAACGCGTTCATGGAGTCTTTGAAAGCATCTACAAAAATTATGACCAAATGAACTCAGTCATCAGTTTCAAACAGCATATTAGATGGCGTAAGGATACAATGAAAAAGATGGATGTTAAACCTGGTAAGAGTGCATTGGATCTATGCTGTGGAACAGCGGATTGGACGATTGCACTCGCAGATGCGGTTGGTCCAGAAGGGAAAGTCGTCGGTTTGGATTTCAGTAGAAATATGCTGAAAATCGGCGAACAAAAGGTTAAAGAGAGAGATTTAAAGCAGGTTACTCTTGTTCATGGCAATGCAATGGAGCTTCCGTTTGAAGATAATAGCTTTGATTATGTGACAATTGGATTTGGACTACGGAATGTCCCTGATTATTTGCAAGTGTTAAAAGAGATGAATCGTGTTCTTAAACCAGGTGGAATTGGAGTATGTCTCGAGACATCCCAGCCTGAAATGTTTGGCTTTAAGCAGGTTTATTACTTCTACTTCAGATTTATTATGCCTGTTTTCGGAAAGTTATTTGCTAAAAGTTACAAAGAATATTCATGGCTACAGGAATCCGCTCGGAGTTTCCCAGGCATGAAAGAGCTTGCGAAAATGTTTGAAAAAGCCGGTTTTGCTAATGTGGATTATAAAGCATATACCGGTGGAGTGGCTGCTGTTCATATTGGACATAAAAAATAGTGCTGGGTGGAAACGATGAAATTAAAGATGATGTATTCATATTTAAATTCTGATATCAATTTAATTGAGAAAGAGCTTGAATCAACGATTGAAGCTCAATCTCCATTGCTCCGCCAAGCATCCCTACATACATTACGCGCTGGCGGGAAGCGAATTCGGCCTGTCTTCGTGTTACTAGGTGGTAAATTTGGCAATTATGATATAAATGTCATCAAAAATGTGGCAGTTCCATTGGAACTTATCCACATGGCTTCCCTTGTACATGATGATGTTATTGATGATGCTGAACTTCGTAGAGGGCAACCGACGATAAAAGCTAAATGGGATAATCGGATCGCCATGTATACTGGCGATTATATTTTTGCAAGAGCCCTTGAATTAATTGGCGAAATAAAAGACCCTTTAGCTCATAAAATTTTAGCGAATACAATTGTTCAATTATCGGTAGGGGAGATTGAGCAAATTAAAGACAAATATAACTTCGATCAAGATCTTAAAACTTATTTCCGAAGGATCAAAAGGAAAACTGCGCTATTGATTGCAACTAGCTGCCAGATAGGCGCTGTAGCTTCTGGTGCTAGCGAGAAAGATCATAAAAATTTATTCCGTTTTGGGTATTATGTAGGAATGAGTTTTCAGATTACTGACGATATTCTCGATTTTACTGGAACAGAACAAGAGCTAGGGAAACCTGCTGGTGGTGACCTATTACAAGGGAATATCACTTTGCCTGTTTTATATGCAATGGAAAATGAAAAAATAAGAGAAAAAGTCATCACAATACATGAGCATAGTTCAAGAGAAGAGATTCAAGAAGTGCTTACCATGATTAAACAGTCAGGAGCGATTGAAAGGTCCTTTGAAATTAGTGATCGCTACCTAGCAAAAGCGTTAGCCATTCTAGAAGAACTCCCACAGAATAAAGCAAAGAAAACACTCCGTGACATTGCCAAGTTTATTGGGAAACGCAAAAATTAGCAACTTGCTAATTTTTCAAAAAAATGTTACTCTTTTAGAGGTTGTTCATATAACAATCTACTATACATAGAATTTCTTTAGGAGTGGAGTTCATGGAAAAAACGTTTCTAATGGTCAAACCTGACGGAGTGCAACGCAATGTTATTGGGGAAATCGTTTCACGTTTTGAAAGAAAGGGTTTTCAACTTGTTGGTGCAAAGTTGATGTCTATTCCAGCAGAGCTTGCTGAGCAACATTATGGCGAGCATAAAGAACGCCCATTTTTTGGTGAATTGGTTGACTTTATTACTTCAGGTCCTGTCTTTGCAATGGTTTGGCAAGGGGAAAATGTCATCGCTACTGCGCGACAAATGATGGGGTCAACCAACCCAAAAGATGCTGCAGCAGGAACCATCCGTGGAGATTTCGGCTTAACAGTCGGAAAAAATATTATTCACGGTTCTGATTCTCCTGAAAGCGCTGTCCGTGAAATTGGATTGTTCTTTAAGGAAGAACAAATAGTAGAATACAATAAAAACATGAACGAGTGGATTTATTAATAAACAAAAGGGCATCTGCTTAAATGCAGATGCCTTTAATTATTTTTCAGGAAATTATATAAGTATCTCCTGTATTTTTTAAATTTTTGCTATTTTTATTTAAACGTGTATGATATATTGATACATAATCCACAATCCTTTAATGAGTTGAAGGGGGAAAGAATATGAGATATTTAACAGCGGGGGAATCCCACGGTCCGCAGCTAACCACAATTATTGAAGGTCTGCCAGCAGGGATGCCCTTAACGGCAGAAGATATAAACAATGAGCTTGCACGAAGACAAAAAGGATACGGCAGAGGCCGAAGGATGCAAATTGAAAAGGATGCAGCCCAAATTATGGGGGGCATTCGTCATGGGTACACACTAGGATCTCCAGTAGCACTTGTAGTTGAAAACAAAGACTGGACCCATTGGACGAAAATAATGGGTCAGGGACCACTAGATCCAGAAGAATCAGACGAAATAAAACGAAAAATTACTCGGGCTCGTCCGGGTCATGCAGATTTAAATGGAGCATTGAAGTATGGACACCGTGATATGAGAAATGTTCTGGAAAGGTCTTCAGCGCGCGAAACAACGGTTCGAGTAGCAGCAGGAGGCGTTGCTAAAAAACTATTATCACAATTAGGGATTGAAGTGGCTTGCCATGTTTTAGAAATAGGTGGGGTACAAGCAGAACGCCTTTCTTATTCTTCATTAGCAGAGTTGAAGGAAAAGACGGAAGCATCTCCAGTCCGCTGTTTTGACGAAAATGCTGAACAGGAAATGATGAATGCTATCGATGAAGCAAAGAAAAATGGTGATTCCATTGGTGGGATAGTAGAAGTTATTGTTGAAGGCATGCCTGCAGGAGTTGGTAGCTATGTTCATTATGATCGAAAGCTGGATTCAAAGCTTGCAGGGGCAATGGTGAGCATTAATGCTTTCAAAGGTGTCGAATTTGGGATTGGCTTTGAAGCAGCTAGAAAACCAGGTAGTGAAGTTCATGATGAAATTGCTTGGGATCCTGAGCAAGGATATTATAGAAAATCGAACCGTTTAGGTGGCTTTGAAGGCGGCATGACAACGGGAATGCCAATTGTAGTCAGAGGAGTAATGAAGCCTATTCCAACCCTTTATAAACCATTACAAAGTGTTGATATTGATACAAAAGAACCATTTGCTGCCAGCATTGAGAGATCTGATAGCTGCGCGGTGCCAGCAGCGGCTGTCGTTGCAGAAAATGTTATTGCATGGGAGATTGCTGCGGCAATTGTCGATCAATTTTCCTCAGACCGGTTGGATGTCCTTCAGGCCGCGATTGAGGAACAGCGTCGGTATGCGAGGGAATTCTAATGAATACCATCACAATTAACGCAGGGGAACAAGTGTATCCTGTACAGATAGGCTATGATGCCCTGAATGAGTTACCTTCATTTTTACAGGCACAATTTCCCAAACTAACTTCAATTTTAATCATCACTGATGAAACGGTTAGTGAATTATATCTTGATAAATTAGTTCATGCAGTTGGTTTTGAACCACTATACAGCAAAATTGTCCCTTCAGGAGAAAAAGCGAAAACATTTGAGGTTTATTATGATTGTTTGAGCTATGCCCTTGAAAAGAAACTTGATAGAAAATCGCTGATCTTGTCATTTGGTGGGGGAGCAGTTGGCGATTTAGCTGGTTTTGTCGCAGCCAGCTTTATGAGGGGAATTCCATTTATTCAGATTCCGACAACGATTCTTGCTCATGACAGTGCAGTAGGGGGGAAGGTGGCTATTAACCATCCTCTTGGCAAAAATATGATTGGGGCATTTTACCAGCCTGCTGGAGTGTTTTATGATTTGAATTTCTTCACATCATTACCCAATTCTGAGTTAAGATCAGGGTTTGCTGAAGTGATTAAGCATGGGCTAATAAGTGATGATTCTTTTTATCAGAAGCTATTGGAGGACATCGATGATCTGGAAGCAATCCCTAATTCATTGATGATTGAGTTCCTGACTAGAGGGATTAAAGTGAAGGCTGCCGTTGTCGAACAGGACGAAAAAGAATCTGGTATACGTGCCTATCTTAACTTTGGCCATACTTTAGGTCATGCGATAGAAGCTGAAGTGGGTTATGGGAAAATAACCCATGGGGAGGCTGTCGCAATCGGGATGGTTTTTGCCCTCCAGCTGAGCTCTCAGGTATATGAATTTGAGTTTAATCAATCAGAATTTATCCAATGGTTAAGTAGATTAGGTTACCGAACATCCTTGCCAGAAGGGCTTTCTGTTGACCGCCTTCTTGAAAGGATGAAGCAAGATAAAAAATCCTATGGTCAGAGCGTACATTTTGTACTTTTGAAGGAAATTGGTCAGCCGACAGTTAAGGAATTAACGGATGAATTTTTGATTAACAATCTAGAAACTTTTAAAACGACAGGAGGGCTATGATTGATTAGAGGGGTTCGAGGAGCGATAACGGTCCAACAAAACGCAGAAGATGAAATATCAACAGCTACTGAAAGATTAGCAAAGCAAATGATCAAGGAAAATGAAATAGATCCTGATACGGTTGCATCCGTTTTTATTTCCGTTACAGAAGATATAACGGCTGGATTTCCTGCGAAAGCTCTTCGTCAAATTGAGGGATGGTCACTTGTTCCGGTAATGTGTATGCAGGAAATACCTGTCCCGGGTTCGCTTCCTAAGTGCATACGTATAATGTTTCATGTAAATACAGATGCTCGGCAGAATGAAATTAATCATATTTATCTTGAGGGAGCTAGTGTGTTACGCCCGGATCTTTTGAAAGCATAAAAGTCTATTAAATATATGAAATAAATCAACATAAAGAGTTCAATAGAGGTGAATACAATGAAATGGAAACAGCCATTGCTATCATTAAAACCATATCAGCCTGGAAGGACAATTGAGGAAGTGAAAAAACAGTTTGGGCTTGAAAAGATTGTGAAACTAGCATCGAATGAAAACCCATTCGGTTGTTCACCAAAGGCGGCAGCTGCGATTCGCAATTTTTCTCAAGTGTTATCACTATATCCAGACGGTTATGCGACGAAGTTGCGGGAAGCCGTTTCTCGGCATTTAAACGTAAGGCCAGAACAATTGATTTTTGGTGATGGTTCAGATGAATTGATTCAAATTATTTCGAGATCGCTCCTTCACGCAGAGACAAATACAGTTATGGCCTCAGGTACTTTCTCACAATACAAGCATAATGCCATCATTGAGGGTAGTGCAATTAGGGAAATTCCATTGGTGAATGGTGCCCATGACCTTCCGTCTATGCTAGAAGCGATTGATGAAAAGACTAGTGTAGTTTGGCTTTGTTCTCCTAATAATCCTACAGGGGTATACATAAAGCGGGAAGAAATTTATAGCTTTTTGTCAAAGGTTCCAAAAGACGTCCTTGTTGTATTAGACGAGGCTTATTATGAATATGTCCAGGCGGAAGATTATTATGATGCAATTACTCTTGTCGAGGAATATCAAAATCTAATTGTTTTAAGGACCTTCTCAAAAATTTATGGATTAGCTAGCCTTAGAGTTGGTTATGGAATCGCAAATGAAGAAATTATTAAAGTGCTGGACCCTGCAAGGCCACCATTTAATGTTAATGCGCTTGGGCAGTCAGCGGCAGCTGAGGCAATTCAGGATCAGGCCTTTGTTAATGAGTGTAAAGAGGAAAATCAAAAAGGATTAAAGCAATTCTACGATTTTTGCGATGAACATCAATTAGATTATTACCCTTCACAAGGAAATTTCATTCTCATTGATTTCAAGTGCGACGGGAATGAAGTCTTTCAATTTTTAATGGAAAGAGGATATATTATCCGTTCTGGTGTTCCACTAGGATTTCCTACCTTTGTAAGGGTGACAGTTGGATCAAAAGAACAAAACGAGGGTGTAATTAGCAAAATGAGCGAATTCCTCGTGGCGAAAGCAACATTATCGTAAAAAGAAGGTGATCTTTTGGAAGGTCGCGTGTTTGTCATTGGCTTAGGCTTAATTGGCGGTTCATTAGCCCTTGGTATAAAAGCCGGACATCGTGAATCAGTTATTATTGGATATGACATTAATGAGGAGCAAGGTAGATTAGCAAAAATGATGGGGGTTATTGATGAGGCTGCTGCAAGCATTGAGGAAGGTGCAAAGGAAGCTGATTTAATTATCGTATCCACACCAGTCACAATTGCAGAGGGGATTATTGAGCAACTCTCTCAAATTCCATTAAAAGCTGGTGTCATTATCACCGATACAGGGAGTACAAAAACAACGATTTCCGAAAAGGCTTCGTGTTTGCTAGAAAAGAAGGGGATTTGTTTTATTGGTGGGCACCCAATGGCAGGCTCTCACAAAAGTGGCGTAACTGCATCCAAGAAAATATTGTTTGAGAACGCTTTTTATTTATTCACACCGACTACTGAAATAGGGTTGGAAAATATAGATATCCTCAAAAACTGGCTAAAAGGGACAAAGGCGAAATTTTTGACGGTTTCTCCTGAAGAACATGATTATCTTACGGGGGTGATTAGTCACTTTCCTCATATCATTGCCGCTTCACTTGTTCATCGTGCTGCAGCCGCTGAGGACTACTCGGCGTTAGTCGGTAGGCTAGCTGCTGGCGGGTTTAGAGATATTACTAGAATAGCCTCAAGCAATCCTGCGATGTGGCGTGATATTCTCTTGCACAATCAGAAAGTATTGCTAGATTTACTACATGAATGGAAAGATGAAATGCAAAGAGTCATTACCCTTTTAGAATCTAGTGATGGGCATGAGATTTATCAGTATTTTGATGTTGCCAAGAAATATCGGGACGGTCTCCCGACAAAAGAAAAAGGAGCCATACCAGCTTTTTATGATTTATTTGTAGATGTTCCTGACTATCCAGGAAGTATCTCAGAAATTACGGGATATCTTGCTAGGGATGAAATAAACATTACAAATATCCGTATCCTAGAAACAAGAGAGGATATTTACGGGGTTCTTGCTATTAGTTTTCAAAGCGAGGAAGATCGAACTCGCGCTGATCAATGTATTCAACAAAATACGAGTTTTGAAACATCAATCGGATAATTTTGTCGTAGTATACGATTGGATAATATAAGAATAAAGGAGTTCAATATGGGAGCGAAAAAGCTGATATCTAATAAATCGTCACTAAATGGGGCGGTAAAGGTGCCAGGAGATAAATCGATTTCCCACAGGGCAGTTATGTTCGGTTCAATAGCATCTGGAGTAACAACTGTTGAAAATTTCTTGCCAGGTGAAGACTGCTTGAGTACCATTGCTTGTTTTAGCAAGTTAGGAGTCAGAATTCATCGGGATGGTAGTCATGTTACAGTGGAGGGAACTGGCCTCGAGGGACTTCAAGAATCTGAAACCATTCTTGATGTGGGAAACTCGGGTACAACCATTCGCCTATTAATGGGAATTCTCTCAGGTAGACCCTTCCATTCTGTGTTAGTAGGGGATCAATCCATAGGAAAGCGACCGATGACACGAGTGACTCGACCACTTGCACAGATGGGAGCAAAAATAGCTGGAAGAAACGATGGGGAATACACTCCCTTATCCATTGCGGGCGGAGCGCTTGAGGGAATAGAATATAAACTTCCAGTGGCGAGTGCTCAAGTAAAATCAGCGATTCTTTTGGCTGGTTTGCAAGCGAATGGAATGACGACAGTAATTGAACCTGAAAAAACAAGGGACCATACAGAACGAATGATCAGAATGTTTGGCGGAGAAGTTACATCCGAGGGGAATGCAGTCTCTGTCCAGGGAGGTCAAAAGCTTACCGCGACACATGTCAATGTTCCTGGAGATATTTCTTCTGCTGCCTTTTTCCTCGTTGCTGGAGCCATCGTTCCGAACAGTCAAATTAAATTAACGAATGTTGGGTTAAATCCAACAAGGACAGGGATATTAGATGTTCTTAAGGCAATGGGTGCTGATCTTTCGATAGAAGAGTACGGTGCAGAATCAGGGGAGCCCGCTGGGAATATTACCATTAAAACGTCTTCGTTAACGGGAACGATTCTTTCGGGTAATCTAATTCCAAGATTGATAGATGAGATTCCAATCATTGCCCTGTTAGCTACTCAAGCAGAGGGAAAGACAGTTATTAAAGATGCAGCAGAGTTAAAAGTAAAAGAAACGAACCGTATTGATACCGTGGTACATGAGTTAAAAAAACTAGGGGCAAATATTGAGGCTACAGAGGATGGAATGATCATCCATGGAAAGTCCAGTCAGCTTAAAGGTGGCATCGTATCAAGTCATGGGGATCATCGAATTGGTATGATGCTTGCTGTGGCAGCTTTGATGTGTAGGGAAGAGGTATTCCTTGAACAAAGTCAGGCTGTTGCAGTCTCTTATCCTCATTTTTTTGATGACCTACATTCATTATTTTTAATCTAAAAGATAGAGCCTTTCCAGCTGGAGAGGCTCTTATATATATATCAGATGTTCCTTTTTAAATAGGGCATATTTACTCTGAGCGTTTCATAGCTTGTCATAAGACCGTTAAGGGGGTGGTTTTATGGCATATATTATTGAGAATGCACAGGTTTTAAAGGGGGACAAATGGAGAAGTTTATGTTTTCTAATTGAGAATAACCGAATCATTTCATCGAGAGCATCCTTCAGTATGTACAAGCACCTTAGAACGGATGCGGGAAATTATATAATGACATCTAGTCATGTTCTCCTGGATTTTAACCTCCCAATAACCTCAGCATTTGAACAAAGAAAGTCCTACTACTTAGAGAATTTTATCAAAAAGGGCTGCACTACAGTTCTAACGAGTATTCGAATTCAAAGAGAAAAGCAATTAACATCAGAACTCAAAAAAATTCATGCTGCTCTTCTTGATTGTCCGTTCGACTATGTAATTGGGGTAAGCATAACTCCTGCTCTATTGACTTCTAGCTTTATTAGGATATGTAAGCGAGAACGAGTACCCGCTATTTTTGTTGAAATAACGAATTCAGATGATCTTGAGAAAATTCACTGGGGGTGGGTCAAGGAAGCAATGTTTCCTTATAATTGCCCACTAATTCCAATATTTAAAGATGATAGTCAAAAATTGAAAAGGTATTGGGCGGAATTGATTGAATCCCACAATATCCCAAGTCTTAAAGAAGAAATTCAAGCGGGTTATCCACTCGATCGCAGAGTTTTAGAGAAAATTGGTATATACCCTAGAAAATCAAATTTGCATGATGGTGGGGAAGTAAGTTACAATTTTTATTTAAAAGACAGTGAAACTGTTAAGATGATAGAAAATGAGTTATTTATGAAACATGACTCTCACCTCTTGGTAACAATGCATAAAGGGAAGATAATTCGAGCAGGAAAGCAGCTGAGTTATTGCCCAGGGTATGGGGAATATGTTGAAATAAAAACTCCAGCTTTCTATCAATCCCCGACATGAGATTGGAATGATGAAATATGAATATTGAAGCAATCACTAGTTTATTAGAAAATGGAAATGTTGAAGAGGCGATGGCCAATTATGAAAGAATTTTACATGTAGGGACAGAAGAAGATAAATTTCTGCTTGCAGAAGAACTGTTCCGGTTTGGATTTCTGGAGGAAACGAAAAAACTGCTTGAGTCATTATTACAAAGCTTCCCGGATGAAGGAGAACTGCTTGTCCTGTTGGCCGAAACTGAACTAGAACTTGGAGAAGAAGAAAAAGCGATGCTGATTCTTGAAAAGGTTCGTCCAGAAGACCATGAATATCCCCAAGCTTTATTATTAATGGCAGACTTATACCAGATGAATGGGTTATTTGAAGTTAGTGAGCAGAAGCTCCTTCAGGCGAAACAGCTACTACCTGATGAAACCATCATCGACTTTGCCTTAGGTGAACTATATGCGCATCAAGGAAGATTTAGTGAAGCGATCGATTCATATGAAAAAGTTGCCCAGGAGCGAAGTGAAGTTGCTGGAGTTAGCTTAAATCAGAGACTAGCTGAATCTTATAGTTCAGGTGGTTCTTTTGAGGAAGCTCTCAGGTTTTATGAAAAGGCAATAGAAGAGCGTCTTGAGATTAATACATTATTCGGTTACGCTTTTACAGCTCTTCAAGCAGGGAAAAACAAAACAGCAATTGAAAAATTCGAAGAATTGAAGGCGTTAGATCCAGAATACCATTCACTTTATTTGCATCTTTCCCATGCATATGAACACGAAGAAATGCTTGAAGAGGCGTTTGCAACAATCAAGTCAGGAATTCAACAAGATGAATTCAATAAGGATCTATATTATTATGGAGCGAAAATCGCTTTGAAATTAGAACAAGAGGAAGACGCTGAAAAGTTGTTGCGCGAGGCACTTGCGATTGATCCTAGTTTTACCGAGGGGGCGCTTGTGTTAAATAAATTGCTTCTGAAACAAGAGAGATATGAAGATGTCCAAGATGTCATTTCTAATATTGACTTTAACGAAGAGGAAGAACCACAGCTTCTATGGGACGCTGCCATATCTTCTCAGCATCTTGAACAATATTCACAGGCATTAAATAAATATCAACTTGCATATACTTTTTTTAAAGACAATAAAGAATTTCTCACTGATTACGGTTATTTCTTAATTGAAGAAGGAAAAATAGCCGAGGCTGCCGAAATTTTAAGTATACTAGTAAAGATGGATCCAACGAATTTAGAGTATCAGGAGCTTCTTGAACGCTTTACCGAAGAATACTGAAAACAAACTAAAATTTGACCATCTAAGCAGAGGAGGGATTCACAAATGGCAACCCCTGTTTCTGTCAACGAGAAGAAAGATTTTATCCGTTGGTTTTTAAATCATTACCAATTAAAGCGCCGGGAGTGTGTATGGATTCTCAATTATTTAATGAGTCATGATCAGCTTATGGAGAAAGTGCATTTTGTTGAAAATGCCCAGTTCTGCCCTCGTGGTCTAGTAATGTCAACGCATTGCATCGATGAGGTTCCGTTTCGGTTTTATAAGGAGAACATCATGACAACAGATGCAGAAAAGTCTTTCCACGATATTCGGTTGAATCGGGAAGAAGAGATTTATATTCAACTAAACTTCCATGCCTCGAATAAGGCGCCTCAGTTTGCCGCGGTACTTGAGGAAAATCCATTTATGCCAAAAAAGCTTCATATCGATGAAAAGGATCGGTTAATTGCCGAGCGATTCCTTGTTGACAGTCTATATCAGTTCCAAAAAGAAAAATTGACGAAATTAATTGATGAAGCATTAGATCGCCAAGATAAAGAAGCTTTTGTGCAATTAACAGAGAAATTAAAGATGCTTGAACCTAGTAGTTGAAGGCTTGCTTAATATTAGCAAGCTTTTTTATTTGGTTTTTTCTGGGCATATTACCATTGATAATGATAAGATAGAATCGAATACAATTACACGGAGATGAAGATATGAAATGGATACCGGCAGATATTGAGAGATTTGAAAAGTCACCAGAATACGTGGATACAGCTGTTGTTCCTCTCCTTCCTGTTTCCTTTGTTGAGGGGATGAAAGAAGCTGCCGCAATGACTGAATTCACAAGCTTGCTTACCAGTCAGCTCGAAAGACAATTACAAGGGAGAATTCTTCTTGTTCCAGGTTATTCTTATTTGAAAAACATGAGACTGGATGCCGTTGAACAACTAAAGGCTTGGGAAACAGAATTGTTGGACAAGCAGTTTAAACATGTAATTTATGTAACGTCAGATTTTGATTGGAAACAACAAGAATCAGAGTTGAAAGGAACGCTTTTATGGCTTCCATCGCTCCCGCTCCAACATATGGATGAAAAAGCAAAACAATCGGTGCTGGAGGATCAAATTCGACAATTGATGAACTTGTTTATTCAAAAATGGCGGGACGCAGAAAGCGAGTAATATTTATCACTGATAAAAATGTTTTTGCCATAGTATTATATTGATTTTATAAAGATATTGATATATCATGATTATGTCCTAGTCTTAATTGTGTGTACAAATTATGTCTGATGTACGTAAAATTGGGGAACAGAGGGGGGAAAAGCGTGAGTAAAGATCGCGTTTCAAGACGGCAATTCTTAAACTACACACTGATGGGTGTAGGCGGTTTCATGGCAGCTGGAATGATTATGCCAATGGCCCGTTTTGCGATTGATCCAGTTCTTAAAGCTAATGCGAGCGGTGATTTGGTTGCAACTAAATTAAAAGTTGCAGATATAACTGAAGAACCTCAGCGAGTTGACTTCACATTCGATCAGGTTGATGCCTGGTATGAATCTGAAGTTACGGGAACGGCTTGGGTGTACAAGAACGAAAATGGAGAAATCGTAGCACTCTCACCAGTGTGTAAGCACTTAGGCTGTACAGTCGACTGGAATACAGATGAAGGTAATCCAAATAGGTTCTTCTGTCCATGCCATTACGGTCTTTATGAAAAGGATGGTAAAAATGTTCCAGGCACTCCGCCATTGGCACCGCTTGATGTCTATCCTTTTGAAGAAAAAGACGGTATCCTTTATTTAGGGAAAGCACAACCACGGGAGGAGGCGTAATAATTGTTAAACAAGATTTACGATTGGGTAGATGAGCGTTTAGATATTACGCCGATGTGGCGTGATATTGCTGACCATGAAGTACCGGAGCATGTGAATCCGGCACACCATTTTTCCGCATTTGTATACTGTTTTGGTGGTTTGACGTTTTTTATCACCGTTATTCAGATTTTATCAGGAATGTTTTTAACGATGTATTACGTTCCAGATATTAAGAATGCTTGGGAATCTGTTTATTATTTGCAAAATGAAGTTGCATTCGGACAAATTGTTCGAGGCATGCATCACTGGGGAGCAAGCTTAGTTATTGTCATGATGTTCTTACATACCTTGCGTGTTTTCTTCCAGGGAGCTTATAAGAAACCTCGTGAATTGAACTGGATTGTTGGGGTTTTAATATTCTTCGTTATGCTAGGTCTTGGTCTTACAGGATACCTATTGCCATGGGATATGAAAGCACTTTTCGCAACAAAAGTAACTTTGCAAATTGTAGAGGCTGTACCATTATTGGGACCTTACTTGAAGATCCTGATGGCAGGTAGTGCAGATATAGTTGGTGCTCAAACGCTAACTCGATTCTTTGCAATACATGTATTCTTCTTACCAGCTGTCCTGTTCGGCCTTATGGCAGCACACTTTATTATGATTCGTAAGCAAGGTATTTCAGGTCCGTTGTAAGTAGAAAATTTCTACTAGAAAGAAAATGTTGTGCGGATAATCATGTCTGTTCAACTTCACGGAAAAAGGAGGGGATTGCTCGATGCATCGTGGTAAAGGGATGAAATTTGTAGGCGACTCTCGGATTTCTGCCGAAAGGAAGCCTTTTATTCCTAAAGATTACTCGGAATATCCAGGGAAAACAGAAGCGTTCTGGCCAAACTTCTTATTAAAAGAATGGCTTGTAGGTGCGGTTTTCCTTGTTGGATTCCTCGTTCTAACTGCGGCTCATCCATCGCCGCTTGAGAGGGTTGCCGATCCAACGGATACAGCATATATTCCGTTACCAGACTGGTATTTCTTATTTTTATACCAATTATTGAAATATTCTTATGCAGCAGGTCCTTATACTGTTATTGGGGCATTGGTTATACCTGGATTAGCATTCGGTTCTTTAATGCTTGCACCATTTATCGATCGTGGACCTGAACGCCGTCCATCAAAACGTCCGCTGGCTACAGGTTTTATGTTGCTTGCTATTGCTTCAATTTTCTATTTAACTTGGGAATCCGTGGAACAAACGGATTGGGAAGCGAAGGAAAAGATGGGAGCAATTTCGGAAGTTGAAATCGATAAGGCTGCTGAAGGATATCAAATTGCTGATGCAAATACGTGTCTGAGCTGTCACGGAGGCGAGCTTGGTGGAGCGAGTGGACCAAGCTTAGTTGGTACAGGACATACAGCTGAAGAAATTGCTGACATAGCTGTGAATGGTCAAGGGGCAATGCCTGCTGGCGTCTTTAAAGGCACAGATGAAGAACTTCAAGTATTGGCAGAATTTATTGCTAATTTAAAATAACGTAATCAAGCTGGCGGGTGAACCCCGTCAGTTTTTTTATAGAAGTCAATTGTAAAGAAATATGATAAAACCTTTTTGTATACATACATAGGAAAGGTGTGTTCCCAATGATTTCAAAACTTTATACGATTTTAGGAAATAGACAGTTTTTATGGCTGCTTTTAGTGATTAATCTTTTTGGAACTATTTATGGTTATTATTGGTATGTTCCACAACTGGCTAATACTCCTGCTATCTTCCTTCCTTTTGTGCCGGATAGTCCTACAGCAAGTCTGTTTTTTGTGTTCGTAATCATCGCTTTTTTGCTCAAAACCAATTGGCCCCTTATGGAAGCGTTAGCTATCGTTACCCTATTTAAATATGGAATATGGGCAGTTATCATGAATTTTCTTGTTCTAAATGTGACAGGTTACCTTCACTGGACAGGATATATGCTAATGGCCTCTCACTTGGCAATGGCTGTGGAAGGACTGTTATATGCACCTTATTATCGGTTTAAATTATGGCATCTAGTCATAGCGGGGATTGTCGCCTTACATAATGAAATCATTGATTATGTATTTATGATGATGCCAAACTATCAACAGCTTGACTTATTTCGAAATGAAATAGGTTATTTCACCTTTTGGCTCAGTATATTATCTATTGGAATCGCCTATTATTATGGCTTGAGAAAAGGCCGTTTAACTTTTGAGATGAATTTGTCCCGTTAATTCCTATCTTTTTGAAAGGCTGTTTTATAAAAGATTGTTGTTTTGAGAATTAAATCTATGAATAACACCGGT
>Ga0180215_1002418_pt1 | contig 18841 bp, 12 predicted proteins | sample eDN3rd37CBELigBY_FD_128871 | JGI IMG/M metagenome (GOLD analysis project Ga0180215, IMG submission 128871) | Enriched backyard soil microbial communities from Emeryville, California, USA - eDNA 3rd pass 37_C BE-Lig BY (version 2) (version 2) | ecosystem: Environmental > Terrestrial > Soil >... | reverse complement strand
TTGAAGGCGCGCAGCTCGATCTCTGCGTCGAGGAGGGGCGTCACGGTGAACGAGCCGCGCACTCGATCCGGCTCCACCGCGTCCACCCTCACGCCGTCGAGCCAGAGCTCCACCGCGTCGGCTCCCTCGGTGATCCACGAGACCCGGACCTCCTCCCCGATCCCCACCCACGGGCGATCCAGAGACAGCTCTTCGATCACAGGAGGGCCGACGACCCGCACCGAGTGGCTGGCCTCCGCCTCCCCTCCGGCTCCCTTCGCGATCAGGGTGAAGGTCGTCGTCTCCGCGAGCTCCACCTCCACGCTCCCGTCCGGGAGGTGGCCCGCATCGAGGGTGAGTGGGGCTGTTGCACCGCGCTCCAGGACCAGCTCCTCGGCCCGGAGGACCTCGCTCCAGACCAGCGTGATCCTGGCGATCCCGTCATCGTCCGCGCCGACCGCCTCCGGACCGCCGAAGCTGCCGATGGACGGAGGTTCGCCCTTCGCCTCCACCTCTACCGTCTGTCGGGCGGTGGCAGGCGCCCCTGTGGCCCCTGCAGCGGTCAGCTCGAAGCTCGAGGTCTCCTCGACCCGGAGGTCGATCCCGCCGTTCGCCGGGAGGGCCGCGCCAAGGTCGACCTCGACGCCGTCGCGGGTGAGGGTGACCGCGATCGCGCGGCGGGTCTCCCAGGAGAGGTGGACCGTGCCGGGCCCCTGCAGCGATCCCGGGGAGGCGGAGAAGGAGACGATGGACGCCGGGAGCTCGGAGGCGTCGGGGGCCTCCTCGCCGCCGCAAGCGCCCATGACCAGGAGCGAGCCCATGCTTGCCATCCACCAGAGCTTTCGAAGCGACCACGACATGCCTGCCTCCCTCTCTCTCTCTCTCGATCCATCGACGGATCCGCAGGCAGGGAAGTGGGCGCCAGCAGGGCCCTTCAAATCTCTCCAAAATCTCTTTGACGAAATTAAATAGATCGCAATCCTTCAGGCGGTCCCGCTGCCGGAGGAGATCCGCGGGCCCCTGGATTGGCGCAGCTCGTGGGGAGGGGCATCTTGAAGGGGAATGAGTCACCTCCCCATCGCGGACTATGGGCTCCTCTCCGACAGGCGCTCCGCGGCGCTGGTGAGCCGCGACGGATCGATCGACTGGCTCTGTCTGCCGCGCTTCGACGCGCCGGCGATCTTCGCCCGCCTCCTCGACAGGGAGGCGGGGACCTGGGCGCTGCGGCCGGTGGAGGAGGCCCGGATCGAGCGGCGCTATCTCGACCGGACCCTGGTGCTGCGCACCACCTTCCACACGCGGACAGGGGTGCTCGTCCTCGAGGACGCCATGGCGCTGGAGATGGCGAAGGACAGCCACCGCGTGCGCCTCGACGATTCGCCCGCGCTCCTCCGTCGGCTCTCCTGCCCGGAGGGGGAGGTGGAGATCGGCTGGGAGTTCGAGCCACGCCCGGAGTTCGGCCTGGTCCTCCCGCTCTTCGAGGAGGTCCCGGGTGGGCTGATCGCGCGGGGGGGACCGGACGTCCTCGTCCTCTCCATCCCCCCGGGCCTCGACATCTCCCGGGGGAGGAGCTCGTCGGTGAAGGGCTCGTTTCACCTGCGGCAAGGGGAGCGGGCCTCCTTCGGCCTCCAGCGCTGCCCCATCTGGCTCCCTGCACCGGATCCGCTGCGCGAGGAGGAGGTGGAGGCCCTCCTCGAAGAGACGATCAGGGACTGGAGACGGTGGTCCGTTCAGCACCAAGCCTATGAAGGCCCCTGGCGGGAGGAGGTCCACCACAGCGGGCGGGTGCTGCAGGCCCTGACCTTCGCCCCCACCGGCGCGATCATCGCCGCGCCGACCACCTCCCTCCCCGAAGAGATCGGAGGGGAGCGCAACTGGGACTACCGGTACACCTGGATCCGCGACGCGAGCCTCACCTTACAGGCCCTGTGGGTCGCCGCCTGCCCGGAGGAGAGCGCCCGCTTCTTCGAGTTCCTCGCCCACGCGGCGATGACCCGGGTGCGGGAGGGCGGCAGGCTCCAGATCATGTTCGGGATCGGCGGCGAGCACGATCTCAGCGAGCGAGCGATCCGCCACCTCTCCGGCTGGCGCGAGAGCCGGCCGGTCCGGGTGGGGAACGAAGCCTGGGAGCAGACCCAGCTCGACGTCTACGGGGAGCTCCTCTGCGCGGCGCACCTCCTGCGTGACCAGCCGGGGGTCTTCGAGCCGGTCAACCGCGCCTTCCTGCGGGAGGTGGTCGACGCAGCCTCCAGGCGATGGAGCGAGCCCGACCAAGGGATCTGGGAGATGCGCGGACCGCCGCGCCACCACCTCTACTCGAAGCTGATGTGCTGGGCGGCGCTGGATCGAGGGATCGCCCTGGCGAAGCAGCTCGAGGCCCGCGACAAGGTTCCGGCCTGGTCCGCGGTCCGCGACGAGATCGCGTCCGCGATCCTGGAGCAGGGGTGGTCCCGGAAGGCGGGGGCCTTCACCCAGAGCTTCGAGTCCGACCACCTGGACGCGTCGGCGCTCCGCCTCCCGCTGGTCGGCTTCCTCCCCGCGGACGATCCGCGCATCCGCTCCACGATCGAGGCGATCGCCACCCGGCTCGTCGACGACCGCGGTCTGATCTACCGCTACCTCGGCCCGGACGGCCTGCCCGGAGAGGAGGGCAGCTTCCTCCTCTGCACCTTCTGGCTGGCGGAGGCGTGGGCGATGGCAGGGGAGCTCGATCGTGCCACGGAGACCTTCGAGCGAGCCGCGTCCCACGCCAACGATCTGGGCCTGCTCTCGGAGGAGGTGGATCCCGCCACGGGCGAGCTCCTCGGGAACTTTCCCCAGGCGTTCAGCCACATCGGCCTCGTGAACGCAGCCTGGGCGATCGCGTCGCAGCTGGCGGCGAGCGGGCAGGCAGGCCGCTCCGGACTCCACCCCGGGCGGATCGAGGGCGAGCCGTGCGGGAGCGGTCCAGGGGCCCGGCGGCTCGATCCGGCGCCCCGCGGAGGAAGGTGATCTCCTGGTCGATTCAGAGGGGCGAGCCGCCTCTCAACGGCAGCGGCCCGCCGTCACCGGTCCTGGGCCCGGGAAGTAGGCGGCTCCGTCGGCGACGACGGGGCCGCTTCCCCTGCGGAAGCCGAGGCAGCCGTTGGTGCAGATGGTGCGAAGGTGCTGGAGTTCGCACAGCTTGCGGAGCTCGGCGCCGACGACCTCGTAAGCCGCCTTCTGGTTGAAGAGGTATGGGTCCGCCCAGGTGAGAGGGGCCTTGCCCTCGAGGCTGGCAGCGCTCCTCCACACCTCGTCGAGGGCGGGATCCTGGCGAAGGTCCAGGCGCAGGCCCAGGTCGGAGTCGCTTTGGAAGCGAAGGGTGGTCCCCGCCACCGAGAGCAGCAGGCTCGATCCCGTGTCCAGGAAGATCTGCGCGGGCTCCACGGCCTGCCCCGCGACGAGGAGCTTGGTGCTCCCTGCCATCCAGGCGCGGCCCTCGAGCGACGCCACCGTCACCTGCCCGGAGGGGAGCCGCACGGGGGTCTGCGGGAACAGGCAGGCGATCGAGTCCGCTCCCTTCTCCCGGACGGCGCCGGGGCCGAGCTCCCCCTGCTTCACCAGTCTCCCTTCCGCGTCCACGCCGAAGACCACCCGACGCCCCACCGTGGACCGGCATGCGCCCTCCAAAGTGCAGCGATCCCAATAGATCAGCCGCTGCCCTTCGATCTGGTCGGGGAACCGCGCGTAGGCGAGGGAGGTCCCCTCTGCTGGGAGACCCTCCACGCAGCGCCTGTCCTGTACCTTCCCATCCCGATCGAGCTGGTAGAGGAAGACGACGCCGTCGTCCATGCCCTGGCGATAGCGGAGGATCGTCGCCTCGGCTCCCTCTTGGTTCGGGCGCCAGCCGAGGACCCGCCATCGCGGGAAGGCGTCCTCGACCTTGCCGAGGGCATCGGGCGAGGTGGCGCACGCGTGGCCACCACGTGCCCAGCAGCGCAGGGCATCCAGGTCGGGGAGCGGCCCGGCGTCAGAGCTGGCTGCCGCCGCTGGATCGGCGTCGGCAGCAGTGATGCCCGTCGCGGTCGGCGTCGCGGCGTGGACAGCGCCGAAGGGGATCGCGAGCGCGAGCGCGGCGACGGACCAGGAGACGAAGGACCATCGGATCGGCGGGCTCATGGCATCTTCCTCGCGCTGGGGCCTTCGCTCACACATCTGCCCACCTTGATGCCCCCCTGCCACGGCATGTAGAGCGATCCTCCTCCGTAGGCGGGGCCCGGGTCCCTGGGCAGACCGGGCAGGTCGGGTTCGGATCCATGTCGCGTACTCGGGAGCCCGTAGCCGAAGGGCGGGAGCCCCACCGAGGCGTCGGTGGTCTCCATCGACGCGCAGAGAAGCTCGGCACCTGCAGGGGTGATGCGGAAGAGGTGGTCGGCTGCGAGGAGGAGGGGAGGCGCCCAGATGGCAGCTTCGAGATCCGCCGGGAGGCGGGCCCTCGCCTCCAGCCAGCCCTTCTTCAGGGTGGGATCGATCAACACATCCAGTTGGAGGCCGCTCTCATGGGTCGGGAGCCGAAGGGGGATTCCGTCTGCCTCGATGACGAGCTCGCTCCGTGGCCCGACGAGGATCGCACCCGGTGAGAGCTCTCCTATGGCGAGCTCGAAGACCGGTGTGTTCTCGTCCGTCGGCAGGGTCCCCGGGATCGTGAACTCCTTTGAAACGGGCAGTCCGCCTCCACGCTCGCGGTTGAACTTCTCCACCCGCTCCCGGTTCCGAGCGTCCGAGTGGTCTTCGTCGACGATCCAGATCCTTCCTGGTTCGTCAGCGGGGATGCGATAGCCATAGCCCTGGAGAAGAGTGGTGCGCAGGCTCCCCGGAGGGAGGGGAAAGGCCCTCCTGCGGAAGACCGTGGACATGGGCACTTTGGAGTAGCGGGTGCCGACCGCCTCGGGTGTGGCCCAGGTGGTGTGGATCACGCGGTTGAGCTTCGGCGGGGGAGTGGCCGTTGCCTTCAAGGTCATGCCGTCCAATCGAAAGGTCGTGCCCCACCTATGCCCTTGCTCCTCGTTCCTGCAGCGATTCGAATAATGGAGGGTGGTCCCCTCCCAGAAGCTGTCCGGTGCCCGGACCGATCCGATCGAGCTCCCCTCCTGCGGGAGATTCCAGATGCAGGAGGACGAGACCCTCGCGCCGTCTGCGGAGAGGGAATAGCGAAAGAGGAGGGTGCCAGGGCCGCCATGGAGGATCGAACGTCGGAGCACCAGGGCGTCGAGGCCGCCGTCCTCCCGCTGGTCCACCCGAAGCACCACGGGAGAAGGGAATTCGTTCTCCGGAGCGAAGGTGATCTCCTCGACGTTGGAGCAGACCCGGGCTCCGGGTTCGCAGCGAAGCGCCTGCTCGACCCTCTCGACGGGGGTGAGCCCCCCGGGGGCGAGGGCTGCAGCGACCCAGCTCAAGGTGATCAGCCAGGTTCCCATGGGTGGCAGGCTCCTTCGGGACCGCGGGGTGAATCCTGCCTGCACATCATACCCCGGATTTCAGGCCGCTCGCCTGGTTCCGAATTAACGTAGTGTCGCCGGTGATGTAGAGTTCGCCCATGCCCAAGCTCGCTGCGCTGGTGATCCTCGCCGTCCTGGCCTCCTCCTGCCGCTCGGAGAAGCCGGCGACTCCCCCTCCGCCCCAAGGAAGCGCCACCGCCCAGCCGAAGGCGAAGGCGAAGGCCATCGCCTTCATCGAGGACGACTACCCGCGCGCCCTCGCCCTGGCCCGGGAGAAGGGGCTGCCGATCTTCGTCGATTCCTGGGCCCCCTGGTGCCACACCTGCCGGGCGATGAACGCCAACGTCTTCCCGGATCCGGCGCTGGCGGTCCACGCGGAGCGCTTCGTCTGGCTCTCGATCGACACGGAGAAGGAGGAGAACGCCGCCTTCCTGAGCCGCTTCCCCCAGCAGGTCTGGCCGACCCTGCTCGTGGTGGATCCGACCGAGGAGAAGGCCGTCCTTCGCTGGCAGGGATCGGCGACGGTGTCCCAGCTCGAGGAGCTGCTCGTGGACGCGGAGCGGGCGGCGAGGCAGGTCGACCCGGGAGAAGGCAAGGCGCTGGAGCTGCGGCTCGCTGCTGCGGACCGGCTCTACGGCGAGGGGAAGATCGACGAGGCCATCGTGGCGTTCGAGGCCCTGCTCGAGGAGGCGGAGGAGGGCTGGGCGCGGAGGGCGCGGGCGGTGGAGAGCCTGCTGGCGGCGAAGGCCATCGGCAGGCGGGACTCGAAGGGCTGCGCCGAGCTCGCCTTGCGAGAGCTTCAGGCGCTGCCCCGGTCCAGCTCCTGGGCGAACATCGCGTCGCTGGGGCTCTTCTGCTCGCTGCGGCTGGATCAGCCCCCGGCGTCCTGGCTGGAGGAGGCGGTCTCGCCCCTCGAAGCCCGGGCGCGGGAGGCCTTGGGTGAGCCCGCGATCGAGATCGCGGCGGACGATCGCTCCGGCCTCTACGACAGCCTGGTCGCGGCCCGGGAACTCGCCGGGGACGAGGCGGGCAAGAAGAAGGTGGCGGCGGAGTGGCTCGCCTTCCTGGAGGGGGCGGCGGCGAAAGAGGCGGATCCGGACGCGCGGTCGGTCTACGACTCCCATCGGATCGGCGCCGCCATGCTGATCGGCGAGCCCGAGCGGGTGGTGGGGGCGCTGCGGGAGAGCGAGGAGGCGCTGCCGAACGACTACAACCCACCTGCCCGTCTGGCGGTGGTCTACCACCGGATGGATCGCCTCGACGACGCCATCGCCGCGAGCGACCGGGCCCTGAAGCTGGTCTATGGCCCCCGCAAGGTGCGGGTGCTGAACGAGCGGGGGGCGATCCTCGTCGCGAAGGGGGATCGCGATGGGGGGAGGCGCGCCTACGAGGAGGCCAGGAGCCTGGCCCTGTCGCTGTCCGCTTCGCAGCGCCCCAGACGGGAGCTGGAGCGGGCAGAGGCGCGGCTCGAGGCCTTGGCGTCCGAGGCGGGACCCTGAGGGGGCCGGAGCCATCCCCTTCGTGTTCTTCCGACCGCCACGGCCGCTGCGAGCGTTCATTCCACTCCACCCGGTTGGCGCATCGCCGGGGTGGAGGGGACGGAGCAGGATTCTGAGATGAAGTCCGTTCCCGCAGCCCTCGCTGCATTCCAGCCGTCCGCGCCCCTCCGGCACGTGGTGGAGGCGATGCGGATCCGCGGCCACGAGGTCTGGATGGTGGGGGGCGTGGTGAGGGACCTCGCCAGGGGTGCCGGCGCCGGCGAGATCGATCTGGCGACCAGCGCCGGAGCCGACGAGGTCGCGGCGATCTTCTCGAAGGTGGTGGAGACCGGGATCGACCACGGCACCGTGACGGTGCTGGAGGGGGGCGAGGCCTTCGAGCTCACGAGCTTCCGCGGGGCGGACCCGCGCTCGATCGCCGAGGACCTCGCGCTCCGGGACTTCACCATCAACGCGATGGCCTACGATCCCCTGGAGGGCACCTTCCTCGATCCCCACGGGGGCCTGGAGGATCTGGAGCGACGCCTGGTGCGAGGGGTCGGCGATCCCGAGTCGCGGCTGCGGGAGGATCCGCTGCGGGCCATGCGCGCCTGCCGCTTCGCCGCCCGCTTCGGCTTTCGGATCGAGCGGGAGACGCGGCGGGCGATCCCGCGGATCCTGGAGCTCTTCCCCAGGGTGGCGGTGGAGCGGGTGCAGTCGGAGCTCTCCAAGATCCTGCTCGCCCCCCATCCCCGCTACGGGATCGAGCTGTTGCGCCGCACGGGGCTCCTGGCCCAGGTGATCCCCGAGCTCCTCGAGGGCCTGGGGATGCGGCAGAACCGCTGGCATCGCTACGACGTCTACCACCACGTGCTCCGCTCCCTGGACGCCGCCCCTGCGCGGCTGGTGGTCCGGCTGGCGACCCTGCTCCACGACATCGACAAGCCTCGGACCGCGGCGCCGTCTCCCAAGGCGGCGGGGGAGCTGAGCTTCTACAACCACGAGAAGAGCGGGGCCGCCCGGGCCCGGGCGATCTGTGAGCGCCTGCGCTATCCGAACCGGCTGGCGGCGGATGTGGAGGTGCTGGTCCGGGAGCACCAGTTCGTCTACACCGACGAATGGAGCGACGGCGCCGTGCGGCGGATGCTCGCCAGGGTGGGCGAGGCCCGCTTCGACGACCTCCTGGCGGTGCGGGAGGCGGACATCCGGGGCAGGGGGATCGCCACCACGGAAGCGGAGGGGCTGGAGAACCTGCGGGCCCTCGCCGCGCGGGTCCACCGCCTCCAGGCGTCGCGCCCGGCGCTGCAGGTGAAGGATCTGGTGGTGACCGGGCAGGACGTGATCGCGGCGCTGGGGATCGAGCCTTCCCCGGCGGTGGGAGAGGCCCTGAAGCATCTGCTGGATCGGGTCCTGGAGGATCCCGCCTCCAACGAGCGCGGCGTCCTCCTGGAGGAGCTCGAGCGCTGGTCCAGGCGGAACTTCTGAGATCCCCCCCTTCCCCCGGGGAGGATCAAAGAGACTCAAAGTTGCATGGGCAAGGGTCCCGGGGCGGCCGCACGGCCCGAAGATCGCGTACCCTCATAGACGGTTCGAGGACGTGATTCGATCGCATCGCTCGAGAGCCGGATGGCTCCGGCGATGCGCGCCAGGGAGATGTCCATGTCGCAGATGAAGACCAGCCGCCTGTTCGCCTGCATCCTGCTCGCGGTGGGCCTGGTTGCCAGCTCGTGCTCCTGTGGGGGGAATGAGACCCAGAGACAGTTTCCCGTCGGGGTCTGGGAGATCCCCAAGGATCCATCCGGAGACGCAGATTTCCTCGTCGACTTCGGCGCGGTCCCGGTTGGCACCCACGCAAGCCAGCGCTTCAGCCTGCGCAACCAGGGGAACACGGCGCTGATGCTGCAGGCCGAAGGGTCCCTGGCCCGTCCCTTCTCCTCCGACGTGGGCTCGCAGCCTGTCGAGATCCCGGTGGGAGGAGCGGTGGAGGTGGGCTTCGGCTTCCTCCCCTCGCAGGAGAGCGAGACCCCGGAGGAGACGGTCTTCGTCCTCGCGTCCAACGAGCGGGGGGCGCCGACCTTTCGCATCCGCCTCCAGGGGCGGGGGGTGAAGCCGACCCTCGACTGCACCCCTTCGCCCCTCGAGTTCGGGAAGGTGGTGCGCGACACCACCAAGGCCCTGACCACCGTCTGCGAGAACCGGCTCTCGGTTCCCCTGGAGCTGGTGATCGAGGGCTTCCGCGGCAACTTCCGCCAGGCCTTCACCGCCTCCGCCCCGGGCGACGAGGCCTCCTCGATCCCCCTCGCAGCAGGCGGTTCGATCTCGATCCGGATCGAGTTCGCCGCCTCGTCCCTCGGCCCCAACGACGCGGCCCTGGTCCTCCGGGACTGGAACGGCCAGCTCCTCGCCCAGATCGACGTGGTGGCCACCACGGTGCAGGGAGCGGTGGAGCTGGATCCCGCCGATTGCCTGGACTTCGGGCTGGTCCCGGTGGGGACCTCGGCGGAGCGATCGTTCCAGCTTCGCAATCTGGGCGCTGCGCCGCTCCAGGTGCTCTCCGCCTCCTTTCCTCCCACCAGCCAGGCCTTCACCTTCGAGAGCTCCTTCCCGATCTCCCTCGGAATCGACGACGAGGTGGAGGAGCTGCGGATCGCCTTCACCCCCGAGACCGGCGGCCCGCAGGCCACCACCCTGGAGCTGCGCACCGACGACGAGCGCCCCGGGAGCCAGGTGGTCTCGAGCTGCGCCCGAGGCGTGGGCGGCGGGCCCAAGCTGAGCTGCAGCCCGGCCATGCTCGATTTCGGCATGGTCGCGGTGCAGAACCCCTACACGCGGACCTTCCTCTGCATGAACGACGGCTTCGCCCCTGCCGGCATGGAGGTGGACAACCTCTTCGTCGACTCGGTCGAGGTGGCAGGGGCGGAGTTCTCCGCGGTGATCCGAAACGAGGACGGCGGGTTCGGCGCCAAGGAGGAGGGCTACGCCATCGGTGAGGGCTTCGTCGTGGAGGTGACCTACGACCCGGCGGACGAGGGCTTCGACGAGGGGGAGGTTGCGCTCGAGTCGTCTGCCGCGGTGGGCGGCGTCCACGTCACCCGCCTCGCGGGGCAGGGACGCAACCTGGATCCCTGCGACTTCTCGATCCTGCCCCCCTCCGTGGGCTTCGGCGTGGTGGACGTGGGCGAGGTGCGGACCGCGACCTTCCACGTGGTGAACCACCAGACGAGCGCCTGCCTCCTGAGCCGCCTCCACCTCTCGGAGGATTCGGATCCCGCCTTCTCGGTGAACCCGTTCGACGTGGTGGAGATCCCGGGGGATGGAAACCACCCGGTCGAGGTCACCTTCGCGCCCACGGAGTACCGCGAGCAGATCACGGGCGAGGTACGCTTCGAGATCTCGAATCCGGCCCGCCGGGATCAGGTGGTCCCGCTCCGGGGCACGGCGGCTCCCCCCTGCCTGCTCCTCGATCCGGAGGAGGTCGACTTCGGGAACGTGGGTCCAGGTTGCCGCACGCCGGAGCGGAAGGTCACGGTGGCCAACACCTGCGGGAGGAACATGACCCTCACCGAGATCTCGATCCTGGACTCGCTGAACTCGGACTACTTCGACCTCCGCTCCGCGCCGGTGCTCCCCCGGGTGCTGCAGCCCAACGAGCGGGTCGAGTTCGGGCTGATCTACAACCCGGCCAGGGTGGGCGAGCACACCGGCACGGTGGCGCTCTCCGTCGAGGGCGGCGAGCCGTATCACGCGGGTCTGCGCGGGGTCGGGGTCGTCGACGCGACCCAGACCGAGCGCTTCCGCCAGCGGGATCGGCCGAAGGTCGACCTGCTCTGGGTCATGGACAACTCGTCCTCCTTCCGCCCGTACCAGGAGCGGATCAGCGCCAACGTCGGGACCTTCCTGCAGGTGGCGAACGACGAGCGGGTGGACTGGCAGGTCGCCGTCACCTCCTCCGGTCTCACCGAGGCCCAGGTGGCCCCGACCCAGCCCGAGTGCCCAGGCGGCGCGAAGGGAGGCGAGGCCGGCCGCTTCTTCCCCATCGACGGGAGCCATCCCCGGATCCTCACCCCCACCCAGCCGAACCTGGGGGTCCATTGGGCCCACAACATGATGGTCGGAGACTGCTTCGGCGGCGACGGGGTCGAGCAGCCGCTGGAGGCCGCGTTCCGCGCGCTCTCCCCGCCGCTGATCAACGAGGTGAAGTCGTCGGCCCACGACAGCCCGTGGGACGATGGAAACGCGGGCTTCATCCGTCGGGACGCGGCGCTGGCGGTGATCTTCGTCACCGACGACCGGGATCACTCCGACTTCGGAAGGACCCCGCAGCAGTACGCGGACTTCTTCCTCAGCCTGAAGGATCAGCGCCTGCGGGACATGGTGAAGGTCCACGCGATCACCCTGCCGAAGACGGGCTCGCCTGCGGTGAACTGCGCCCGCGCCACCCCAGCGCCCAGGCCCACCGGCGACCGGATCATCGAGGTCGTCGAGGCCACCGGCGGCCATTGGCTGAACATCTGCACCCCCACCTCCGACACCGCTGCCTGGACCGCCGGTCTGCGAGCCATGAGCCGGGCGGCCCTGGGCTCCTTCACGCCGCGCTTCTATCTCGACAGCCAGCCTGGCGATGCGAACGGCGACGGCGTGGTGAACGAGGAGGACCTCCAGATCTGGGTCGACGGCGAGGAGCTGCTCCCGATCCGGAACGGCACCCGGATCTGGAGCTACGATCCGGTGAGCCGGACCGTCGACTTCTCGGCCAACGCGGCGCCGAAGCCCGGGGCGGACCTCTGGGCCACCTTCAAGGTGGAGTGCATCATCGACGAGGAGATCTGAGTCCTGGAGAGGAGGGGGCGGCGCCCCTCCGTTCCTCGCAGGAAGTTTTCCCTTGGGCCTGCAAGGGCGGGGGATTAGAAGCAGGGGCATGCGCGTCGTCGTGGCCATGTCGGGAGGGGTCGACTCCTCCGCCGCCGCAGCGCTCCTGCACCAGCAGGGGCACGAGGTGATCGGGGTCTCCCTGCGGCTGAGTCGCTCGGATCGCCCCAGCACCCCCGGGCGATGCTGCTCCCCCGACGACCTCGAGGATGCCCGGGCGGTGGCGGATCGCCTGGGCTTTCCCTTCTACGTCTTCGAGGCGGTGGACCTCTTCGAGCGGGAGGTGGTGCGGCCCTTCGTGGGCTCCTACCTCGCGGGCGAGACGCCGATCCCCTGCATGGCCTGCAACAGCCAGGTGAAGTTCGGTCACCTCCTCGAGCGGGCGAGGGCCCTCGGCGGCAAGCTTGCAACGGGCCACTACGCCCGGATCGAGGAGGGCCCGGGCGGTCGGCGCCGGCTCCTGCGCGGGGTCGATCACGCGAGGGACCAGGGCTACTTCCTCTACGAGCTGGGGCAGGAGGAGCTCGCGGATCTGATCTTCCCGATCGGCAGCCTGACCAAGGCCGAGACCCGGGAGGTGGCGCGGGCGGCCCAGCTCGGGACCGCCGACAAGCCCGAGTCCCAGGACATCTGCTTCATCCCCGACGGCGACAGCGCCGCCTTCGTGGCCCGAGCCGCGGCGAGGGAGGGCAGGGCGCCGGCCCCCGGGCGGATCGTCACCAGCGGGGGCGTCCAGGTGGGCGAGCACGGGGGGATCCACGGCTTCACGGTGGGCCAGCGGCGGGGGCTCCCCGTCGCCACCCAGGCCCGCGGCGGCAGCAAGGGTCACAAGCTGCCTCTCTACGTGAGCGAGATCCGGGCCTCCACCAACGAGGTGGTGGTGGGGGGCGCCGAGGAGCTGGAGCGGACGAGCTTCGAGGTGGCCAAGGCGTCCTGGATCGCGGGCCACCCGCCCTCCGTGGACGAGGAGTTGACCGTGCGTGTTCGCCATCGACACGGCGGCGCCCCTTGCAAGGTGGAGGTGAGGGGCGAGGGGTTCGTGGTGCACGCCCTCGAGCCCGTGCGCTCGCCTGCCCCCGGGCAGGCTGCGGTGCTCTACCGGGGGGAGGAGATCGTCGGTGGCGGGGTGATCGCGGCCAGGTCCTGATCGGGAGGCGTCGGGGCTGCGAGGCAGCGCACCTGGCGGAGTTCCTCCCAGCGGACTATGGAGGAAGCCTGCGCAGCGGATCGGCTTGACCCATCGGCGGGTCGCTGCCTATGTGGACGGCAAATTTCGTGGTCCCACCGAGGGACCCATGTGAGAGGAAGACGATGTCGGAAAAGCGAGAAGTGGTGATCGTCGGAGCAGCCCGGACGCCCATCGGATCCTTCCAGGGGTCCCTCTCCTCGGAGACCGCCCCCAAGCTCGGCGCCGTGGCGATCCGCGCCGCCCTCGAGCGGTCCGGGGTCGCGAACGACCAGGTGGACCTGGTGATCATGGGCAACGTCCTCCAGGCAGGGGTGGGGCAGGCGCCCGCCCGCCAGGCAGCGATCTTCGCGGGGCTCTCCGAGAGCACCCCCGCCGTCACCCTGAACAAGGTCTGCGGCTCCGGCCTCGAGACGGTGATCCAGGGTGCCCGGGCGATCGCGGTCGGTGACGCGGAGGTGGTGGTCGCAGGCGGCATGGAGTCCATGTCGAACGCCCCCTACCTCTCCTACACGGCCCGGTCCGGCGCCAGGATGGGTGACGTGAAGCTCGTCGACGCCATGATCCGCGACGGCCTCTGGGACGTGTACAACGACTTCCACATGGGGTCCGCCGCCGAGCTCACCGCCAGGAAGCGGGACATCGGCAGGGAGGCCCAGGACGCCTTCGCGATCGAGTCCACCCGGCGCGCGGTTGAGGCCCAGAAGGCAGGGGCCTTCAAGGCCGAGATCGTCCCCGTGGAGATCAAGGGTCGGAAGGGCGAGATCACCGTCGTCTCCGAGGACGACGGCCCCAAGAACGCCCGCCCGGAGAAGATCCCGGGCCTGCGTCCCGCCTTCGAGAAGGACGGGACCATCACCGCTGCCAACGCCTCCTCGATCAACGACGGCGCCGCGGCGCTGGTGCTGATGAGCAAGGAGCGCGCCCAGAAGGAGGGCCGCGAGATCCTGGCGACCATCGTCTCGTCGGGGCACGCTGCCCGCAAGCCCGAGGAGTTCACCATCGCCCCAGCCGACGCGATCCGGCAGGCGCTGGCCCGGGCGGATCTGAAGACCGAGGACATCGACCTCTACGAGATCAACGAGGCCTTCGCCGTGGTCTCGATCGCCAACAACCAGCTCCTGGGCCTGACCCCGGACAACGTGAACATCCGCGGCGGCGCCGTGGCGCTGGGGCACCCCATCGGCGCGTCCGGCGCTCGCATCCTGGTCACCCTCCTCCATGCGATGAAGGACGAAGGCAAGAAGCGCGGCCTCGCGAGCCTCTGCATCGGCGGCGGGGAGGGTGTAGCGTTGGTGGTCGAGCGCTGAGCGCAGGGCGGGTTCGCGCGAATTCGAGACGAAGTACAGGAGGCTCCATGAACAAGATCTACGAGAGCGCCGACGCGGCGGTCGCCGACATGAAGGACGGGATCACGCTGATGTCCGGTGGCTTCGGCCTCAGCGGAAACCCCGAGAACCTGATCGCCGCGATCCACCGGAAGGGGATCAAGGACATCTCGCTCATCTCCAACAACTGCGGGACCACCGAGCTGGGGCTGGGGCTCCTCCTGCAGGCCAAGCAGATCCGGAAGATGACGGCTTCCTACGTCGGCGAGAACAAGGAGTTCGAGCGGCAGTTCCTCTCGGGGGAGCTGGAGGTGGAGCTCAACCCGCAGGGGACCCTCGCCGAGCGGATCCGCGCAGGCGGTGCCGGGATCGGCGGCTTCTACACCCCCACCGGCGTCGGCACCAAGATCGCCGAGGGCAAGGAGACCCGGGTGATCGACGGCAAGGAGTACCTGCTGGAGACCCCCCTGAAGGCGGACTACGCCATCGTCCGGGCCTGGAAGGCCGACAAATGGGGGAACCTGGTCTTCCGCAAGACCGCCCGCAACTTCAGCCCGATGATCTGCAAGGCCGCGGCGATCACCATCGTCGAGGCGGAGCACATCGTCGAGGTGGGCGAGATCGAGCCGGACCAGGTCCATGTTCCGTCGATCTACGTCCATCGGATCGTCCAGGGCGTCGACTACCAGAAGTGGATCGAGCGCCGCACCACCAGGCCCCGCGCCTGACAACTTTTTCGGGTGCGCCCCCGGTGCGCCCACGAGGTGGAAGATGCCGCTGACTCGAGAGCAGATCGCCCAGCGGGTGGCCATGGAGCTGCAGGACGGCTTCTATGTGAACCTGGGAATCGGGATGCCCACCCTCGTCGCCAACTACGTGCCCGAAGGGGTGGAGGTGATCCTCCAGAGCGAGAACGGGATGCTGGGGATCGGTCCCTATCCCTACGAGGGTGACGAGGATCCCGACCTGATCAACGCAGGCAAGGAGACCATCACCGAGATCCCGGGGACCGCCTACTTCGACTCGGCGGAGTCCTTCGCCATGATCCGGGGTGGCCACATCGACCTCGCGATCCTCGGCGCCATGGAGGTCTCGGAGAAGGGCGACCTCGCCAACTGGATGATCCCCGGCAAGATGGTGAAGGGGATGGGCGGCGCCATGGACCTGGTGTCCGGCGCCAAGCGGGTGATCGTCACCATGGAGCACGTCTCCCGGGACGGGAAGTCCAAGCTCCTCCAGGAGTGCGCCTTGCCGCTCACGGGCAAGCGCTGCGTCCACACCGTGGTCACCGACCACGCGCTCTTCGACGTGACCGAGGAGGGGCTCCTGTTGAAGGAGCTCGCACCTGGAGTGACGGTGGAGGACGTGCGGAAGATCACCGAGGCGACGGTGATCGTCGCCCCCGAGATCAAGCCGATGGTGCGGTAGGGCTGCGCCGCCAGGCGATCCCGCGGAAACCTTGACCACCCATCCCGCCATTCGCATCGACGGCATCGCCCATGGAGGCGATGGCATCGGCCTCCTTCCGTCCGGCAAGAAGATCTTCGTTCCCATGGTGGCGAGGGGAGATCTCGTGGAAGTCGAGGTGGTGGAGGAGCGGGAACACCACGCCCGGGGGAGGCTCCTCCGGTTGCTCGAGGCAGGTCCCGAGCGGGTGACGCCCCGCTGCGAGCACGCCTCGACCTGCGGCGGCTGCCAGCTCCAGCAGATCTCCCAGGAGGGCCAGCTCGAGGCCAAGGAGCGGGCCTTCTACGACGCCCTCGAGCGCCTGGGGGGCGTGGCCAGGTCGTCGATCCCCGATGCCCGCCCCATCGTGCCGTCGCCGCAGGCCTTCCGCTACCGCAGCCGCTGCAGGCTCAACCTGCGCCAAGGGCGACTGGGCTACCTGGAGCGCGGCAGCCACCGGCTCGTGGACATCGCGGCCTGCTGGCTCCTGGAGCCCGCCCTCGAGCGGCTGGTCCTCGCCCTCGACGAGCGGCTGCAGGCGAGGCCCATCCCCCAGCTGGCCGCGGTGGATTGCTGCATCGGGGAGGACGGGAGCGGTGCCATCGCCCTGGAGCCCACGCCGGACGCACCAGCGGGCTGGGGCCGCAGGGCGGCGGAGCTCCTGGAGATCGACGGAGTCCAAGGGGTGGTCGCTTTGGCGCCCGCGGGAGGGGCAGTCCCCGGCCCGGGGCTCCGTCCCTCTTCCTCCGGGCGATCAGCCGGCAACCCCTCCGCCGGCAGGCAAGGCTCTCGCGACCGTCGCCCCTCTCCGGATCGGCGTCCCTCCCCTGCGCTGCGGCCCCCTCTGATCTTCGGCGATCCGGTGGTCCGGCGAAGCGCACCGCTGCGCGAGGGGCTCACCTCGCTGGCGCGGCCCGACGCCTTCTCACAGGCGAACGCCCTGGCGAACGTGGCCCTGGTCCGGGCGGCGATCGAGGGCCTGGCGATCGAGGCAGGTGACGAGCTGCTGGAGCTCTACTGCGGGGCGGGGAACTTCACCTTCGCCATGGCGGCGCGAGGCGCCAGGGTCACGGCGGTGGAGGGGGCGGGGGTCTCCCTGGAGCTCGCGCGGCAGGTCTCGCGCACAGCGGAGACAGGGGCGATCCGCTACGTCGTCGGCGACGCGGTCCAGGTGGCCAAGGGCTTCGCGCAGGAGGGGCGTCGCTTCGATCGGATCCTCCTCGATCCGCCGCGCGCCGGCGCGAAGGGACTTGCACAGGCCCTCGCAGCCCTGGCGCCCAAGCGGATCGCCTACGTGAGCTGCGAGCCGGCGACCCTCGCCAGGGACGTGGCGGCGCTGGGGGCGCTTGGATACAGGCCCCTCCGCGCGATCCCGGTCGACATGTTTCCCCAAACCTTCCACGTCGAGGGAGTCGTCGTCCTCGAGCGGATCAGTCCGCGTACTTGACGCTGCAGCCGTAGGCGCGGGTGGCCTTCGTCGTCACGGGCTTGCCCTCGGCGAGCTCGGCGAGCGCTGCCTCGACGTAGTTCTTCGCCTTGGGGACGTCGGAGAGATCGACGGTGGCCTTGTCGTCGATGGCGCCCATGTAGCGCAGGGTCCCCTCGCCGTCGATCACGTACATGTGCGGGGTGGTCTGCGCCTTGTAGAGCTTGCCCACCTTGCCGTCGCCGTCGAAGAGGTAGGCGGTGGGGGCCGCCTTCTGCTCCGCCATCAGCGCCTTGGCTGCGGCGGGGCTGAGGTGGCCCTGCTTGCCTTCGGCGGAGGTGTTGATCGTGAGCCAGACCACGCCCTTCTCGGTCCAGCGCTTCTGGAGCGCCTGCATGTTTCCGCTGCCGTAGTGCTTCTTCACGAAGGGGCAGCCGTCGTTGGTCCACTCCAGGACCACGGTCTTCCCCTTGTAGTCGGCGAGGCTGCGCTCCTTGCCGTCGACGTCCTTCAGGGTGAAGGCAGGCGCCGCCTCGTCGATCTTCGCCTCGGCGAAGGAAGCGGCGGGGACGAAGGCGACGGCGAGGGCGAGGGCTGCTGCGGCGAGGAGCTGGGTCGGAAGGGGAATCGCTTTCATGTTTCGCTTCTCCTGGATCCCGAGAGCGGCGTCGTCGGGCTCTCGTCGTGGCAAGGGGCGGGCGCCGTCCAGGGGCGCCCTTCGTTGAACTCCTGGTCGATGCATCCGGCGACCGATGGTTCCTGAGAGAGTCGGGGAGCCCGGACGATCAGAGCGCGCGCAGGTGCTCGATCACCGTGGCCTCCGTGAGGATCTGCGGGAGGACGGTGGGCTCCTTCGAGCCGCCGCCGTAGACCAGGTAGAGCGGGACGCCGCTGCGGCCGAAGCGCTCGAGGACCCGGGTGATCTCCGGATCCTCGTTGGTCCAGTCTCCCTTGAGATAGGTGATCCCCTTCTCGGCGAGGGAGCTGCGGACGGCAGGGGTCGAGAGGGCGTTCTGTTCGTTCACCAGGCAGGTGACGCACCAGGCAGCGGTGAAGTTGACGAACACCGGCTTCCCCTCGGTGAGGAGCTGGTTCAGCCGCTCCTCGCTGAAGGGCTCCGGCTCCCCGGCGGTCGCCGCTGCGTCGGCTGCCGCGAGCATCTTCTTGGCAGGGGTCGGCGCCACGGTCTCCGGCATCTCGGCGAGGACCAGGGAGCCCACCACCGCCAGGGCCGCGACGGAGGTCCCGACCCAACGCATTGTACGGCCCGCCGTGCGCGAGGAGCCATAGGCCCAGGCAGCGAGGCCGATGAGGACCAGCCCCCCGAGCACCGCGGCGAGGCCGAAGGAGCCGGCCTGGAGCGAGAGCACCCAGACCAGCCAGGCCACCGTGGCGTAGAGGGGGAAGGCGAGGAACTCCTTCATCTTCTCCATCCACGGTCCGGGGCGTGGCAGGAGCCGATGCGCCGACGGCACGAAGCTCAAGGCCAGGAAGGGGAGGGCGAGGCCGAAGCCCAGGGTGAGGAAGACCAGGAGCCCGATCACCGCGGGCTGGGTGAGGGCAAAGCCCACCGCGGCGCCCATGAAGGGGGCGGTGCAGGGGGTCGCCACCACCGTCGCCAGGACGCCGGTGAAGAAGGAGCCCGAGAGGCCGGGGCGGTTCGCCAGCGA
>Ga0180215_1002417_pt1 | contig 18852 bp, 21 predicted proteins | sample eDN3rd37CBELigBY_FD_128871 | JGI IMG/M metagenome (GOLD analysis project Ga0180215, IMG submission 128871) | Enriched backyard soil microbial communities from Emeryville, California, USA - eDNA 3rd pass 37_C BE-Lig BY (version 2) (version 2) | ecosystem: Environmental > Terrestrial > Soil >... | reverse complement strand
TATTATTTTCATCATTTTTTTAGTTGCTATAATTGCCCTCTATTCATTTGAACTCCTTCCTAAAAGTCAAACCATTTTCACATTCGATCCTGTAAAAATCGAGGAAGAATTGAAATCAAAAGAATTTATGCAAGAATCTAGACGAGCTAATGGATATACTGGCGTGAATGCGATTACTGGTCAATATTATTATGCAGCTGATGAATCTTGGATCAATTTTTATCGTAAATTGTTATATTCATATAAAACAGACAATTTTCCTCGATTTTTAGATTTGCGTCTTTATGATCCTTCCAGCTTCTTAGACAGCGAAATGTATAAAGGAAAATCAAGATTTCCTATTAAAGATTATACCCATCTAACAAATAAAGTTTTGTTAACTTATCAAGGATACTTAGAAGATAATTTTACAATATCAAAGTCATTAGTCGAAGAAAAAACTGCTATTCAAACATTATTCCATTTACTTTTAACACCTTTTACATACTTTATCGTAATCATTGGTATATATCTAAGCTGTGATATGCTCGTAAAAGATAGACAAAGTAGAACTGTTATGCAAGGTTTGCCTGTGTCTTGGTATCAAGTCGTTAACACAAAAACATTGGTTGCTTTTTTATACTCAACTTTTATTACATTTGCTTTATTAATACTTGGTGTGATTTTCATTAGTATTAGCCAAGGTTTTGGATATTGGAATATGAGAATTCCAATTATGATTGGACAATTAGGTGCAAGCTTTGAAGACTATGAATATATGAATGTATCTACCTTTTTTCTCATAAGTGCGGGGTTTATTTGTCTATTAATTTACTTGTTTACGAGAATCAATATGCTGTTCAGTCTTATTTTTAAAAACGAATGGCTCGTTTTAATTATAAGTACAGTCATATTATTTTCTGAACAAATCTATTTTAATCGAGAAGCTAGAAAGCTATTTGGAATTGATATTCACCTATTTCCACAGACCTATTTTGATTTTGGAAAAGTTATAAATGGAGATAAAAACTTTTTACTAAATTTAAATACCATATCTTTTGAACAAGGGTTTATCATTTTGATTTTTACTATTCTAGCTTTAGAAGTCTTAATATTTATTGTTTCTCGAATTTTTAACAAAATATATTTTTATAAATTTGCTTAATTAGTGAGAGAAAGGAATACATTTCTATGATTTTTAAATATGCTCTTTTTGAATTAAAGCTTTTGTTAAGAAATAAAAAAAATTGGTTATTAGGCTCTGTACTAATTCTTTTTTTTCCTATTTTTTTCACGTATCATAGTGAATCTAGTCCCGAAACAATACGAGACATAAAAATTCAAGAAGGAAAAGAATTGCAAAACATTGTTGACTCTTACCCAGCTTTTTTAAGAGAGCAACATCCTAAAGCAGAAGAGATATATCAATTAATTATTCAGCAAACATCTTTAGTCAACTATCAACGATATTATCTTTGGTTAGGAGAGGACGAGTATTGGGATGAATACATTGAAAATGGATTAAAGCTAAATGAACTAAGACTAAAAGTTCATGAATTAGGGAATTTATCTATTCCTGAACACGTAATCGTACCTAAAGAAGAAATTGCAAAGGAAATGGCATTCTATAGCTATTTGAAAGAACATCAACTCCCAATCGTTTCAGATCCTTTAACTGCTAGTACAGTCATTCCTAAAGCTTTTGACATTTTAAGTGGAATGATGTTCTACATTTTTATTCTTTTATGGGGAGCAGATATTTACTTAACTGAAGTAAAACATCGTTCTTTAACAATCGGTTTTCCATTATCTTATTTAACAAAAGTGAACATTAAAGTAGCTACAAATACGGTATATTTCCTAATCGTTCTTTTAATATCAATAGGTATTGGAACACTTTATATATCAAGCAAATCAAGTGTAGGTTATTTTAATTATCCAACCCTTATTTATCTTGCTGGAGAAATGGTAGCTATTCCAACCTTCCAATATTTACTACTTGCAGGAATATTAATGACAGCTATTACATTATTTACTTTTTATCTTTCAATTTTCTTAAATATCTTATTAAAAACTAGTTATGGAAGTGTGATTGTTGGTCTTTCTGTTGTAGCCATTCCATATCTTTTATACTCAACAGGCATAACACCATTGTTTATCCAACCATTTTTATCAATTGATTTTAGCAATATATTAAACGGTAATTTAGCCATTACTTTAAATAATCCAATGATCGATATTTGGTTTGCTTTAATATGGCTGTTCTTCTTTACGCTAATTATTTTCATGATTAGTTATTTAAAAAATAAAAGAAAATTTCACAGCTATAAAGCAACTGCTTTGATTAATCAAGAACAAGTTAACTAATCGTGCAATTTTGATCTTGCTCTAGGGGGAAAACATATATGCGAAAGCCGGTATTAGAGTTATCTAAAATTTCAGTTGCCTTTAAAGATAAAAAAGTTTTAAATGAATTAGATTTTACGGCCTATGCTGGTGAAATCATTGGTGTAGTAGCACCCAATGGAACTGGTAAAACAACTTTATTTAATGTCATCGCGAATTATTTAAAGCCTAATTCTGGAGAAATCTTGTTCGAAGGTAAATATTCTTATCGTTCTGAAAAAGATGCCGTTTCTATTTATAAAAAACTAGTATCTTTTCCTGATCAAAGTGATTTATTTAATGAACTTTCTGGAGTCGACCACTTAAAATTATATGGCAACATGTGGAAAGGGACTACAAACCATATTCAAGAAATTATTGATTATTTGAATATGAATAGTTATGTTCGGAAGAAAGTGGGGACGTACTCTTTAGGAATGCGCCAAAGACTATGCTTTGCAATGATGGCTGCTGCAGATACACCAATTATGTTAATGGATGAAGTAATGAACGGTCTTGACATTACGAATGTCAAGCTAATTTCGGAACGTTTAATTCAAATGAAAAAAGAACATAAATTAATTTTCGTTGCGTCTCATTTATTAGAAAATTTAGATTTATATGCAGACCGAGTCATTTATTTTAAAAATGGACAAATCAAATATCAACGGCTTAATGATGATCAAAATGAAATTTATATTAAAGTTGCACTATCGAAAGACCAATATCATCTCTTATTAAAAGAAAATAGCTTACCTACAAACCATTTATATATAGCTGAAGAGTTATTGTGTATTCCTTTAAATGGAATGCCACTTCACCAACAGCATCAATGGATTGACAAGTTGCTTCATTTTAATGATAAACAATTAACAATAGGTCAATTAGGAACAGTTGAAAACTATAAAAAATACTATTTTGAACTCTTGTAGTCCGATGGTTTTTAATCGATGTGGAGGAAATCATAATGAAACGAACTTCCTTTGTTTGTTTGAGCTTAATCGCCATCTTATTTGGTTGTTCAACTAATTTTACCGAACATACATATCTATATATAGAAAATAGCGAGATTATTGGTGAAGAAAAGGAAAATCTTTTAAAAAACTTAAGTCCCACTATTTGGGATGAAATAGATCGGTCTAATAAATATGCAAAAGAGTTAATCGCTGAAGTAAAAAAACCAAACTCTGAATTTAAAGTATCACCTGGTCGTTATATCATATCTGGTACTCTAGCAGGAAATATTACTGTATATGATCAAGATAGAAAAATTCTATTAGATGAAACAATTGGAATTATTAATACAGTTACTTTAGATTTGAATGAAAATCATATAATTGTTGCTGACGGTGGCTTTGAATCGATAATGATTGAACCTGTATCAACTGAAATCCAAACTACTTTAACTACAGGTATATGGGATGTAGGTTTAGATGTTGAACCAGGTACATATTCTTTTAAAGCAGGATGGGGAACAGGTTATATTATTGTATTAGATCGAAAAGAGGAACCTAAAGTATATGACGTAATAGGAAACTTTACGGAAAGCAAAATTGAGTTAAAAAGCGGACAAAAAGTAATCATTACTGAGATTGATCGTGTAGATATTGAAAAAGTAAATTGATGTTAAAAAGGGGAAATTAAGTATGGCTCAAATCGTACCCTACGGAGAGTTTGGATTAACGATTTACTTTTCAAATCAAATTTCTGAAGTAACGACTCATAAAATACAACATTTTATTCATTTATTAGAAAGAGAAAGAATATATGGTTTACAAGATTGGATTCCAACTTATACAACGATAACACTTTATTTTGATCCATATCTATTATCATATGAAGATTTATATAATCAAATAATGATCATATATAACAACATAACCACACTTGATCCGGTAAAATCTCGTTTATTCGAAGTTCCTGTATGTTATGAGGAGCGGTTTGCACCGGATCTTTTATTTATTTCCAATTACCATAAAATAGAAGTATCAGAGATTATAAAAATACATTCAGATCCAGTTTATAGAGTAGCAATGATAGGTTTTATGCCTGGTTTTCCCTATCTGAGTGGGATGGATAGAAGGATTATTACACCGCGAAAATCTGCTCCAAGTTTAAAAATTGAAGGTGGTTCCGTTGGGATTGCTGGGGAACAAACAGGTATTTATCCATTCACTTCACCTGGTGGATGGAATATCATTGGTAAAACACCATTGAAATTATTTGATGCTTCTCGAAATGAACCTTTCCTATTTAGACAAGGAGATCAAATCCGATTTAAGCCGATATCATTAGATGAATATAAACAACTTGAAAGGAAATTAAAAAAAGGAACATTAACTTTTTTCTAAAAAAGTATAATAAAAACTAGATAATCTTTATAATAAGGAGCTGTTTGAGTCTTGTATCATACAATTGATATTAACTGTGATATGGGTGAAGGATTTGGACCATATAAATTAGGCAATGACTCACAATTGCTTGAATATGTAACTTCCGCAAATATCGCATGTGGATACCATGCTGGAGATCATCATGTCATGTTTGAAACGGTTAAATTAGCTGCAGAAAAGGGAGTAGCGATTGGAGCACATCCTGGTTTTCTTGATAAAATGGGTTTTGGAAGAAGGGAGATTCAAATATCTCCAAGAGAGGTTTATCAATTAGTATTGTATCAAATTGGCGCATTACAAGCATTTACTAAAGTCTTTCAAACCGAACTCCATCATGTGAAACCACATGGTGCACTTTATAATATGGCAGCAAAAAATGAAGCAATAGCCCGTGCTATTGTTCAAGCAATCTATGACTTTAATCCTAACTTAATTTTATATGGACTATCAGGTAGTATATTAACAAAAGTTGCAAAGGAAAAAGAACTAAAAACCGCTGAAGAAGTGTTTGCCGACCGTACATATCAGGACGATGGTTCACTAACTCCAAGAACAGAAAGTAATGCAATCATTACAAATGTTGACGAAGCAATTGAACGTGTGATAAAAATGATAAAAACAGGTACAATAGTATCAACGACAGGAAGAGTATTGCCAATTCAAGCAGATACCATTTGTATTCATAGTGACCATGATCACTCCTATTTATTCGCTAAAACTTTAAAAGAAAAATTAATACAATCTCACATTCAATTAAAAGCAATGAGTGCTATATAATATGCATATGAATAATAATATATATGAAAATATAATAGAAGTTATTAAACCTGGTTTTTTTTCAACAATTCAAGATATTGGTAGATTTGGTTATCAGCAATATGGGGTATCTGTATCAGGAGCGATGGATCTATATGCATTCAAAATAGCAAACATACTCGTTGGCAATAGAAAAGACTATCCGTGTGTGGAGATTTACCAATCAGGCGCAATATTTCGTTTTCTTGAGAATACGGTTATAGCCATTTGTGGTGCAGACTCAACACCTTTATTAGACGGGGAACCAATCGATTTGTGGAAATCATATTCGGTACGTAAAGGGCAAACACTTCACTTTTCAAATTTAAAAAGTGGCTTATATACATATTTAGCTGTTTATGGTGGCACATTTATTCATCCACCATTATTAGGGAGTTATTCGACCTACACAAAAGCTAAAATGAGTAATAGCCAAGTTCTATTAAAAAAAGGGGATAAATTAAAAGCTAAAATGCTGAATAGTTTAGGCTATAATAGAAGACTACCAAATTCTTTCATACCTAATTATTTTACAAAGAGTAGAATTAGAGTTCACTTAGGTCCAGATTTCCATCGATTTCAAGAGGAAAGTATTATACGTTTTTTATCAGAAACTTACTATGTTTCTAATAAAATCGACCGAATGGGGTATAGATTAGAAGGACCAAAACTAAAACATAAAACTTCTGCCGATCTACTATCGGAAGCCATAATGCCGGGTACAATCCAAGTTCCATTAAATGGTCAGCCCATCATTCTCTTAGCTGATCGGCAAACAACAGGTGGATATACAAGAATTGCAACCGTTACAGCTATCGATTTACCATATGTTGTTCAGAAACAGCCTGGAGAAAAAATTAGCTTTCAAAGTATCTCACTAAAAACTGCAAGACAATTATATATTGAACAAGAGAGAATTTTTCAAATACTAAATTCTACTAGAATAGAGGTTTAAAATGAATAACATAACATTTAAAAATATCCATCACTTCGGAGATGTGATTTGTGAGACAGACCTATATGAATTGATCCATTTTTCTGACATGCTATTATTTTATGATGCAAATTTTCTAAGATTTAAACGTATGCCAACCATTCAAGAGTTTAAAGATGCTGAGAAATTTTTAAGAGACTTCCATCTAAGTCATGGCCAAAAACATGTAAAGTTTACATTACCTGAAAATGAGAAACCAGATGATTTTTTTACTAATTTTTTAATAGAGAATGGTTATCAAGTAGGCTATTTAGAGCTATTCGGAATCGAACCTTCACAATTCCCTGATATTACACCTAACCCTAATATTCATATAACGAAGGTAACAAAAGAAACACTTTCAGAATATTTAAATTTCCAATATAATATGGATAAAGAATTCGGAGAAGATTTTGCTTCTGATAAACAAAAAATCCATAAGCAGATATTTGAATCCAATCATTTTGATCAAATTGTTTCTTACTATAATGGGGAAATAGTAGGCAGTTTAACTGTTATCATTGGTCATTCAACTGCAGAAATCGATGGGTTTTCTGTTAGTGAATCATACCAAAGAAAAGGAATTGGTAGCTTAATGCAAAAATATGTTATGGAGTTATATCATGATAAAACGATCATATTAGTAGCAGATGGACAAGATACACCTCGAAATATGTATTTAAAACAAAATTACCAATTATATGGTGTTCGATACGATATCACAAAAGTTTATGAATGATTCCTGCTGTCAAAGATATTATTAAAACTGTGAATGAAGGAGTGCCGAATATGTTCGCGCATATTACATTAAGAGAAAAAGGTTATTCAGCTACAATTGAGCGGTATTTTAATCAACCTAGATCTGAAGTTTGGTCATGGCTAACAGACAATGACAAAATACCTCTATGGTTTCCTGAATTACGGGTTGATACTCTTCGCGATGGAGGTTTAATAAAGTTCAACTTAGGAAATGGACAATTTGAAGAAATGGTCATCATCGACTTTGTTGAAAATGAAGTGTTAGAGTATACATGGGGCGATGATTTTGTACGTTTTGAACTTGTCGATTACCGTGGCGGTTGTAAATTAATTTTTACAGAAAAAATGAAAGTCATTACAGAACATACCGCTAAAGACCTAGCAGGGTGGCATGTTTGTCTTGATGTAATAAGTGCTTTGATAGAGGGTAAATCAATAAATCGTAAAAATGAGTGGGAAAAATGGTTTAGCCACTATGTTGAAGAATTACAACATTTCGCAAGTTAATTATAAATAAACAGCAAGCCGTTATTAGCTTGCTGTTTTATTGTTTTTAAAATTATTTAAGCAATTTTGTTTCTTCTGGAATATAATCAATTGCTTTCATTTTTTCTAATTCCAGTTTAAGCTTTTCCGTCTCTAGCAAAAAGTTCTCGTTTTTTAAACGTTCTAATTCAATTTCTTCTTGCAAGTGTTTTTGTTTAATCATAGCTAATTTTCTTCTGTGATTTGAAATGATTGCAACAATTGGTATGGAAAGGGCAACAAGTGGAATAGACAATGCCATAATCGTAGAAATCACTTCTAACATATAATTATCCTATCCTCCTTATGGTCTGTTACTTTTAATATTATAATACCAGTAAATAAGATTGTAAGATATAAAAAAATAAAGTATTTATTAATTGGTCTTTACATTATTGATGGATATTTGAAACATAATCACTCATTTTCTTTCATAAAATGGACAAGAGTTATCATAATTTCATTTTACACTGGTTTTAATGAAAGTTGCGGGTGATTATGTTACGAATGAGTAAAATCACTGTTCAATATATACTTTTATTTATTGGTTCTTCAATTCAAGGGATTGCCATGTCTTTATTTTTATTTCCTCATTCCATTCCTTCTGGGGGGGCAGCAGGGCTTGCCATTTTATTTAATCATTATATGCATATCCCTTTAGGGTTTGGTCTTTGGTTTTCCAATGCAGTCTTTCTCATATTTGCACTAAATTATTTTGGTTTTACTTGGACCTTAAAAACCATTTTATCCGTTGCGACCACTTCAACAGTTGTTAGTATTTTAACCGAAGATCTTATCCTACCGCATCTTCATATTATTTTCGATCTTTTAGCAGGAGGAGTGCTTTTTGGAATTGGTGTAGGAATTCTTATTCGTGTTGGCTCATCTAGTGGCGGAATGGTCATTCCTGCTTTAATGATTGCAAAACGTCAAAATTGGAATCCTGGGAGAGTTATGTTTATTATAAATTTATGTATTTTTTTAATTGACTCTATCGTTATCGATTATATGATTATTATATTTGCAATCATATGCCAATATATTTCCTCAAATATCATTGATTATATTTACAATTTACGAATTCAAAGCGTGAAATTAATTCTTTCCCCAATGTGGAGGAGAAAATAATGAATGGAAATGGAGTGTCCTCCAAAGACACCCCATATTGGATTTACTGGCGTTTAATAATTTCTTTTTCTTTTAAATAATTAATGATTTGACTAACTGCTTGAGAGATATTACTTTGACTCGTATCAATAATAATTTCAGGGGAGAGAGGGGGTTCATATGGTGAATGAATACCTGTAAAGTTTTCAATTTCTCCATTTCTTGCTTTCTTATAGAGTCCTTTTGGATCACGAGATTCACATACATCTAAAGGACAACTTACATAGACTTCAATAAATTCATCCTTTGAAAACATATTTCTTACAAATTCACGGTCTATTCGATATGGAGAGATAAATGCAGTTGAAACAATGAATCCACTATCTACAAATAATTTAGCGACCTCTCCAATTCTTCGAATATTTTCTTTTCGATCCCGCTCCGAAAAACCTAAATCACGATTCAATCCATGACGGATATTATCACCATCTAATACATAGCTACAATATCCTCTAGTAAAAATTTCATATTCAAGAGCATTTGCAAGTGTTGATTTACCTGAACCCGATAATCCTGTAAACCAAATGACACAGCTTTTATGTCCATTTCTTTTTTGGCGATCCTTTTTTTGAACAGTTAAATCGTGCCATACGATATTTGAACGAATGCCCATTTTAATCCTCCTTGACATACTTACCTTTTGTAATCTTGAGGAGACTTATTTTTTAGACTCAGTCTTTTTTAATCCTTGTATTAAGATTGAAACTACCTCTGGTCGGCTAAATTCTTTTGGGGGCTTAATACCATCTAAGAGCATTTCTCGAACCTTTGTTCCTGATAAGATAATATGATTACTGCTATCATGAGGACATGTTTTGATTGAGGCCATACTTTCACATTTAGTGCAATAAAAACTATGCTCAAAAAACATAGGCGTGATTCCAAGCTCAGAAGAAGAGAATTGATCAAATATTTTGTGAGCATCATAAGAACCATAGTAATTTCCAACCCCAGCATGGTCACGACCAACAATGAAGTGAGTGCATCCATAGTTTTTACGAACAATAGCATGGAAAATAGCTTCTCTTGGACCTGCATACCTCATTGCCGCAGGAAAAACGCCTAATAGGACTCGATTTTTTGGATAATAATTCTCAATTAATTCAATATAACTATTCATTCGGATATCACCTGGAATGTCATCACTTTTTGTTTCGCCAACAAGTGGATGAATCAATAACCCATCCACCATTTCGAGCGCAATTTTTTGAAGATATTCATGAGCTCTATGAATCGGATTTCTTGTTTGAAATCCGACGATCGTTTTCCAACCATTTAATTTAAATTGTTCTCTTGTTTCAATTGGATCTAAATAAAATGCTTCAAAAGGCTTTTTATCCGTTCTCCTGACTAAAAAAATAGGTCCCGCAATATAATAATCCGGGCGTTCCATTAATTTTTTGACTCCTGGATGTTGTAAATCAATCGTTTGATAAACTTTATATGCTTCAACTAATTTATTTGGCTTAAATAGTTCCTCGACAAAAATAACTCCGTAAATTATGCCTTGATAAGTGAGATTTACTTCTTTTCCAATTTCAATTTTTTTACTATCTTCTTCATTAACCGCTAAAGTTATAGGAATGGACCATGGAAGACCATTCGATAATCGCAAGTTGTGGACTACTGATTCATAATCTGAAGAATTCATAAAACCTAAAAGAGGACTATATGCTCCATTGGCGATCAATTCTAAATCACTTAATTCTTGATTACTAATTTCAATACTGACATTCGAATAATCTATTGGTTTAGATAAATCAATTCGATTAACTAATTTCCCTCCGTGAGGAATCATAAAACTCCCTCCAAACCTTTCCTAAGCAAATGATTACCCTTCATGTAATCCACATTCTGACATTTGATGAAAAGACCAACGACCGGCTCGGAAATCTTCTCCATGCTCGACTGGATTTGTACATGGAAAGCAACCAATACTTGGATAGCCTTGGTCATGAAGGGGATTATATGGTAAATCATTTAGTTTAAGATACATTAAAATGTCTTCCCATTTCCAATGAATAAGCGGACAAATCTTGATTTTCTTAAACTTATGATCTTTGTTCACATATTCTGTTTTACTTCGTGATAAGGATTGTTCTCTTCTTAAACCACTAATCCAGGCAGAATAATTTTTAAGTGCTTTTTCCATCGGAGCTACTTTTCTTAAATAACAGCATAGATTTGGATTGTCTTTCCAAAGTTCAGGACCATACCATTTCGCTTGCTCTTCTAAAGTGATTTCTGGTTTTATGAATTCAATTTTTATCGCTGGATAACGATTTTTTACCTTTTCGATTAATTCATAAGTTTCCTTGAAATGGAGACTGGTATCTAAAAAGATAATTCTGGCATCTTTTTTTACTTTTGAAATGATATCAATTAATACAATTCCTTCCGCACCAAAACTTGAAGCATACACTATATCATCTCCATATGTGCGATATGCCCATTTCAATACATCCATGTAATCACGAAATTGATTGTTGAGAACTTTTATTTTTTCATCATTCCATGTATCAAATGTTAATTGCTTAGACAACTCAACCCCTCCTAGATGGCCATTGTATAGATATCAATTCATTATTAGAAACCGTAATTTGATTCATTCCATTGATAGACCCGTGCTTTATAATCGATAAAAACGCACGAATCCAGGTACCATGGCCAAAAATAAGTAAATGTTGATATAAACCCATATATTTCGCAATAAACGTCTTGATTCGTTTTTCAAAATCAACAAGTTTTTCACCTAGTATTAATTCTCGAGGAGTAAATAACCATTGTTCACCATAAGTTGTGAGCAAATCTTTCTTTGGCCGACCTTCAAATTTACCAAAATGGAGCTCATTTAATAAGGGCTCGACTTGAAAAGCATACCCATAAAGTTCTGCAGTTTGTTGTGTTCGAATTAATTCGCTAGTTAAAACAAGATCGGGGGGAGATAATTGTTGAAGTATATTTAAGTTCATCTCTATTCCTTTTTCTGTTTCAAAGGAAATAGGGGCAAGTGGGATATTTTTTGAACCTTGTAGCCAATTTTTTCCATTCCATTCTGTAGGTAAATGGCGAATTAATGTAATATGCATGATTGATCTTCCAAATAAAATGTTTCACTTCTTAATCCCACACGCTCAGCTTCTAACACAAGAACATCGCTAAGTTTCACGTTCCCAAGATTCACGTTAGCTCCAATTTGATTAATAAAATACATTTGCTGTTTCGCATTAGGTGCTTCGAAAATAATCTTTTTCGGGTCAATATTCTCGAGTAATTCATTAAGAATGGATGTTTTAACAGAACCATTTCTTTCATATATGCCCGAAGTTCCAGAATCTCTACCTTCTGTTATGACAAATTTACAACCTGCTTCTAGAAAAGATAAAATTTCTTCTTTCCATTCATTAGGAGATAGGACTTTATTCGGGTCTTTAGATCCAATTTCTGCAATACAATGAAAATCATCCTTCATTGTAGAAACAATCTTTAAACGATCTTTTAATGGGATATCAATGGTTCCAGTAGATATTTCAAGCCATTCAATTTCATTTGTTTTTAAAAATGCAAAGTAATGATCGAGTTTCTTTTGGTAATAACACTTTTCAAATAAAGTTCCTCCAAAATAGGGGTTAATGTCAAAACGTTTATAAAGATCAATTTTTTTCTTTAATAATGGGGTAATATATGCTGTGCCTATTCCAATTTTTGCTATATCAATAAAATCACTGTAGTCTTTTAAATATTCTCTTACAATCCCAACAGGTATTCCAAAGTCTACAATCGAAGTTAAGCCATATGCTCGACTTTTTTTCGTTCTTTCTGGCAAATTAAGAAAGTTCAAGAACAACCACCTCACTACATTTCTAGGGTTAGGTTATTCATATTTTAGGCATTTGTGTAGAAAGAAGTGAATTTTGTTAAATTTAGGCAATTGCCTAAATAATTGTGGGGTAACTTTATAGGGTTTCTAATTGTTGAGGAATAATTTAATAAGTCAAACACACACTAAAACTGTGTTTGACTTTTTTCCTTGGGAGGGTATTCCTTGGCAAAACAAAAAAGAAAGGGATTAACAATACTTGCAATAAGTTCCATACCACTTATATTAGTGTTAGGAAATTCAATGTTAATCCCAATATTACCAACAATGAAATCCGAATTAAATATATCCCAATTTCAATCTAGTTTAGTTATTACTGCTTTTTCAATATCTGCTGCAATTACCATTCCTTTATTAGGCTATTTTTCTGATCGATTTTCGAGAAAAGCAGTCATTATTCCTTCACTCATTTTATATGGAGCTGGAGGGTTAATCGCGGGAAGTGCATCAGCTTGGTTCTCAAATGCGTATGCATGGATTTTAGCAGGACGAATTATGCAAGGAATTGGAGCGGCTGGAACTGCTCCAATAGCGATGGCTTTAACTGGGGATTTGTTTAAAGGTGGAGAGCAATCAAAAGTTCTAGGTCTTGTCGAGGCATCTAATGGATTCGGAAAAGTAATTAGTCCGATTTTAGGTTCTTTATTAGCTCTGTTTATATGGTATATGGCATTTTTTGCATTTCCCATCTTCTGTACCATTTCTATTTTATTAACAATCTTTTTTGTGAAAGAAAAGAAAAGTCATAAAACTTCACCAAAATTAAGTAAATACATTAAAGGATTGGTTTCTGTCTTTAAAGAAGAGGGGAGATGGCTCTTTGCTGCTTACTTGACTGGAGCCACTTGTTTATTTACACTTTTTGGCATTTTATTTTATATATCAGAAATTCTAGAAAAAGAATATAAAATTGATGGTGTCATTAAAGGGGCTATACTTGCAATCCCTTTATTATTTATGACGACAACATCTTACATTACTGGAAGTAAAATCGGTAAAAGAATGAAATTGATGAAAAAATTAATCATCATTGGTTTATTAATGATGACCGTATCGTTCATAACCCTTATTTTTTTTAAAAGTTTAATTCCTTTTTTCTCAATACTAGTCATCAGTAGTATTGGAACAGGCTTATCATTACCTTGCATTAACAGCTTTATTACCGGTTCAGTTCCAAAAGATCGCAGAGGTTTTGTAACCTCCCTTTATGGTTCAGTTCGATTTTTAGGGGTAGCGATTGGACCACCAATCTTTAGTACATTAATGGATTGGTCAAGAACAGGAATGTTCTTAACGACTGGTGGACTAACCTTTTTGGTTACTTTACTTAGTTTGTTTCTAATAAGAGTTAACAAAAAAGAAGGAGGTAAAGAAAAAAGCAAGAAAAGAGGATCATCAGAGAAGGAAAGTAATAGTTCAATTTTTGAAAAACTACAATGGACGTAATTATGTCTTTCCATTAAATAATTTACTTAACGGAGGTTTTTAGCTTGGAAATCTTTTTTTCACCTGAAGTCATTACACCACATTATCAGGTATTAAATGTTATTAATTCCTCAGAAAAAGCGGTTGGAAATGTTGCATTTTTATTTGATGAAAAGAAAATATATGCCTATGGTATTTTAGAAGAAGAGGGGGTAGGGGAAAGCTTTAAAGATTTATTGCAACCATATTTAAAAGGTCTAGCTAGAGCAAAACCCGGCCTTGATATTTATGCATGTGTTTATATAGGTTGTAAAAAAATTAAATTAAATGATGAAGAGGAAGAGGAAGAGGAGAAATAAGAGTGGGATAATATGTTTTATCCCTTTTTTTGTTTGTTCAAAAAGTTCAACTAATCTTTGAGTACAAAAATAAAACCCCCGAAAGGAGGTTAGAATCATGGTATGTGATGATTTAATTGTTCAAGAAGCTCACCAATAGGCGTATTATGAATCACTTCATCCGCATAGAAGTCAAACTCTGTTGGCTCCATATTAACAATTACCAATTTACTGCCAGCTTCCTTTGCAATCAAAGGAAATTGATTTGCAGGTGATACAGATAACGAAGAACCGAGCACGATAAAAAGGTCAGCCTTTTTCGACTCCTCATAAGCCATTTGGAAAGCATCCTGTGGTAAAGTTTCGCCAAATAAAACGATAGCTGGTCGTAAAATACCACCACATTCACAATAATATTCTTGATTAATGTATTCTTCACTACTAAATTCTTTTTTACAAGACTGACAATATAATTTCTGCAGGGTACCGTGTAATTCAGCAACCTTTTGACTTCCTGCTAGCTGATGGAAACCATCAACGTTTTGTGTAATAATCGATTTAATTAGACCTAATTCTTCCCATTTTGCTAAAATATAATGTCCTTTATGTGGCTGAAACTCCTTGACCCCTAAAACGCGCATACGATAAAACTCAATAAATTCTTCTACATTTTCATTTAAAGCTTTCGTGCTGGCTATTTTAGTTGGATCTTTCTTTTTCCACAATCCATTTTGCGAAGATCTGAAATCAGGAAGCCCGCTTTCAGTAGACATCCCTGCCCCTGTAAATACAACTGTGTACTTTGATTCTTTAAACCATTGTAATAATTTCACTTCATCTCACCCTAAAAATAAATCCTTAATTGATGATTAAAATGCATATTAAATAAAGTAAAACCAATTATAATTCATGACATAGAAAAATGAAAAATAACCGGAACATGTTCCTAATAAGAATCCGACAAATACATCAGATGGATAATGTAACCCTAAAACGATCCTTGAAATGCCGACTAAAGTTCCAATTAAAACTAGTAAAAGTGCAACAGAATTGCTAGGAATAAATAAAATAAATGGAATGATAACAGCAAAAATAGCAGTTGTATGTCCAGACGGAAATGAGTGATCTTTTAACGGTTTGTCGGTAACATAAATTTCATCAAGTACTAAATATGGTCGTTTTCTAGGAAACATTTTTTTCACAAGAGCTACAGGGATATGACTGATAGTGAGTGAAAAGGCGCTTGCTAGGGCTGTATGTCTTATTGTTCCCTCACCAAAAATAATTAGCATAAGGCAGGTAAGGATTGTGAACGTTGCGCCGCCTAAATACGTGATTATACGAAAGAAACGATTCAAATATTTACGTGGAAACAATTGGTTAATTGTCCGAAATATTTGACATTCCATTTCATAAAGAAAGTTCTTATACTTTATCACTATCATTTCCCTCCTTTTTTCAAAGATAACCTATTATTATAAGATAGTAAATGGTTTTTAAATAAAAATTCTATAATAATTTCTACTACTATTTAAGCATTATACAGATAGTTCGCTTGTACTGTTTGCACTACTAGATACTCTTTGTTTGAATGTATTGACAACTTTTTTATTATATGTTATTTAATGTATGTTGATTAGCACTCGAAGTGAAAGAGTGCTAATCAGCAAGAAATTGATTTTCCATTTAAAAAGGAGTGAATGAAATGGAGAAGAAACAATTCCAAGCAGAATCCAAAAGGCTATTAGAAATGATGATTAATTCAATTTATACAAAGAAAGAAGTCTTTCTTCGTGAACTTATTTCTAACGCTAGTGATGCTATTGATAAAATTTACTACAAAGCTTTAACTGATGATTCCCTAACTTTTAATAAAGATGACTACTACATAAAAATTGTACCTAATAAAGAAGACCGTACTTTAACTATCATTGATACAGGTATTGGTATGACGAAAGAAGAATTGGAAACCAACCTTGGTACGATTGCTAAAAGTGGATCTCTAGCATTTAAACAAGAAAATGAATTAAAAGATGGTTATGATATTATTGGTCAATTTGGTGTTGGTTTTTATGCTGCCTTTATGGTTGCCGATATTGTAACCGTAAGAAGTAAAGCATTAGGTAGTAATGAAGCTTTCATGTGGCAATCAGAAGGGGCAGACGGATATACAATCCAACCGACAGATAAATCAGAAGTTGGAACTGAAATTATTTTAAAACTCAAAGAGAATACAGAAGATGAAAATTATGATGAGTATTTAGACGAATGGACATTAAAACAAATTGTTAAGAAATACTCAGATTTTATTCGTTATCCTATTAAAATGGATATCACTCGAAAAAAACCAAAAAGTAATGATTCTGATGAATATGTTGATTACACAGAAGAAGAAATCATTAACAGTATGGTTCCTATTTGGAGAAAAAGTAAAAGCGAATTAACGGATGAAGATTATGAAAAATTTTATCAAGAAAAACGATTTGGATTTGATAAACCATTAAAACATATTCATTTAAGTGTTGATGGTACAGTGCGTTACCAAGCGATATTATATATTCCTGAAACAACACCTTTTAATTACTATACACAGGAATACGAAAAAGGTTTAGAGCTTTATTCAAATGGTGTTTTAATTATGAATAAATGCCCAGACCTTTTACCTGATTATTTTAGCTTTGTTAAAGGAATGGTTGATTCTGAAGACCTATCTTTAAATATATCGCGTGAAATGCTTCAACATGACCGTCAACTAAAAGTTATTGCAAAAAATATTAAAAATAAAATTAAACGTGAATTAGAGTCATTATTAAAGAACGATCGTGAAAAATATGAGAAATTTTTCAAATCATTTGGTCGTCAACTAAAATATGGAGTTTACAGTGATTTTGGTGGTAACAAAGAGACGTTACAGGACCTTCTCTTATTCTATTCATCTAAAGAGAAAAAGCTCATTACACTAGATGAATATGTTTCAAGAATGCAAGGAGAACAAAAATATATTTATTATGCTACTGGAGACTCCATTGAACGCATTGATAAGCTTCCTCAAACAGAGCTAGTGGCTGATAAGGGATATGAAATCCTTTACTTTACTGAAGATATCGATGAGTTTGCGATTCGCATGCTAATGAAATATAAAGATAAAGAATTCAAATCCGTTTCAGATAGTGATTTAGGTATTGAGTCTAACGACAAAGATGAAATAAATGAGACTGAACAAAATAGTACAAAAGAATTGTTTGACTATATGAAGGAAGTTTTAGGAGATCGTGTAGTAAAAGTTAAAGCTTCGAAACGATTGAAATCACATCCAGTTTGCCTATCAACTGAAGGTGAAATTACAATCGAAATGGAAAAGGTGTTAAATGCAATGCCAAGTGGACAAACTATTAAAGCGGAAAAAGTGCTTGAGATTAACACCAACCACGAAATATTTGAATCCTTAAAAAATGCTTTTGAAACAGATAAAGATAAACTTAAACTTTATACAACACTTTTATATAACCAAGCTTTACTCATTGAAGGATTACCAATTGAAGATCCTGTCCAATTTACAAACGATATGTGTAAAGTAATGGTTTAAAATTCATGAACATAGAGCCTGATATTTGCTGCAGGCTCTTTTTTTTCCTTAAAAATGTCCATGATCTTCTTTAGTATTTTCATATCACTTATAAAAATAATATCTATTCTATTTATATTCGTTTTGCTATAAACTATATTAAAAACACAGAAGGGCGGCCACATTAATGAATGAAGAAATGAAAATACATAATGAGATCGAAAACAAAAACGGAGTTACCATCAACACGAATATAAATATTAATTTAAGCAATTCCATCGCTTTGGTAGGCATGATTGGTGGTTTTATTTTAGCCAACCGGCTTGTCAGCCACTTTTTAATAAATAGAAAATGAAAAAGAGGTAATTCTAGAATTTATCGGAAATTACCTATAATTATTTCTTATCAAATTCCTTTAATAAAATAAATTTTACTTATAATTAAAATTCCTTTACACTACAAGTAGCAGTTGGTAAGGGAGTTGAAATCATGAAATTTAAATTAAAAGTAATCGATCACATTCAATTAGCTGCACCGAAAAATAGTGAAGAACAAGCCATCCATTTTTATAAAGATATTCTTGGATTCGAGCAAATTGAAAAGCCTGATACGTTAAAGAAAAATGGAGGGGTTTGGTTCCAATCAGGAAATATTCAAATTCATATTGG